>OFTX01000580.1_pt1 | contig 18561 bp, 20 predicted proteins | sample 1775051 | NCBI WGS metagenome assembly OFTX01 (sample SAMN08195772, study PRJEB24354) | sludge metagenome | isolation source: sludge from phenol fed wastewater aerobic bioreactor A | place: India: Nagpur | collected 2016-09-15
CCCTCGTCGCTGGCCACGCTGGCAAAGCGCGGCTGCATGGGCGTGAAGGCCTGCAGCGCGCCCAGGTAGGTGGGCGTTTCCACCAGCACGCGGCTGCCTTCGTCGATCAGCACCTTGGCCACCAGGTCCAGCCCCTGCTGGCTGCCGGTGGTGATCAGGACCTGCTCGGGCGACACGTGCGCGCCCTGCTTGCCCAGCTCGCCGGCCACCCACTGGCGCAGCTCGGGCAGGCCTTCGCTGGACGCGTATTGCAGCGACGGCCTGGCCACCGGGCTGCCTTCGGCCAGCACGGCCGCGCAGGCCTCGCGCATGGCGGCCACCGGAAAGGTCTCGGGCGCGGGCAGGCCGCCGGCGAAGTTGAGGATGCCCGGGCGCTCGGTGACCTTGAGGATCTCGCGGATGGCCGAGGGGTTCATGGCGGCGGCACGCGCGGCCAGATGCCAGGGCCCGGGCAACGGCGGGTCGATGGGGTTCATGTTGGGTCTCCTTGAGCAACGGAAGCGGGCGCGACGGGCCGCGAGATGCGCCGGCCCAGCACCACGGTGGCCACCACCGCCAGCGCAAAGCCGATCGAGCCCGCATCCAGCCGCTCGCCCAGCAGCGGCAGGGCAAACAGCATGGACAGAAACGGCTGCAGAAGCTGCACCTGGCTCACGCGCAGCGCGCCGCCCCAGTCCAGCCCGCGAAACCAGGCGAAGAACCCGGTCCACATCGACACCGAGCCGACGTAGGCAAAGCCCAGCCAGGCGCTGGCGCGCACGGGCTGCGCCGCCGCGTCGGGCCACATCAGCAGCGTGGCCGGCAGGCTGACGGGCAGGGTCAGCACGCACATCCAGCAGATCACGCGCTCGGCGCCCAGCTCGGGCGTGACCTGGGCGCCGTAGACATAGCCCACCGAGGCGGCCACGACGGCGCCCAGCAGCAGCCAGTCGGCCCGCGCCAGGCCAAAGCCGCCGGCCTGGTCGGCGCGCAGCCAGGCGAACACCACCACCAGCGCGCTGCCCGCCACGGCGCAGGCCCAGAAGCCCAGCCGCGCGCGCTGCCCCAAAATCAGGGCCGCCGCCACCGCCGTCACCAGCGGCAGCAGCGCGGTGACCACGGCGGCGTGGGTGGCCGTCACGCTGCGCAGCGCGAATGCCAGCAGCAGCGGGTAGCCGACGACGTTGCCGGCCACCGCGCCCAGCAGCGGCCCCCAGTGGCGCCGCGCGGGCCAGGGCGAGCGCGTGGCGAGCAAAAACGCCAGCGACAGCAGGCCCGCCGTGGCGGCCCGCCCCACGGTGATGAACAGCGGCGCCAGCTGCGGGTCTTGGGCGCTGCCGGTGGCCAGGCGCGTGGCCGGCAGCGTGATGGCGAACAGGGTGACGCCCAGCACGCCCAGCCAGAAGCCCAGCAGCTGGCGCCGCTCGGGGGCCATGGCGCTCACGATGTCGCCCCAGCCGCCAGCGCCGACCACGCCATCCACGCCGCCGTCGCCACCAGCGCCAGCGCCATCGCGCGGTTGAACCACAGCAGGCGCCGGCCCTGCGCCAGCCAGCCGCGCAGCAGCGAGCCCATGGCCGCATAGGCCAGGTTGCTGAAAAAGCCGAACACCACCATCAGCGCGATCGTCCAGGCCAGGCGCGCCACCCAGTCCGGGCGGCCCGCCACCCAGCCGGCCACCACCGTCAGCGCCAGCAGCCAGACCTTGACGTTGAGAAACTGCAGCGCCACGCCCTCGGCAAAGCCCACGTCCAGCCGGCGCGCATCGGCGGGGCCCAGCGTGCCGCTGCGCGCCAGGCGCGCGGCCAGCCACAGCAGGTAGGCCATGCCCGCCAGCAGGATGCCCCAGCGCAGCGCCGGCACGGCCACGACCAGCGCGCCAAAGCCCACGCCGCACAGCCCCATCAGCAGCACCCAGCCGATGGGCACCGCGCATACGAAATGCAGCGCGCCGCGCAGGCCTCGGTTGGCCGCCAGCGCGGCCGCCAGCGTGTTGTTGGGCCCGGGCGTGAAGGTGGCGGCGGCAAACAGCAGCAGCAGGGCAGAAAACTCGGCCGTGGACATGAAGGCACTGTAGCCGCTGGCGACCATACACCAGCCATACAGTTGACGAGCGCAGATCAACAACTGTATGGTTTGCCCCAGCCATACAGATTGGACACCCCCATGCTGCTGCGCACCGCCACCCAGCCCCTGGCCGAGCAACTGGCCGCGCGCTTCGCCGGGCGCATCCGCGACCGCCTGCTGGCCGCCGGCGCGCGCCTGCCCAGCGTGCGCCAGTGCGCGGCGCAGCACGGCGTCAGCCCCTCCACCGTGGTGGCCGCCTACGACCAGCTGCTGGCCCAGGGCCTGGTGGAGGCGCGCCGCAACCGCGGCTTCTTCGTGCGCGGCCAGGCCCCCGCGCCGGCCGCCGGCACGGACGGCCCCGGCGGCGTGGCCGCCGCCGCCCACGCCCACCGGCACGACGCGCCCCTGAGCGCCGCCACGCTGATGCGCGGCATGTTCCAGCCCATCAGCAGCAAGCCGCAGCCCGGCATGGGCGTGCTGCCCAGCGAGTGGATCGCCACCGACGCGGTGATCGGCGGCCTGCGCAAGGTCATGGGCACGGCCAGCGTGCGCGAGTCCAGCGTGCGCTACGGCGAGCCCATGGGCGACCCGGCGCTGCGCCGCGTGCTGGCCGCGCGCCTGCGGGCCATGGGCATCGCCGCGCGCGCCGAGCACATCGTCACCACCATGGGCGCCACGCACGCGCTGGACATCATCAGCCGCACCCTGCTCAAGCCCGGCGACGCGGTGATGGTCGAAGAGCCCGGCTGGGCCGTGGAATTCGCCCGCCTGTCGGCGCTGGGCATGCGCATCCTGCCCGTGCCGCGCGGCCCCGAGGGGCCCGACCTGGCGGTGATGGCGCGCTACTGCGAGGCGCACGCCGGCACCCCGCTGGCGCCGCGCCTGTTCGTCAGCGTCAGCGTGCTGCACAACCCCACCGGCGCCCGCCTCTCGCCGGCCCACGCCCACCGCGTGCTGCAACTGGCGCAGCAGCACGGCTTCTGGATCGCCGAGGACGACAGCTACTGCCACCTCGCCCCCGAGCACGCCACCCGCCTGGCCATGCTCGACGGCCTGGCGCGCACCATCTATGTCGGCGGCTTCTCCAAGATCCTCGCGCCCAACTGGCGAGTCGGCTTCCTGGCCGCGCCGCCCGAGCTGCTGGAGCCGCTGCTGGACACCAAGCTGCTCTCCACCCTGACCACCCCCAGCCTGCTGGAACGCGCGCTGGCGCAGTGCATCGAGCAGGGCCAGCTGCGCCGCCACGCCGAGCGCGTGCGCACCCGCCTGGACGCCGCCCGCAGCCGCAGCGCCAAGCTGGCGCAGCAGGCCGGCTGCCGCCTGGCGGCCGAGCCCGCCGGCCTGTTCGGCTGGGTGGACACCGGCGTGGACACCGAGCAGCTGGCGCTGCGCCTGCTGGACGACGGCTACCTGCTCGCCCCCGGCGCGCTGTTCCACGCCGAGCGCCGGCCCAGCACGCTGATGCGCATCAACTTTGCGACGACGCAGGAGGCGGTATTCTGGCGAGCGTTCGAGCGGGCACGGGAGGGGATGTGCAGGTGACTGCGGGCTCTGGGCAATTGGCTCTTTCGTTTCGGCTAGGTGGACGGTGATTGAATGGATGCCTACTTTCAACCAAGAGACATCCGTCAACCCTCATAAGATTCGCTTGCGTAGCGGATGACGAAGTCGTCAATGGCCAATACCACTACATGGAATGGTGCTGGCCGGCCTTGCCGCGGGTAAGCACGTCCACAACCCATCATCGTCCAAACGGGCCGGCATCCTCGGACCAAGGGGAAGGGTTACCCCCAAGATTTTCAAGATCGGGCAAAACTGCGTGATTGAGGGGAAGACCCGCTACAACCCTTCTAACGCACATCTGTCCGAGCCGCTGCGACCGCCTGGACAACGTCACCAACATATCAGCAGACGCCCCTAGGGTCATTCCCGATACAGTGATTCTTATTTTTAAAATACTATCCGTGTGGTATGTTTAATCTTGGCTTTTCAACTAACTGGTAGCGGCCCGGTCTGCGGCGTCGATCACGGAGCACAGAATGAGCACTTTGCATTTCTCGGCCATCGGTCCCGAAGCATCGGGATCCCCGTTCTGGAACCGAATGACCGAGACGATGTCCAGGGAACGCTTGGACGCGCTGCATCTGAAGCGTCTGCAGGCGCTCGTTCACTACGCATATGAGAACACAGTGTTCTACCGGCGCAAGTTCGACGCTTGCGGCCTGAAACCGGAGGACATCCGCACGCTCAAGGATTTCAAACGCAAGGTGCCGCTAACGGACAAGAGTGAATTCATCGGGCTGCAACAGGAGCGACCGCCATATGGCGACACCCAGGCGCTGCCGCTCGATTTGGTGTCGCACCATGCCGAAACCTCGGGCACGACAGGGGTCCCGCTGGCGATTCCCTACTCGATGGCTGACACAGTGCGCTACGGCGAGTCGTGGGTCTACGGCTTCTGGGCATTGGGCATTCGCCCGAGTGACACAATGTACTTCGCCTTCAACTGGGGGAACTTCGCAGGTTTCTGGAGCGCCTACTGGGGTGCACGTCGACTCGGCTGTCGGATCATCTCCGGGGGAGGGCAGGACACCAAGGGCCACATCCAGGCCATCATGCGGATGAGACCGACCGTCCTGCTGTCGACGCCGACCTTCGCGCTGCGCATGGCTGCGGTGGCGCAGGAGATGGGCGTCGACCTCGCGAACGGGCCGATCAAATTCACCTTTCACGCCGGCGAGCCGGGCCCCACGGCCCTTCCCGGCATGCGCGAGCGCATCGAGAGCTCCTGGGGCGCCAGGGCCGGCGAGCTGCTGGGCATCGCGGAGATCGATGCGATGGCACCCGGCTGCCCGATCGGGGATGGCGTTCACGTCAACGAGATGAACGTCTTCAGCTGGTCGATGGACCCGCAGACCCGGGAGGAGGTGGATGAGGGCGCGACCGGGGAAAACATCGTCACCGGCTATGCGAACACGGCCCAGCCGTTGCTGAACTACCGCACGCACGACATCGTCCGCCGACGCTCGTCGTGCCCCTGCGGGCGCAGCTGGACGAAGTTCGAGGGCTCGGTACTCGGGCGCACCGACTTCATGGTCACGGTCCGGGGCACCAATGTCTACCAGGCCGCGGTCGAGAACATCCTGAGCGAAGTGCCTGGCGTCAGCATGCACTATGAACTCGTGCTGTCCCATGAGGACGGGAACGACGCCATGACGGTGCGATTCGAGCCCGACCCGTCCCTGCCGGGCGACCGGCACGCCCAGGTCGCCCGCGAGGCCGGCGAGCGCATCCACCAGGCACTGCACGTCCGTCTGGACGTGGTGCCCGTCGAGCCCGGCTCGCTGCCGCGATTCGACCTCAAGACCCGACGCATCGTCGACCAGCGGCCGAAGGAACTTCGGCGCGCACTTGATCGTTGAGGCAGCCATGTCGATCGAAGAACGCATTGCACACATCGAGCAGGCCCGCAAGCACCTGGCGGCAGCACTGCGCGGCTGCGACATCCCGCAGCTCGAAGCCATCCTGCGCAGCGCCGACATGGAACTGCACTGGGCGCTGTGGAACGTCGGTCATCCCGTCGGCCTGCGCGCCGAGAGCGACCACCCGGACCGACACGGCAACGACTGACGCGACCTCACGCACAAGGAAGACACCATGACACATTCCGTTCCCACTTCGTCTTTCGCGGCGCGGGCCGCCGCGCTGGCGGTGGCCGCCCTGTCGCTGCCGATGCCGGTATCCGCGCAGGCGCCGCTCAAGGTCGGTCTGATGATGTCCTACACGGGCACGTTCGCGAGCCCGAGCACGATGGCCGAGCGGGGCTTCCAGCTGTTCGTCCAGGAGCAGGGCGGCAAGCTCGCCGGGCGTGAGATCCAGTACGTCAAGGTCGACGACGAGAGCGATCCGTCGAAGGCCACCGACAACGTCAACAAGCTGATCCGGCGCGACAACGTCGACGTCATCGTCGGGCCGGTGCATTCCGGCGTCGGCCTGGCGATGGCGCGCGCCGCCCGGGAAAGCGGCACGCTGATGATCGTGCCGAACGCCGGGGCGGACGCCATCACCGGCGCGATGTGCGCTCCCAACATCTTCCGCACCAGCTTCAGCAACTGGCAGACCGGATATGCCACCGGCGTCGCTGCGGCCCGCAAGGCGTATCGCAACGCGATGACGATCACCTGGAACTACGCGGCCGGCAACGAGATGGTCAAGGGCTTCATCGACGGCTTCGAGGCGGGCGGCGGCAAGGTGAGCAGGAACCTCACGCTGCCGTTCCCGAACGTCGAGTTCCAGGCGCTGCTGACCGAGATTGCGGCGCAGAAGCCGGACCTGGTGTTCGCCTTCTTCGCCGGCGCCGGCGCCGTCAAGTTCGTGAAGGACTACGACGCCGCGGGTCTGCGCCGGACGGTGCCGCTGATGGGCAACGGCTTCCTTACCGACGGCACGCTGCAGGCGCAGGGCGAATCGGCGCAGGGGCTGGTGACCGCCCTGCACTACGGCGACGCACTCGACACCGCGCGCAACAACGCATTTCGCAAAGGCTTTGCCGCCGCCTACAAGGTCGACCCCGATGTCTACGCGATGCAGGGCTACGACGCCGCGCAGCTGCTCGCCGCCGGCCTGCGGGCCGCCGGCGGCGACGCGAGCCGGCGCGACGACATGATCGCGGCGATGCGCAAAGCGACGATCGACAGCCCGCGCGGCACCTTCACGATGTCGCCGCAGCACAACCCGGTGCAGGACTTCTACCTGCGCGAGGTCGAGGGCGGGCAAAACGTCGTCAAGGGCGTGGCTATAAAGGCGCTGGCGGACCCGGGGCGCGGCTGCCGCATGTGACGGTAGCAGCATCGCCTGCGTTTCACGCAACTCGACGGGCGGCACCGGTCGCTCCTTTCTCTTGCGCCATGGATTTCGCGACCTTCCTCATACAGTGCCTGAACGCCGTCCAGTACGGGCTGCTGCTGTTCCTGCTCGCCTCGGGGCTGACGCTGATCTTCGGCATCATGGGCGTCATCAACCTGGCACACGGCAGCTTCTACATGATCGGCGCCTACATGGCGTTCGCGCTGGCGCCGCATTTCGCCGACCGGTTCGTGCCGATGCTGCTGGTCGGCATCGTGCTCGCCGTGGCACTCGGCTTCCTGCTCGAATGGGCGTTCTTCAGCTTCCTGTACGAACGCGAGCATCTGCAGCAGGTGCTGATGACCTATGCGCTGATCCTGGTGTTCGAGGAGCTGCGTTCGCTGCTGGTGGGCAACGACGTGCACGGCGTGCCGCTGCCCGCCTGGCTCGCGGGCAGCGTGCCGCTCGGGGAGCTGATGAGCTACCCCGTGTACCGCCTGTTCGCGTCGGCGGCGTGCATCGTGCTGGCGATCGGGATGTACGTCGTCGTCAACCGCACGCGCCTGGGCATGATGATCCGCGCCGGCGCCAACAACCGCGACATGGTGCGCGGGCTCGGCGTCGACATCCGGATGCTCTACCGCACCGTATTCGCCGCCGGCGTCGCGCTGGCCGCGCTCGCCGGCATGATCGCCGCGCCGATGGCCAGCGTCTACCCCGGCATGGGCGGCTCGGTGCTGATCATCTGCTTCGTCGTCGTGGTGATCGGCGGCATCGGATCGATCGCCGGCGCGCTGATCGCATCGCTGCTGGTCGGCCTCGTCGACACCTTCGGCAAGGTGTTCTTCGCCGAATACAGCGGCATCGGCGTGTACCTGCTGATGGCGATCGTCCTGATCTGGCGGCCCGAGGGCCTGCTGGGCCGGCGAGGGGCATGAGATGACGGGACAGACCGCCGTGCCGGCCGGCATCGTGCCACTGGCCTGCGCCCTCGTGCTGGCGCTGCTGCCCTGGCTGGTATCTCCGTACCAGCAGGACCTGATCGTCAAAATCATGATATTCGCAATCTTCGCACTAAGCTTGGAGCTGCTGGTCGGCACGACCGGGCTGGTCAGCCTGGGCCATGCGGCCTTCTTCGGCATCGGTGCCTATGTCACGGCACTGGCCTCGCCCCAGCACGATCCCGGCTCGGTGTGGGTGCTGCTGCCACTGGCGCTGCTCGGCGCCGCAAGCTACGCGCTGGTGGTCGGCGCACTGAGCCTGCGCACGAAGGGCGTGTACTTCATCATGGTGACGCTGGCGTTCGCGCAGATGGCCTACTTCGTGTTCCATGACACGCGGCTCGGGGGCGGCAGCGACGGCATTTTCCTGAACGCCCGGCCGGTGCTGCCGTTGCCGGGCTTGACGGTCGAGCTTGACGACAAGCGCGCCATCTACTACCTGGTGCTGCTCGCGCTGGCTGCCACCTACGGCCTGCTGGCGCTGGTGTTGCGTGCGCGCTTCGGACGGGTGCTGGCGGGCATCCGCGTCAACGAACAGCGCATGCGTGCCGCGGGTTTCGCCACCTACGGCTACAAGCTGGCGGCCTTCGTGCTCGCGGGCATGCTGGCCGGACTCGCCGGTTTCTTCATGGCCGCCAAGGACGCGGCGGTCAACCCGGAGCTGCTGAGCTGGCACGAGAGCGGCGTGGTGCTGCTGATGCTGATCCTCGGCGGCATCGGCCACCTGCGCGGCGCGGTGATCGGCGCTGCGGGGTTCGTGCTGCTCAAGGAGTTCTTCTCCAGTCATGGGCTGGTCGGAGCGCTGGCCGATCGCTGGCAGCTGACGCTGGGGCTCAGCATCATCGTGTTCGTCGCCTTGCTGCCCAAGGGCTTCATCGGCTTGGGCGAACGCTTGCGGAGCCAGCGGCGATGAGCGGCGCGGTCCTGCGGGCCGAGCACCTGACCCGCCGCTTCGGCGGGCTGACCGCGGTGCACGACGTGACGCTGGAATGGCACGTCGACGAGATCCACGCCGTGATCGGCACCAACGGCGCCGGCAAGAGCACGCTGATCAACATGCTGTCCGGCGAGATCGCCGCCACCAGCGGGCGCATCGTGCTGCACGGCGAGGACGTCACCCGCTGGTCGCAGCCCAGGCGCGCCCGCGCCGGCATCGGGCGCAGCTACCAGCGCACCACGGTCTTTCCGGAGTTCAGCGTGTTCGAGAACTGCCGCCTGAGCGCGCAGGCGGCGCGGCCGCGTGCGTGGGCGCTGTGGGAAGCTGCGGCGTCCTGCCCGCACGCGAACCGGGTCGCACGCGCTGCGCTCGACGCCACGGGCCTGGCTGCCGCCGTCGACCGGCCGGCCGGCAGCTTGAGCCACGGCGCCAGGCGCCAGCTCGAGATCGCGATGTGCCTGGCCACCGAGCCGCAGGTGCTGCTGCTCGACGAGCCGATGGCGGGCATGGGCGCCGAGGAGTCCGAACGCATGCTCGCGCTGCTCGAAGGGCTGAAGGCGCGCTATGCCGTGCTGCTGGTCGAGCACGACATGGACGCGGTATTCCGCGTCGCCGATCGCATCACGGTGATGGTCGACGGGCAGGTGATCGCCAGCGACACGCCGGACCGCATCCGCGACAGCGCGCAGGTACGCCACGCCTACCTCGGGAACCACTGATGGGCACGCTGCTGCAGGCCACCGGCATCCACGCGGGCTACGGCGACAGCCGCATCCTGCGCGGCGTCGACTTGGGCCTGGAGGCCGGCCAGGCGGTGGGCCTGCTCGGGCGCAACGGCATGGGCAAGACGACGCTGATCCGCAGCTTGATGGGCTATCTGCGCGTGCGCGATGGCCAGGTGCACTGGGAGGGGCGGCCGGTCACGAACCAGCCGCCGGAGAAGATGGCGCGCCACGGCATCGGCTATGTGCCCGAAGGGCGCGGCATCTTCGCGAACCTGTCGGTGCGGGAGAACCTGCTGATGGCCGCCCGCGCTGGCCCCGGCGGCCGGCAGGACTGGAGCTTCGACCGCGTCCTTGCGACCTTCCCGCGGCTGGCAGAGCGGCTGGGCCACGGCGGCCAGCAGTTGTCCGGCGGCGAACAGCAGATGCTCGCGATCGGCCGCGCACTGATGACCAACCCCCAGGTGATGATGCTCGACGAAGCCACCGAGGGCCTGGCACCGCTGATCGTGGCCGAGATCTGGCGCATCGTCGGCGAGATCCGCGCGTCCGGCATCGCCACGCTGATCGTGGACCGCAACTGGCATGCGGTGCTGCGGCACACCGACCATGCGCTGGTGCTCGAAAAGGGCCGAGTGGTGCTGGCCGGCGACTCCCGCCAGTTGCTCGCGCAGCCGGAGGCGCTGGCACGGCACCTCGGCGTCTGAATCCCGGGTCTCAGCGCGGGTGGAAGGCAGGGTCCGCCAATTGCTCCGGCGTGACAGGGGTCCGGCGCGCGATCAGTCGTGCGGCCAGCCTTGCGTCCCTCGCGCGGTTGATCGAGACGGCCCCCACCACGTGGCCTTCGAGCCACTGGAACAGCGTGGCCGCCATCGTGGACGGGTCCCCGCGCCAGACCAGCGCGTCCCACCGGTCGGGTGCGCCGGTGACCTGCAGGTTGACGTCGTGCTGGTCGCTCCAAGCCCAGGGCACGTGGGCGCCGGCTTCGTCCGCCCCGAGGATGCTGCAGGCTGCAGCCTCGGCATGCTGGTTGGCATGCTGCCAGGCTTCCAGGCGCACCGCGCGCCCCAATAGAGGGTGGAGGAAGCGTGCGCAGTCGCCGATCGCGTAGATACGCGGGTCCTCAGTCCTGCCTGACGCATCAGTCAGAATGCCATCGTCGACCGGCAGACCCGATGCAACAGCAAGCGCATCGTTCGCGACCACGCCGATCCCTACGACGACGCTGTCTGCGTCCAAGCCGCGGCCGTCCTGGAGTCGGACGGCCAAGTGGGTACCCTCGCATCGGATCGCGTCGACCTGCGCGTGCGTGTGCACAGCTACACCGTGCCGGCGGTGCAGTTCGGCGAACAGCCGGCCGACTTCGGGTGGCACGACCCGGGCCATCGGTGCCGCAGCCGCTTCGACCACACAGACCTGCACGCCCATCGTGCTGGCGGTGGCAGCGACCTCCAGGCCGATGAAGCCACCACCGATCACCACCAGGCGCTCGCCGGGGCGCAGGCGCTGCCGCAGTTCGAGCGACTGTGCAGCAGTACGCAGATAGTGCACGCCCGGCAGGTCGGCGCCCGGCACGCGCAGCCGGCGCGCTCTGGCGCCGGTCGCCAGGACCAGCGTGTCGTAGCGGAGCGAGCGGCCGTCGTCGAGCACCAGCTCGGTTCGTGAACGGTCCACGCGCGCGGCGTGCCTGCCCAGGTGCAGGCTCACCGCGTGCCGGTCGTACCAGTCCGGCGCGAGCACCAGGGCCTGTTCGAGCGTGCTGGTGCCGGCCAGCAGGGATTTCGACAGCGGCGGCCGTTCGTACGGCAGCACCGCTTCGTCGCCGACGAGATCGACGGGACCGTCGTGGCCTCCCGCGCGCAACATCTCGGCGCAACGCGCGCCGGCCTGGCCGGCGCCGACGATAACGATCCTCTGGTGACACACGTCCACAGGCTCAAGTGGAGGCAGCGCCACCCACATCCACTTCGATCATCCCGCCTTCAATGCGCGTCGGGTAATGGATCAGGTTGCACTGCGGACGCTCCAAGCGGCTGACGTGCCGGCCGGTGCAGCATTCAAACTCCCACAGGTGTTTGCTGCAGATCAGTAGGTCGCCCTCGCGCTCTCCGACCTCACTCAACGGGAAACCTTCGTGCGGGCAGGCATCGCGGTAGGCCACCACGCCGGAGGTGACCCGCATGAGGATCACGCGCGTGCCGCCGACGTCGGCACCGTGGATGCCGTCGGCGGTGAGATCGGATTCGGGCAGTACCGCCCGCCAATCGGCCATCGCTTAGAACCCCTTGAACTGCGGGGGTCGCTTCTCGATGAAGGCCCGCGCGCCCTCGGCGTGATCATCAGTCTTCTTTAGAATACTCTGTCCGAGCCGCTCGAAGTGCCGCGCCGTGTCCGGGTCGACCCGGGCGCAATTGTTCAGCACGACCTTGGCGATGCCCAGCGCTTGCGGCGCCTTCGCCGCGAGCCGCTGTGCGAACTGCCACGCCTGCTCCATCAGTTGTCCGGATGGATAGACCTCGTCGACAAGCCCGATCGCCAGCGCTTGGGCGGCGGAGATCATTTCGCCCGTCATAACCAGACGTTTCGCCCGCGACAGGCCAATCTGCCGAACTAGGCGCGAACAACCACCCGATCCGGGTATCAGCCCGACGTTGTTCTCAGGAAAACCGAACTTGGCAGTATCGGCCGCAAAACGGAAATCGCACGACAGCGCCAGCTCGAGCCCGCCGCCGGCGGCCACGCCGTTGATCGCCGCAATCACCGGCACCTCGATGGCCTCAAGTTCGTCGAACACGTTGTGGATGTCGCGCACGACGCGGCGGAAGCCGCGCGTGCCCAGGTCGGTCAGCCCCTTCATGCCGCGCACGTCCTCGCCGGCCGAGAAGGCGCGCCCGGTGCCGGTGACGACGGCCACGCGCAGCGTGTCGTCGGCCACCAGCGAAGCGACGGCATCGCGCAGCTCGTCGCGCATCTGCTGGTTCCACGCGTTCAGGTTGTCGGGCCGGTTCAGCCGCAGCAAGGCGACGTGGCCGTCGCGCGTCAGGTCCAGGAATTCATGACTCATGTCCGGCTCCTAGCGACCGACGAAGTTCGGCGCGCGCTTGCCGAGGAAGGCCTGCAGGCCCTCGGCCACGTCGTCCGAAGCGAAAAGCTGGTTCTGGTGCGCACGCTCGATCGCCAGGCCCTGCGTCAGGCCGACTTCGAGGCCGTGGTTCATCGACAGCTTCACGTAGCCCTGCGCCATCGTGGGGCCGGCCGCTAGCTTGAGCGCCTGCGCCATCACCTCCGAGTCGAACGCTGTCTCGGGGAACAGGCGGTCGAGGATGCCGATCGCCAGCGCCTCGTCCGGCCCGATGGATTCGCCGGTGACCATCATGTGCAGGGCCTTGCCCTTGTGGATCAGGCGCGGCAGCCGCTGCGTGCCGCCCATGCCCGGCGACAACCCCAGGCCCACTTCCGCGAGCCCGAGCTTGTAGCGGCCGGCGACAGCCCAGCGGAAATCGCAACCCAGCGCGATCTCCAGCCCGCCTCCGATGCAGTGTCCGGCGATGGCGGCGATGAAGATCTTGGGCGTGCGGGTGATGGCGTCGACCGCTTCCTGCGCGATCGTCAGGAAGTTCGCGAACTGCGCGCGGCTGGAGTTCTGCAGGACGCCGATGTCGGCGCCGGTGCAGAAGAACTTCGGATTGGCGCTGCGCAGCACCGCCACGCGCACCGCGGGATCGTCCGCGATCCGCAGCACGACGTCGCGCAGTTCGGTCAGCATCGCCGCGTCGTAGGCGTTGGCGGGCGGGCGGTTCAGTGTGACGAGGCCAATACCGTCTTGGATTGATAGTTCGACTGCCATGATGTCGTCCTCAGAGGAAGCGGCGGTTGGCGTGGTTGTCCGGCACTTCGAGACCCAGGCGATGGATCTCGGGCACGGCCTCGGCGATGTACTTCTGCCGAAGTTCCTCGTTGCCGTGCTGCTTGATGCCCCACTTGACGTAGACGGGCGAGTTCTTCGACCCGGAGCGCCCGAACATGTCGAGCGCGGCGGGCCACCATTTCGCCAGCCGCTCCTGCGCGGCGGCCTTGCCCTCGGGCGTCCCGCAGATCTCGCGCAGGTGCAGGAAGCCGCTCTTGGTGTGGAAGATTTCGTCGGTTTCGAGTTGCGGCGCCGCTTCCGCGAGCGGCTCGTAGGGGCTGCCGACCCACTCGACCCCGACGTACAGTCCGACGCGATCGATCAGTGCGTGGAACCAGGCCAGATCTATCCAGTCCTCCAGCGGGATGTGGAAGGCGTATTGCTTAATCGGCTTGTCTTGGTATGGATCGGCTCCCAGACCCTCCAAGATTTCGGCACAGATCTTTCCGTGCGCGACCTCTTGGCGGACGATCTCGGCCTCGATCTCCATGGCCCGGCTGTGCGGCGCATAGCGCAGGCCGGCGTCGGCGATGTTGGCCAAGATCTTCCGGTACTCAGCGTTCCCGTTGTTCTCCAGGTGTTCTTCCAATAACAGCTTGACCAGCATGTCCCTGAACTCCTGGGGCATGTTCGGGTCGTCTCGCTTGTAGACGAGCGTGGGGGACGGGGCCTGTACTTCCATGATGAGCTCCATGCGATAAGGAGTGGAATGAGATGAAGAATACTATCCGGATGGTATTTTTTTGAACATGAGGGATTACCCTACCTAGCCTGTGGGTTCGTGTCGATCAGATTTTGGGCTCATGCGGCACCGACAATCCGCAGAGGAACAACGTGCGCATCGCACGCACCAGTTCGGGCCCCTTGAGCGAACCAGAGCGCCGGAACCACTCCAAGAAGACCCCGTCGTGGAGCGCAAGCACCGAGGCAGCCAATTCGCGGCCCTGAACGTCGGAGCGGAACTCGCCTGCCTCCTGTCCCTGGCGCACCAGGGTCTCGATGAAGCTACGCTGCTTTCTGTAGAGTTTCGTGATGAAGTCTTGGACCTCGCCGTCGCGTTCCTTGAACTCCAAGGACATCAGGATCAACAACAGTACCTCGTCCCGATGCGTGATGCCCAAGTTGGCCTGATAGTGGGTCCACATGCCCATCGTCTACGCCCAGCACCGCCCGGCCACGCTGCAGCAGGTGCGCATGCACGACTACCAGGCGATGTGCCAGGCCATCCTCAAGGGCGACGAGCAAGCCGCCGACGCGGCCGGCATGCAGCACGTGCGCAATGTGCGCGAGGCGATCGTGCGCCGCCTCGGCGCACCGGCGGGTGGGGAGGCCTGAGCCGGCTCGGCGCGCCGTCCGGTACAGCGGCAGGCCCGGAGCAGCCAACGCGGCGCGCAGGATGCGGCCATGCGTGGAGCCGGCCGCGTCCTCAAGGTGAAGCGCTTTTTTGCCGTCGATGGACAGCGGCCTTCGCGTTCACCCGCCAAACAGGTTTTGATGAATAAATCTGCTTCCAGCGCTTGCCAGTCAAGCGCGAGCAGCTATCAAACAATGAGTTGAAAGGTCAAGCACCCTCGGCAGGCGCGTCATCCAGCCGCATCTCCGCCAGCACGCGCCGGGCGTTGGCGGCGCAGTCCATGTCGGCGGGCCTGGCCTCGATCTGCGCCACCAGCTCCAGCAGGTGCGCCCTGCTTTGCGCCAGTTGCGCCTGCAGCGCCTCGATGCCCTGCACCTTGCGGCGCAGCGTGTCGATCAGGGCGTCGTGCTCCCAGCCGGCCAGTCCGTCCGGCAGCAGCGTGCGCAGCTCGTCCAGGCTGAAGCCCGCGCGCTGCCCGGCGGTGATCAGCCGCAGCGTCAGCACCGCATCGGCGGGGTAGCTGCGGTAGCCGTTGGCCTGACGCTGCACGGTCTTGAGCAGGCCGATGCGTTCGTAGAAGCGGATGCGCGAGGCGGCCAGGCCGGTGCGCTGGGCGAGTTCTCCGATTTTCATGGTCCGGAGTTTGACGTTGAACTTCGCTTCAAGGTTAACCTCGCGCCAGCAAAATTTCAAAGGACCGCCCCATGCAGACCATCCTGGGCGCGAACGGGCAGATTGCCATGGAACTGGCACGCGAACTGCGGCGCAGCCATACGGACGGCATCCGGCTGGTAAGCCGCACCCCGCGCAAGGTGAACGACACGGACACGCTGGTGTCCGCCAACCTGCTCGACGCGCGGCAGACAGCGGAAGCGGTCAAGGGCAGCAGCGTGGTCTATTTCACCGCCGGGCTGCCGCCCGATACGCAGTTGTGGGAAGCGCAGTTCCCCGCGATGCTGAAGAACGCCCTCGATGCGTGCCGCGCGGCGGGCGCGAAGTTCGCCTACTTCGACAACACCTACATGTACCCGCAGGACGCCCGGCTGCAGACCGAGGACACGCCCTTCGCGCCCGTGGGCCGCAAGGGCCGGGTGCGCGCGGCGATGGCGTCCATGGTGCTGGAGGAAATGGCGCGTGGCGAGATCCCCGTGCTCATCGGCCGCGCGCCTGAGTTCTACGGGCCGGGCAAGACGCAGAGCTTCACCAACGCGCTGGTCATCGAGCGGCTCCGGGCCGGCCGCAAGCCCCGCGTGCCGGTGCGCGACGACACGCTGCGCACGCTCGTCTGGACGCCCGACGCCAGCCGCGCGCTGGCGGCCCTGGGCAACGCGCCCGACGCCTTCGGGCAGACCTGGCACCTGCCCTGCTGCGACGACCGGCCGACCTACAGGCAGTTCGTCGGCATGGCCGCCGAAGTGTTCGGCCGGAAGCCCGCCTACACCGTCATCGGCCCATGGACCCTGGCCGCCGCCGCCCTCTTCTCCAGCCGGGTGCGCGAGATCCGGGAGCTGCTGCCCCGCTACGCGCACGACAACCTGTTCGACTCCGCCCGGTTCAAGCGCCGCTTCCCGGAATTCGGGGTGGCCACGTACCGCGAGGGGCTGGAGCGGATCCGGCGGGAGTGGGCGGGCCGATAGCCAGCCAGGGTGCCGGGCGGGCGCGCGCTGCCTACAGCCGCACCTCGCCGCGGATGACCGCCACGCAGTCGCCGCCGACCCACACCGTGCCGGCCGCGTCGCGCTCGACGTGCACGCGCCCGGCGCGGCCCAGCGCCGTACCCTGCGCGGCGACGTAGCGCGCGGGCAGCTCGCCGGCCTCGATCAGCCACTGCGCCAGGCTGGCGTTGAGGCTGCCGGTGACCGGGTCTTCGGGCACGCCGATGGGGGCGGCGAAGGCGCGCACCTCGATCAGCGGCGCCTCGGCGGCGGCGCCGAAGGCGCGCGCCTCGCGGCTCGAACGCGCTATCAATGGCGTAGCTGCCGGCGCTGGATGCATGCCGGCCACACCCACTTTTTGCCCGATGGCGGCCAGCCGGGCGTGGTCCGGCTCCAGCGCCAGCACGGTGTCGGCGCCGTCCAGCCACAGGGTGAGCCAGCGCGGGCCGTTGTCCAGCCACTGCGCGCGCCGCACCTGGCCGGGCTGCAGGCCCAGGGCCTGCGCGACGGCGGCCAGCAGCTCGGGCGGCACATCGCCCTGGCGGCTGGGCGGCGCGGCAAAGGCCAGGCGCTCGCCGCTGCGCCGCAAGTCGACCAGGCCCTGCGCGCACTGCTGCACGATGCGATCGGCCGCCTTCGGCCGGCCACCCGCCGCCAGCCACGCAAAGCACGAGCCCAGCGTGGGGTGGCCGGCAAAGGGCAGCTCGCCGCCGGGGGTGAAGATACGCAGCCGGTAGTCGGCGCGCGCCTCGGTGGGCGGCAGCACGAAGGTGGTCTCGGACAGGTTGGTCCAGCGCGCGAAGCGCTGCATGGCGGCATCATCCAGGCCGGTGGCGTCCAGCACCACGGCCACGGGATTGCCCAGGCCGGGCCGGGCGGTGAAGACGTCGATCTGGGCGAAGGGGCGGGGCTGGGTCATGGTCTTCCTGTTTTGATAGCTGCTCGCGCTTGATGGATAAGCGCTAGAGGCATTTTCTATCAAAAAATCGCCGCCCGCACCACGCGCGCCAGCATCGCCATGCCCTGCTCGATCTGCTCGGGCGTTGACGTGACGAAGGACAGGCGCAGCGTGCGCGCATCGGGCTCATGGGCATAGAACGGCGCGCCGGGCACGAAGGCCATGCCGGCCTGCACCGCCCGCGGCAGCAGCGCCTGCGCGTTCAGGCCCTCGGGCAGCGTGAGCCAGACGAACATGCCGCCCAGCGGCCGGGTCCAGCGCACGTCCAGGCCGGCCATGTGGCGATCCAGCGCCTCCAGCATGGCGCCCTGCTGCGCGTGGTAGCGCGCGCGGATGGTGGGCACGTGGCGCTCCAGAAAACCGTCCTTGATGACCTCGGCCACCACGCGCTGGTTGAAGCCGGGCGTGTGCAGATCGGCCGCCTGCTTGGCCTGCAGCAGCTTGGGGTAGAGCGGCGGCGGCGCCACGACGTAGCCCAGGCGCAGGCCGGGCGCCAGGATCTTGGAAAACGAGCCCAGGTAGATCACGCCTTCGGGCCAGCGCGCCAGCAGCGGCGCGGGCGGCGGCGCGCTGAACCACAGCTCGCCATAGGGGTTGTCCTCGACGATGGGCAGGCCCTGCTCGCGGCACACGGCCAGCACGGCCTGGCGGCGCGCCTCGGGCATGGTGCGGCCGGTGGGGTTCTGGAAGTTGGGCAGCAGGTACATGCAGCGCGGCGGCTCGGCCAGGCCCTTGAGCTGCGCGCGCAGGGCCTCGGGCTGCACGCCCTCGTCGTCGCTGGCCACGCCGTGCACCCGCGGCTGCATGGGCGCGAAGGCCTGCAGCGCGCCCAGGTAGGTGGGCGTTTCCACCAGCAGCGGCGCGCCTTCGTCGATCAGCACCTTGGCCACCAGGTCCAGCCCCTGCTGGCTGCCGGTGGTGATCAAGACCTGCTCGGGCGACACCTGCGCGCCCTGCCGGCCCAGCTCGGCGGACACCCATTGGCGCAGCTCGGGCAGGCCTTCGCTGGCGGCGTATTGCAACGAAGGCCGGGCCACGGCGCTGCCCTCGGCCAGCACCGCCGCGCAGGCCTCGCGCATGGCGGCCACCGGAAAGGTCTCGGGCGCGGGCAGGCCGCCGGCGAAGTTGAGGATGCC
>OFTX01000581.1_pt1 | contig 18478 bp, 14 predicted proteins | sample 1775051 | NCBI WGS metagenome assembly OFTX01 (sample SAMN08195772, study PRJEB24354) | sludge metagenome | isolation source: sludge from phenol fed wastewater aerobic bioreactor A | place: India: Nagpur | collected 2016-09-15
GAGAGCCATCAGCTTCGACGACCAAGAACGCGTCCCGCCTCCCATCTCCGACGCTTCGCCCGGTGACGCGCCCGAGCCGCTACCGACGCCTGTGGACGCAGGCATCCTCAACACGGGGAGTTGTCAAACGGTGAGGCTGCGTGAGGTGACGAGCGATTCGGGACCGCCGATCTACGAGCGCACCCTCGTCAGCGGCGACTCGGCACGCTTCGAACGGACGTCGGAGGGCACGGTGACGGTGACGTGCTCGGCAGCGGAGGAGATCCTGGTCCGCGTGACATACGGTCCAGTTGTCGGCAGTGGACCGTACGACGTCCCCGTCGGGGCGCTCGAGCTCGCTGGAGTGCCATCGGATCGCCGTTGTCAGGTCGACCCCGTCGACGAGTGGCTCTCGATCGAGGGCGTCATCACGTGCGACGAAGAACCATACGTGGAGTCGAACGTGTTCGCGCGAGGCCAGCCTGGTGGGTTGGCGTCATTCGTCGCGGTAGCGCGGTAATCGGTGCCAATTTGGGGCTCGTGCCCCAACCACCCGCAGAGGTGCGCCTTCGGGCGCGCGTCGAAATGGCGACGGGTGCCTCGGGGTACGGTCGTGCTAACCTTCTCCGCTGCTGCATGTCTGAAGAGGTCCGCGCCAACTCTCCCGTGAACCCCGGCGACATCGTGGGTGGGAGGTATCGTGTCGAGCGGGTCATCGGGGCCGGCGGCATGGGGGTCGTCCACCGCAATCTCGACCCTGACGTGCAGGCTGCCCAGGTGCGGCAGGTCAAGAAGTTCGAGTCCGGCATGGTGGTGAATCCGGTCACCATCGGCCCGGATGCGACGCTCGCCGATGCGCTGGCGCGATTGATCGCGGCGAAGATCCCGCTCGACGGCGCTTCCGATCACGGCGTCTCCGAAGCGCTCTACCTGCGCGATCCGGACCAGAACGGCGTCGAATTGTATTGGGACCGGCCGGAGGCGCAGTGGCCGAAAAATCCCGACGGCTCGCTACACATGTTCACGCGCCGGCTCGACGTCGATGGGCTGATGAAAGAGCTGGAGCGCTAGGCGCCCGCAACGCCTCGCGCACGCAAGACCGGACGGCCCGGCGCTAAACCGCCGCCGCCGGCTGCGGCCGGCGTAGCATGAACGTCAGCACCACTGCGAGAATCGAGAAGCCCAACATCAGGGCGAAAGCGGTCTGATAATTGCCGGCATGGTCGAACAACGCCGCGCCCAGATAAGCGCCGATGCCGCCGAACACCTGATGCACCAGCGTGATGAGCCCGGTGAGCGCGCCGAGATGCCGGGTGCCGAACACCTTGGCCACGAGCCCGCTCGTCAGCGGCACCGTGCCCAGCCAGGTGAGCCCCATGACCGCGGCAAAGATCACCACGCTCGCATCGGTCTTCGGCAGAAGGAAAAACAATGCGATGGCCGCGCCGCGTAGCAGATACAGCCAGCCGAGCACATGGTGCTGGCGATAACGTCCGCCGAGCCAGCCGCACGCCCAGCTCCCGAGCATGTTGAACAGGCCGATCAGTGCAAGTGCCGTGGCGCCCAATCCGATCGGCATGTGGCACATCACCAGATAGCCCGGCAAATGCGTGGCGATGAAGGCCAGCTGAAAGCCGCAGGTGAAAAAGCCGAGCGTGAGTAACTGAAAGCCGCGATGCGTGCGCGCCTGACCGAGCACCTCACGCAGCGACACGTGCTCGCCGTCGTGGTGCGCGGCGGCGGTCGGCGGCGCCGGTACCGCATTGGCGCTTGCCGCGTCCATTCGCGCGTTGCGTCGGTGCAGCGTCATGAGCAGGCCCAGCGGCGCGGCGCAGCACAGGATCAGTGCGAGCACGAAAAGCGACGTCGATACGCCGTAGGTCTGACGCAGCCCTTGGGCGATCGGCACGAGCGCGACCTGGCCAAGCGAGCCGCCCGCGCTGACGAGTCCCATGGCCATGGTGCGCTTCTCGGGCGTGACTGCGCGGCTCACGGCGGGCAGCACCACCCCGAACGTTGTGCAACTGATACCCAGCCCGACGAGCACGCCCAGGCCAATGACCAGCCAAAGACCCGACGGTGCGAGTGCGGCCATGCCGAGCCCGGCGGCGAAGGCCACGGCGCCGAACGCGACCACGGGCGCCGGCCCGAGGCGATCGGCCATCGCACCCGCGAACGGCTGCGCAAATCCCCAGACCAGGTTGTGCAGCGCGATGGCGAACGCGACGAGCGTGACCGGTACGCCGCGATCGTAGGAAAACGGATTGATGAACAGCCCAAAGGTCTGGCGCGTGCCCATGGCGGCACTCAGCACGAGGGCGCCGGCCAGGATGATCAGGGTGACGCGGCCCTGTAGCGAGGGCGATGCGGGAATGGCAGTGTTCGACATGGTGAAGAATCCTCCTCACCAAAGTCTCGCAATGAAATGCCCGTGTGGCAAAGGAGTTGTGTGTGCAGCCGGGTGAATTTTATTCATCTCGGTGCGCTTGGGCGTGTTCGATCATCCAATCGCGAAACGCCAGGCATTCGGGGTGCGCTTCGATCTCGGGCGCGCAGATCAGCCAATAGGCGCCCTGCGAGGGCGTGGTCACGCCGTGGGCCGGCACCAGCGCACCGCTGGCGAGATAGTCGTCGACGAGCGGGCGGCGACCGATCACGACGCCCAGATCCGACTTGGCGGCATCGAAGGCCATTTGAATGCTGTCGAAGCTCAGGCCTCCCCGGGTGTCGAAATCGTCGATTCCGGCGCCTTCGACCCAGACTTGCCAGTCTTCGCTGGCGCTGCTCACGTGAATGCGCGAGGCGCTGCGCAAGTCGAGGTTGCCATCGGCGCTCGCGTGTCTGGCCAGATACGCCGGGCTGCACACGGGCACGAACCGTTCGCCAAAGAGCCGATGCCATGCATCGCTGGCTACCGGTGCGCGTGAGAGGCGAATGGCGAAGTCGAAGCCATCGGCAGGGAAACCGACCTGGCGGCGCGAGGTGTCGACCGTAATGTCCACGCCAGGCATTCTCTGCAGAAAGCCGCTCAGGCGCGGCAACAGCCACCGCGAGGCCAGCGTGGGCGCGCACGTGATGGCGATGGCGCGGGACGCGTCGGGCGTCGGCAGGCGCCGCGTGCCGGTCAGCAACAGCGAGAACGCTTCGGTCACGTACGCGAGATAGTCGACGCCTTCGGGGGTGAGCGTCAGCCCCTGCGGCGAGCGCGTGAACAGCGCGACACCCAGCGCCTGCTCCAGTCCGACGATGCCGTGGCTCACCGCACTCGGCGTGAGATGCAGTTCGGCGGCGGCACGCTTGAAGCTCTGGTGACGTCCCGCGGCTTCGAACAGGCGCAGGGCGGACAGCGGTGGCAGGCGAGGCGGCATCGGCGGAGCGGGTGGCGGCGCGACGCACCGCGGGCGTTGTTCGGATGGTGTCGATTCTCGCATGACGCGCGGCGGCATGCTGGACGGGGAGGCGGGGTGGCAACTGTCATGGCCGGCGGCCGGTACAGGCCCGTCCGGAATCGGCGAACTGTACCGGGTGCGCGGCGTCGCGCTTGCCTATGCTGTGACTCCGCGAACGCGCAAGCCCACGACTGAGGCCGCGCCGGCGCGGGTATCCATTGCATTCGACCATGACGACCGAACAACTGCTGGCCTTCTGTGCCTTCGCCGTGATCACGTTGGTGACGCCGGGACCCAACAACATGATGATTCTCGCCTCGGGGCTGAATTACGGCTTCGTGCGCACATTGCCGCATCTGGCCGGCATTGCCTTCGGCTTTGCGCTGATGGTGTTCCTCACCGGCGCCGGGCTGCACTCGGTGTTCCTGCAATTCCCCGTGATTCACACCGTGCTGAAATATGTGGGGGCCGCGTATCTGCTGTGGCTGGCGTGGCATCTTGCGCGCTCCGGTCCGATGGACGATGCGAGGCGCGCCCGCGAGCGTCCGATGGGGTTCGTCGGCGCGGCGGCGTTCCAGTGGGTCAACCCGAAGGCCTGGGTCATGGCCGTGGGGGCGATCAGCACCTATTTGCCGAATGCATCGCACTTGCCCGACGTGGCGGCGCTCGCCTTGATCTACGGCGTGCTCGGCGCGCCATGTATCGGTGTGTGGGCCGGGTTCGGCGTGGCGATGCGCCGGGTGCTCACCGATGCGCGCTCGGTACGGATTTTCAACGGCTTCGCCGCCGCCTTGCTCGTGGCGTCGCTCTACCCGATCTTGTTCGAGTGAGCCGGCGGGCCGACGCGGATGAGGGCGCAAGAACGTGCGACAGGGGGGCCGCGCATCACAATTGCATACGGGCACTCCATCGTTATACTGACGATTCTTGCGGCTTTTCCCCCAACGTGAGGTATCGCCATGCCCCGCACGCTCGCCAGAACCCTGCCGTGTCTTGTCGCCGCCGCGACGCTTGCCCTTTCCCCGCTTTCCGCGCTTGCCTGCACCCGCGTGGTGTATCTCGGCGCGAACGACGACGTGATCACCGCGCGCTCCATGGACTGGAAGCTCGATGTCGCGACCAATCTCTACGTGCTGCCTCGCGGCATCGCGCGCAACGGCGAGGCCGGACCCAACTCGATTCGCTGGACCGCGAAGTACGGCAGTGTGGTGGCGACCGGCTACGACGTGTCGACGACCGACGGCGTCAACGAGAAAGGGCTGTCCGCGCAGTTGCTCTGGCTGGTGGAGTCGCAATATCCGAAGTTCGACCGCAACGCGAAGCCGGGGCTGACCATCGCCGCATGGGCGCAGTACGTGCTCGACAACTTCGCCACGGTGGACGAGGCGGTCAAGGCGCTCGAGAAGGAGCCGTTCACCGTGGTGACGGCCAACGTGCCTGGCGAGGACCGTCTCACGACGCTGCATCTGTCGATGTCGGACAAGACGGGCGACAGCGCGATCGTCGAATACATCAACGGCCGGCAGGTGATTCATCATGGGCGGCAGTATCAGGTGATGACCAATTCGCCGACGTTCGACGAGCAGCTCGCGCTCAACACCTATTGGAAGCAGATTGGCGGCACGACGTTTCTGCCGGGCACGAATCGCGCGTCGGACCGGTTTGCCCGCGCGTCGTTCTACGTCAATGCGATTCCGAAGAGCGAGGATCCGGTCGAGGCGCTGGCGAGTGTGTTCAGCGTGATTCGCAATGCGTCGGTGCCGTTCGGCATCACCACGCCGGACCAGCCGAACATTTCGTCCACGCGCTGGCGCACGGTCGTCGATCACAAGCGCATGCTGTACTTTTTCGAGTCCGCGCTAACCCCCAACACATTCTGGGTCGATGTGAAGAAGCTGGACTTCGCCGTGGGCGCACCCGTCAAGCGGCTGGACCTGGGCAAGGACCAGCGCAATACGTTCAGCGGCGAGGTCTCCGGCCAGTTCAAGGTGGCGCCGCCGTTCCCATTCCTCGGGCTGCAGGACGCCAAGTCGAGCTAACACGGGGCACTCGACGCGTCGTCGACGGGCTATGGGGCAACTAACTTTTCCGCGCGACACTTAACCTGTTATCCATTGGCGCATGCACCTGGCATGCGTCACAGCAAAGGGAAGAGTTCGTCATGACGGAAAGCAACCAGCACGCGCTGAGCAAGGTGCCCGAGGTAACGCTCGTATTCTGGGTGATCAAGATTGCTGCGACCACCCTGGGGGAGACGGGCGGCGACGCCGTCTCCATGTCGATGAATCTGGGTTATCTGGTGGGGACCGCGATCTTCGCCGTGATATTCGCGGTTGCCGTGACCGCGCAGATCCGGGCGAGGGCGTTTCATCCGCTGCTGTACTGGGCCACGATCATTGCGACGACGACGGTGGGGACGACACTGGCGGACTTTGCCGACCGGTCGTTGGGCATCGGTTACGCTGGCGGATCGGCGATTCTCCTGGCGTTGCTGGGGGCGTCGCTTTGGCTCTGGTACCGGACGACGGGTTCCGTGTCGGTGAGTTCGATCACCACGCCGCGGGCGGAGGCGTTCTACTGGGTGACGATCATGTTCTCCCAGACGCTGGGCACGGCGCTGGGCGACTGGACGGCGGACACGGCCGGGCTGGGATATACCGGCGCGGCGATGGTGTTCGGCGCGTTGCTGCTGATGCTGGTGGCCGCATACTTCTGGACGCGTCTGTCGCGTACCTTCCTGTTCTGGGCGGCATTCATTCTGACGCGTCCGCTGGGGGCCGTGGTGGGGGATTTTCTCGACAAACCGGTCAGCGCCGGCGGACTCGAGTTGAGCCGTTATTCGGCCTCGCTCACCTTGCTGGCATTCATTCTGACCAGCTTGCTGGTGTTTCGTCAGCGGGCGGCAGCAAAGGCGCACTGAACCGCACGGTCCAAGACTTCCGGACGGGCCGGGCGCCCGGCTCGGGGGTGTCGGTCGCACCCGTCACGGCGCCGCGCGCTTACGGTTGCGCCTCGGCGGTCGGCACGGGTTCGCGAGGAACGAACCAGCACATGACGAGGGGCAAAATGACGAGCCCCGCGCCGGTGAAGAACATCGCCGGCGCGCCGAATCGATCCCACAACACACCGGCGATCGCGCTCGCCAGCAGCATGCACAGGCCGCTGGCCAGATTGAAGACGCCAAATGCCGTGCCGCGCAGCGAGGCAGGCGAGGTCTGCGCGATCATTGCCGCCAGAATGCCTTGCGTGAATCCCATATGAAGCCCCCACACCGCGACGCCGACGAACATGGCCGCGATTGATGTGGACGCCCCGAGCAGCAGATCGGCCACGATGAGCAGTACGAGGCCACAGGCGAGCAGGCCCCGTCGGTCGATCCTGTCGGAGAGGATGCCGACCGGATAGGCGGAGGCGGCGTAGGCGAGGCTCATCACGACCATGACCGACGGGATCAGCGCGAGGTCGAGTCCGGTCTGCTGGGCGCGCAGGATAAGAAATGCCTCGCTGAATCGCGCGAGCGTGAAGATGGCCCCGATTGCCACGACGAACCAGTAATGTGCGGAAAATTCGCCAAGCGCCTGCCAGCGAAGCGGCGAGCGAAATCGGCGCGTCTCCGGCGCGTGGTCGTGTTCGCTGACGCCGAACAGGATGAGGGCGACGGCGATGAATGCCGGGATCACGGCGAACCACAGGACGGCGCGGATGTGATCGGCGAACCAGACCATCAGTCCGATCGCCAGGAGCGGGCCGAGAAAGGCGCCGACGGTGTCCATGGACTGGCGCAGTCCGAAGCAGGCGCCGCGGATCTCGGCGGGGGCGACGTCCGCGACCAGGGCGTCGCGCGGCGCACCGCGGATGCCTTTGCCGACGCGGTCGAGCAAGCGCGCGGTGACGACGATGGCTGGCGTTCCGGCGAGGGGGAAGAGGGGCTTGGAAACGGCGGCGAGGCCGTAGCCGAGGAGCAGCAGCCCCTTTCGGCGGCCCAGCCAATCGCTGATCGCGCCCGAGAAGACTTTGACGATCATCGCGGTGGCTTCCGCGGCGCCTTCCAGGACACCGAGAGCGGCCACGCTCATGCCCATGGTCGTCACCAGATAGATCGGCAAAAGCGCATGGATGAGCTCGGACGACAAGTCCATGAACAGACTGACGAAGCCGAGCGCCCAGACGGTGCGGGGAATGGCAGGACGTGGCGTGGGCGGGGCCGGATTCACGATCGGGTCGACTCCGATGGCGGGCAGGGGCGCGGTGTACCCATTCTGCCACGACGTGAAGCCATGAGCGCACGGGGGGCGCCTTGCGCGCCGTCGGCAAGCGCTGGCGACGACAAGCGCCGTGAATGCGGACCTTCGCGTCGAGCGTTGACGGGCCCGGCGCTGAAATGAAAACGGGCCCGAAGGCCCGTTTTCAATCGCGATTTGCAACCGTCTTTCGTCTGACGGCCAGGTGTTTGGTGGAGCCGGCGGGGATCGAACCCGCGTCCGCAAGTACTCCACGATCAGTTCTACATACTTAGTTCTGTCATTTGATTTAACTGTATTGTCGCGGACGAACACGCTACGCAACAGCGATCCACTAAGTTTTCGACCTCGGCGTCGTGGCGCCGCCAAGGCTTAACTGACGTGTATGACCTCTGGCGGTATTGCTACCGGTCTTGCGACGCTAGTCCGTCAGTGAACTAGGCAGAGGACGGCGGCCCTTAGGCTGCCAGTGCGAACGTTTCGTCGTTTGCAGTTACGTTTTTTCCCATTGATTAACGAGGTGACGGGTCCTCGGTATGCCCTGAATCGCTTCGCTACCCACGTCGAAACCATGTCGGCCCCGTGGAGTGACCAATTATGACACAAACGGCTCACTTCAGTGCAAAGTCGACCCGCGTCGTCGCCCCCTTGTCCTTGATGCCGTCAGCGTTCAGTTTCGGCGCCACCACGAACAACCGGTCGGATGCAATCTTGCCGTCCAGCCACGATCTCACCCGCTGCGCCCGGCGCTCAGCCAACGCCCGCAGGTCGTCGTCGCCCACCTTGATGTTCGTCTCCATCAGCTTCTCCATCTCGTCGTCCGGCAGCGACTTGGCGAACCCGATCATGTTGCGCGGCTTGGCGAAATCGGCCGCCTTGTAGGCCGCCGTCAGGTACTTGCTGCGCTCCTCGGGACTCACCGTCACGCTGTCCACGTCGATGCTCTCGCCCTTGCCGACCATCGACTTCACCTTCTGCGCCTTGATGGCCCGCTCGACGGCAACGCGACGCAATCCGTCGGTGTCCTTGGCCGGATCCACCCGGCCCTCGATGTCCAGCTTCAGCGCCGTGCGGTCGTTGAGCGCCTTGACCAGCGTTTCCAGACGTTTCTCGCTCTCCGGCGTGAGACGGGCACTGCCCGGCGCGAACTCCACGTAGCCCAGTTCCTGATCGCCACCGCCGAACGCCGACGCCAACAGGCTGAACGGCGCCGTGACCGCCTTGACGATCAAGTTCACGAACGCCCGGAAAATCACACCGCCAAGACTGAACTGCGGATCCTCAAGCGAACCGGAAATCGGGATGTCCACGTCGATCTCGCCGCGCGAATTCTTCAGCAGCGATACTGCCAGCCGCACTGGCAGGTTCGTCGCCGTCGGGCTCTCCACGCGGTCGCCGAATGTCAACTGGTCGATGAAGATGTGGTTGTTCGCCGTGAGCTTCGCCTGGTCGAGCAGATAGTGCACGTCCACCGTCAGCTTGCCCTTTTCGATCGGATAGCCGGCGTACTTGGTGGAATAGGGCGTCAGGTTGGTCAACTCGATGCCGTCGGCCTTGGCGCCCAGATCCACGAACGCCATCGGCGCGAGCGGATTGATCTTGCCGCTGATGTCGATCGGCGCGTTGCGATTGACCTTGCCCTGCAGGGCAACCTCGGCCGGCTCGGTCGTCGCGGTGCCGAACGCCCCGATGCGCCCGCCGATGTCGGTCAGGTTGGCGGTGTAGTTCGGCTTGACGAAGTTGTCGGTGAAGTTGATGTTGCCGCCCTGCAGCGTAATACGCCCGATATGGACGTCGGCCGGCAGCGCCTTGCCCGTGCCGTAACCCGGGCCGCGCTGCACGGTCGTCTCGCCCGGTTTCTGTTCCTTCTTCTCGACTTCGGTCGGCTGCCCGGCCTCGACCGCCGACGCCGCGGCGTCGAGCGGCGGCCTGGCCGGTGCGCCGTCAAGCGGAATGCCCTCGTTCGCCCGGGTAAGCGAGCGCGGCGCCGCTTGCTTGTTGCCCACCACGTCGGCCAGGTTCAGGCGCCCGTTGGCGTTGATGATCAACCGCGCATAGAAGCGCGACAGCGCAATGCTGCCCAGCTTCACGTTCGGCTTGCCACTGCCCACCGCGAGATTGATCTGCTGCACCGACAGGGCGTTCCAGCGCATGAAGTCGTCCGTCGTGACCTTGTCGAGCAGACGCACATTGCCCAGCGTGGCATCGCCGCGATAGGTCACCTGCGGCGTGTCGCCCTTCATCGCGAACGTCGCGCGCCCATTGCTCGAGAGCAGGGCGCTGGCAATACTGGCATTGAGCTCGTCGCTCATGTACGAGTCGAACGCGGCGAGGTCGAGCTGCTGGGTTTTGACCTGCAGATCGCCCGAGAGCGGCTGTGGCGTGACGTTGCCCGAGGCGTTGAGCGTGCCCTTCTTGTTGAGGGTGCCCGTGACTTCGAGCTGCAAGGGCTTGCCCATGTCCTGCGACGCGCCGTGCACCGTGACATTGAGCGGCGCAAACCGCGCATTGATCGGGCGGCCTTTGACGGCGCGATCCTCGAAGCCGATGCTCGCGTTGTCCAGCACCACCTTGCCGACCTTCCACTGCCAGCCACTCGCGGCTGGCGCGCGCGAGCCGCCCGCCTTGGCAGACGTCTTGCGCCCACGCTCCGTACCGACGCGGGCATCGACACCCTTGCCGGTGCCCGTGGGGGCCTTCGGCTTTCCGTCGCCGGTCAACGCCAGCAGGTTGATCTTGCCGTCCTTGTCGCGGCGAGCGGACACGTCGAGTCCGCTCACCGTGACGTCGTCGAGCACGGCCTGCCGCGCCCCGAGATCGAAATGGGAGAGCTTCGCCTGCGCCTTGGCCAACCGCAACGGTGCGTCGCCCTTGATGCCGGTGAGCCATTCGACCTTCTCGAGCGTCGCCGTGGCGGGCGAAATCTGGACGTTCGGCTGCTTGTCGGGCGCGAACGCCGCAGTGAACCTGGCCTGCGCGCCGACGGTGCCGCTCTTCAGGTCGCCGGCCAGAGCGCCCTGCGCGAAGGGCAGCAAGGGTGCAAGGGCGATGGCCTCGGCGTCGAGCTCACCGCTGGCGTTGTACGCCGGCAGGCTGAACTGGCCGTGCGCCTTCAGCGAGCCGCCGCTCTGGAGGCCGAGCGACGCGTCGTAGGTGGCCGGATCCTTGCCCAGCGTCGAGAACTGCTTCACCCCGATCTGGATGTTCTCGAGCGCGAGGTTGGCGGGTTTCGCGCCGCGCTCGTCGGTCAGGCGCAGCTTGCTGTTCACGACCGAGAGCTCGCCCACGAGCAGGTCGAGCGGCGTGGGCTGCTCGGCGGCAATGGCCTTGGCCTGCGCGGCTTCGGCCGCCGAGGCGGGCGTGGCCGGGCGTGCCGTTTGCTCCGCCGCCACCTTGGGCGCCGACTTGGCGGCTTCGCTGGCCTGCGGCGACGCGGCCGCCTGATCGACCGCCTTGCCCACCGCCTTGATCACGGGGCGCTGTGGCGCGAGGGCCTTGGCGACATTGATCGAGCCATCCTTTTCCAGGGTGACCTGCTGGTCGAGCCCGTCGATGCGGACGCTGTCGATGTGATAAATGTTGCTCAGCGGCTCGACCTTGCCAAGCTTCACATCGATCTGCTTGACGGCGACCAGCGGCGAACCGTCGGGTTCCTTCACGACCGCGTCCGACAAACCCGCCGTGCCCGTGAGCAGAACGTGATTGCCTGCCTTGTCCCGCGTGAAGCGCAGCTTCAGATCGGTGCTGATCGCGCCGCTCTTGATCTGCGCGGGCACGGTCATGGGCGAATAGCCGAGGTACTTTGGCACGTCGAGCCGGTCGAGCTTGATGTCGACCGTCGATTCGAGCGAGTCGGCGAACGGTTTTGTCTGCCCGGAAATGTGCAGCGGCGAGCCGTCGATGGACGCCTGCAGCAACGGCTGCACGAAGATGTCGGTGTCGGCCGGCAGGTTCGCGATGAACGGCACGCCGATCTGGAGATTGTCGACGACGTGCTTCTCGTTCTGCACGGTGTCGTCGAAGCGCACCGTGCCGTTCCTGATCTGGACGTTGTTCAGTGCAAAGCGCGCCGGCTTGGACGGCTCGGGCGAGGGCGGACCCGCCGTCGCGCGGTCGATGATGTCAGAGAAGTTGAAGCGTTGGGGCGCGGTGCGCACGATATTGATCACCGGCGTATCGACATAGAGCTCGTCGACCACGGGGGCCAGGCGAAACAGCGAGCCCCACGACGCGTTCACACGCAGCATGCCGACGTCCACGAAGGGCTGGCCCGGCGTCTTGTCGCCGATATGCACCTGATGAAGGTCGAGGCGCAGCGTGTACGGGTTGAAGCTCACGTCGCCCACGCTCACCGGCCGTTGCAGGTACGTCGAGAGCTTGTCGACGGCGTAGTGCTTGAGCACCGCAGGCACCGTGAAATAGCCCACGACACCAAAAACCGCGATGACCGCGGCGGCCCACAGCCCGCCTTTGCGCGCGCGTCGGCGTACGTCGGGGTCGCGCCCGAACGCTTGTGCGCGGGCGACGCCTTGTTGCAGACGGTTGCCGCCCGCGGAGGAATTCGTTGAGGGTTTGCGATCGTTCGCTTGCTCGGCCATGCGGTCTCCCGTAAGCAGCCAGTGAAGCACGCGCCGCGCCACTGGCGCGCGGCGGGACAGACCCGGGACCGGCCGCGGCAGCGGACGGGCCCCGGAAGGTCATGACGCGACCGTCAGGCCGGCGGCATGACCAGCGGGGCGATCGCGCCCGCGCGTTCGACGACGGCATCCGCCTGCCATTGGGCAGGCGCGAGCGAGTCGCCGCAGTAACCGTAGGCCGCGGCGACCGTGGCCATGCCTGCCGCCTTGCCCGCCTGAATGTCGCGCAAGTCGTCACCGACGTACACGATCCGCGCAGGCGCAATGCCGATGCATTCGGCGGCATACAACAACGGCGCGGGGTGCGGCTTGCTGTGTGGCGTGGTATCGCCCGACACCACGCAGGCAGCGCCGTCGGCGAGGCCGAGCAGCTTCACGAGCGGATCGGTCAGGCGTGCCGCCTTGTTGGTGACGATCCCCCACGGCAGTCCACGCTCGGCCAGCGCGGCGAGCAACGCCGGAATGCCGTCGAACAGTTGGCTGCGCACGCACAGGGCGGCTTCGTAATTGGCAAGGAACGCGTCGCGCAACGACGCAAAGGCGGCATCTTCCGGGGCGACACCGAATGCACTGCCAATCAAACCGCGCGCGCCGTGCGACGCTTGCAGGCGCAGGGTTTCGTAAGGCCCGGGCGGCATGCCGCGGTCGATGCGCACCTTGTTGACGGCCGCAACGAGATCGGGCGCCGTGTCGGCGAGCGTGCCGTCGAGATCGAACAGCACGGCGCGCACGTCGCCGTCGAGCAGTCGCGCCGACGTGCCGTAAGACGAAGCGGAAACCATGACGGGGGGTTCGAACATATCAGGCGTCACGCGTGCACGCGACGAGGTAATTGACGTCGGTATCGCGATTGATCGCGTAGCGCTTGCTGATCGGATTGTAGGTCAAGCCGCGTAAATCACGGATCGTGAGGCCGCTGGCACGGGCAAACGACGCAAGCTCCGACGGGCGAATGAATTTCGCGTAATCGTGGGTGCCGCGAGGCAGCATGCGCAGGAGGTACTCGGCGCCGACCACGGCCAGCAGCCAGGCTTTCGGATTGCGGTTGAGCGTGGAGAAGAACACATGCCCGCCGGGTTTGACGAGCGTGGCGCATGCCGCCACGATCGACGCGGGCGACGGCACGTGTTCGAGCATTTCCATGCATGTCACCACGTCGTACGTGCCGGCGTCGCGCGCTGCGAGGGCTTCGGCCGAAATTTCTTCGTACTCGATGGAAAGTCCGGCTTCGAGACTGTGCAGATCGGCCACGCCCAGCGCCTTCGTCGACAGGTCGATGCCTTTGACGCGAGCGCCCTGGCGCGCCATCGATTCGGTCAGGATGCCCCCGCCGCAACCGACATCCAGCACGCGTTTGCCCTGAAGCGGCACGTGTTGCTCGATCCAGTCGAGGCGCAACGGGTTGATCTCGTGCAGCGGCTTGAATTCGCTGTGCGGATCCCACCAGCGGTGGGCCAGTTCACTGAATTTGTTGAGTTCTTGCGGATCGGCGTTCATCAATTGCTCGTGGACATTGACGGCTTCGGGCAGGCGGGGAGCCGCGCGGTGGCGCGTGCCCGGTTGCCGGGGGTGCCGGCGCGCCGTCGAGATGGGAGAAGTATAACGAAGTGAGTGCGCCCATGTCCAAAGCGCAAGGCGTGGCGCGGCTTGTCGGAAGACGGTGTCACGCGGGCAGGAGGCAGGGAGGCAACGGTGGCGTGTCGTCGGCGTGCCTTGCCGCGCGAGCGAGCGGGCGAACGTCCGTCGGACGCTCACCGGCACCGCGACGCCTCATCGTCGAATACCGTGAAGATGGCGAGGGCGTCAAATAGCGAGCCGGTCAGGCGGCAGCAGGCAGGTTCGCCAGTACCGCGCCGGGCTCGTGATAGGCGAGGCCGAGCGCATCGGCGACCCCGCGGTTGGTCACCAGGCCGCGCGCCACGTTCAGGCCCGCCAGCAGGTGGGGATCGGCGCGCATGGCGGCGACCGGCCCATGATCGGCCAATTGCAGGATGAATGGCAGCGTCACGTTGTTCAGCGCAAAGGTCGAGGTGCGCGGCACGCCGCCAGGCATGTTGGCCACGCAATAATGGACCACGCCCTCCACGACATAGACCGGATCGGCGTGCGTGGTGGCATGCGACGTTTCGCAGCATCCGCCCTGGTCGATAGCAACGTCGACGATCACGGCGCCCTTGCGCATCAAGCCAAGCATGGCGCGTGTGATCAGCTTGGGCGCGGCGGCGCCGGGGATCAGCACGCCGCCAACCACGAGATCGGCGTCGCGCAAGTGCGTTTCGATGGCGTGCTGCGTCGAATAGACCGTCTGGACGCGCCCGCCGAACTGCGCGCTGATGCGGCGCAGTGCGTCGACCGATTTGTCGATCACCGTGACTTGCGCGCCGATACCGACGGCGACCGTCGCGGCATTGGTCCCCACCACCCCGCCGCCGAGAATGACAACCTTGCCGGCTTCCACGCCCGGCACGCCCGAGAGCAACAGACCAAGCCCGCCGTGGGTCTTCTCCAGCGCGGTGGCGCCGGCCTGGATCGACATGCGTCCCGCGACTTCCGACATGGGCGCGAGCAACGGCAGACCGCCATTGGCGGACGTCACCGTTTCATACGCGATGCATGTTGCGCCACTCTGGATGAGGTCGCGGGTCTGCTCCGGGTCGGGAGCGAGGTGAAGGTAGGTGAAGAGCGTGTGGTGAGGACGCAGCCGCGCCCGTTCAACGGCCTGGGGCTCCTTGACTTTGACGATCAGCTCGGCCCGGTCGAAGACGTCGACGGCATTGGCGGCAATGTGTGCACCGGCGGCAGCGTAGACGGTATCGTCCATGCCGATGCCCGCACCGGCTTGCGTCTCGATCCACACCTCGTGCCCGCGTGCCACCACTTCGCGCACGGCTGCGGGCGTCATGCCTACGCGGTATTCGTGGTTCTTGATCTCCTTCGGTACACCGATTTTCATGATGCGTCTCCATTGTTGTGATGTGACGGCAATATGAGCACCTTCACGACCGCACGTGCCCCAAACAAAAACGGCACCCTAAGGTGCCGTTCGTGACATCAGGCGAAGGCCGGTTGGGCCTGCGCATCGGGCGCGCCGCTGTAGCGCGCCACCGACAGATCGTCGGCGAGAATGGCGGGTCGACGACCTGACATCAGATCGGCCAGCAATTGGCCGGAGCCGCACGACATGGTCCAGCCCAGCGTGCCATGGCCAGTGTTCAGGAACAGATTGCGCAGGGCGGTGGCGCCGACGATCGGCGTGCCGTCCGGCGTCATTGGACGCAGGCCGGTCCAGAACGAGGCTTCGGCCGTGTTGCCGGCGCCCGGATACAGATCGTTGACGACCATCTCCAGCGTGGCGCGGCGCGCGGGATTGAGCGTCTTGTCGTAGCCGACCACTTCAGCCATGCCGCCCACGCGGATGCGGTCGTCGAAGCGGGTCACGGCAATCTTGTACGTTTCGTCGAGCACGGTGGAGACCGGTGCCCGTTGTGCGTCCGCAATCGGTACGGTGATCGAGTAGCCCTTGAGCGGATATACCGGGATGTCGACGATGCCGCGCAGGAACGGCGTGGAATACGAGCCGAGGGCGACCACGTACGCGTCCGCGCGCTGCATCATGCCGGCGCACATCACGCCTTCGATCTTGTCGCCCGCGACCTGCAGGCCGTCGATCGGCATGTCGTAGCGAAACTTCACGCCGAGCGCCTCGGCCATGGCCGCCAGGCGCGTAGTGAACAACTGGCAGTCGCCGGTTTCGTCGTTCGGCAGACGCAGGCCGCCGGTGAGCTTGTGCGACACGGCCGCCAATGCCGGTTCGGCACCCGCGAGCGCCGAGCTGTCCAGCAGTTCGAACGGCACGCCGGCGTCTTGCAGTACGGCAATGTCGCGCGCAGCGTTTGCCAGTTGCGCTTCGGTGCGGAACAGTTGCAGCGTGCCGGCCTGACGGCCTTCATACGGAATACCGGTCTCGGCACGCAACGCGCGGAAGCAGTCGCGGCTGTATTCGGCGATCCGCACCATACGCTCCTTGTTGACGGCGTAACGCTCGGGCGTGCAATTGCGCAGCATCTGGTAAAGCCACTTGAGCTGAGTGAGCGTGCCGTCGGGGCGAATGGCAAGGGGGGCGTGCTTCTGGAACAACCACTTGATGGCCTTCGTCGGAATCCCCGGTGCGGCCCACGGCGACGCGTAGCCGGGTGAAATCTGGCCGGCATTGCCGAAGCTGGTCTCGAGCGCCGGACCCGCCTGGCGATCGAGCACCGTGACGTCGTGCCCGGCCTTTGCCAGGTAGTACGCGCTGGTGACACCGATGACGCCGCTGCCGAGAACGATGACCTTCATTGCGTTGACTCCTGTAAAACCATGGTTATCCAGTAATAATTCGCATGCTATTCTCGGATTCGTAGGTTTAGTTAATGTATATGGTCTGAATTCAGGAAAAAATAATGAGAGTTCAGCAGCAATCGGTCCGAACGCTGGACCGGCTCGACCGGCGCATTCTGACGTTGCTCCAACAGGACGGCCGGATGTCCATGAAAGACCTCTCCGAGCAGGTCGGGCTGTCGATCACGCCGTGCATCGAACGGGTCAAACGAATGGAGCGCGACGGTGTGATCATGGGCTACTTTGCCCGCGTGAATCCGGCGGCGCTTGGCGCGGCATTGCTGGTTTTCGTCGAGATCACGCTCGATCACAAGTCGGGCAACATGTTCGACCAGTTCCGCCGCGAGGTGCTGCGCATTCCGGAGGTGATGGAGTGCCATCTCATCTCGGGGGACTTCGACTATCTGATCAAAGCGCGCATTCGGGAGATGTCGGAATACCGCAAGCTGCTTGGCGACATCCTCCTGCAATTGCCCGGCGCGGTGCAGTCGAAGAGCTACGTTGTGATGGAGGAGATCAAGGAGACGCTGACGATCGCTGTCGAGGAGTGAGCGTGCGTGCTCAGAAGAGCGGCATCTGCGGGTTGGCACGGCTGTCGGCGTGCAAGGCGGGGGGCGCCGGCGGCGGCACCTTGAACTGATCGGTGCGCAGCGGCGGTCTGGCCTGATTGAGCCCCAGCTTGCGCGCGGCAAGATGAAAGCGCTGGCGGATCAGTTCGGCATGCAGGCCGGTTCCCGTCATGCGCTTGCCGAATTCGGCGCTGTTGTGCTTGCCTTCACGCACTTGCTCGATGAGGCTCATCACGTGGCGTGCCCGCATCGGGTAATTCGCCTCCAGCCAGTCGACGAAGACGTCGTGCACCTCGCTCGGCAGTCGCAGCATCACATACCCGGCGTAGGTCGCGCCCGCCTCGGACGCCGTGCTCAGCACTCGCTCGATATCGAAATCTGTCAGCGCCGGCACGATCGGCGCCACGATGACCCCTGTGGGGATTCCCGCATCGGTGAGTTTTCGCACGGCCTCGATCCGGCGCGCCGGCGTGTTGGCGCGCGGCTCCATCCGGCGTGCGATGTCCGCGTCGAGCGTGCCCACCGAAATGAACACCCGGGCCAGTCCACGTTGCGCCATGCGCGACAGGATATCGATGTCACGCGTGACCAGCGCCGATTTGGTAGTGATACCTACCGGATGGCCGAACGTCTCCAGCACCTCGAGCACGCTTCGCGTGATGCGGTACTCGCGCTCGATCGGTTGATACGGATCGGTGTTGGCGCCGAGCGCCAGCATGGCGGGCCGATAGCCGCGCTTGCGCAGCTCGGCGTCGAGCCGATCGGCGGCATTGTGCTTCGCGTACAGGCGGGTTTCGAAGTCGAGTCCCGGCGACAGGCCGAGGTAGGCGTGGGTGGGGCGCGCGAAGCAGTAGGTGCACCCGTGTTCGCAGCCTCGGTAAGGGTTGATCGAGCGATCGAAGGGAATGTCCGCCGACGTGTTGCGCGAGATGATCGTTCTCGCACTTTCGAGCGCGACCTGCGTGACGAATTTGACTTCACATTCCTGGGCGGCGTCCGATTCATGACGGGTTTCGTCGCTCTCCCTGCGGTATTCGGAAAAGCGCGATTCCAGGTTGGCGACGGCGCCTCGGCCCTTGCGTGACGAGGGCGGCGCGAATGAGGAAGCCATGACACCTCTCCTTGATGGCGGTCCAGAACGCGAACGTGCGGCATTCGCGAGGGATGCTTGTCATTATACTGTGTTTTTGTACAGTATTTTGGCGAGGCGACAATGTCGGGAAATCGCGGGGCGAAGGGGTTGTGCCAAGGGCGCCGGGCTGCGGGGACGAACGCGACCCCTT
>OFTX01000582.1_pt1 | contig 18465 bp, 16 predicted proteins | sample 1775051 | NCBI WGS metagenome assembly OFTX01 (sample SAMN08195772, study PRJEB24354) | sludge metagenome | isolation source: sludge from phenol fed wastewater aerobic bioreactor A | place: India: Nagpur | collected 2016-09-15
CCGAGCGCGCTCTTCGCCAACCTGAAGGCGTTCCTGGTCAACCGCGTCGGCGACTTCGGCTTCATCCTCGGCATCGCCGGCGTCCTGCTGTGGTTCGGCTCGCTCGACTACGCGCAGGTGTTCGCCGCCACCACCGATCCGGCCGCCGCGACGCGCACGGTCGAGATCTTCGCCGGCCATCCGTGGTCGGTCGCGACGATCGTGTGCATCTGCCTGTTCATCGGCGCGATGGGCAAGTCGGCGCAGGTGCCGCTGCACGTGTGGCTGCCCGATTCGATGGCAGGCCCGACCCCGATCTCGGCGCTGATCCATGCCGCGACCATGGTCACCGCGGGCGTCTACCTGATCACGCGGTCCGCCGACATCTACAACCTCAGCGGCACCGGACAGCTCGTGGTGAGCATCGTCGGCGCCGTCACCATCCTGGTGGGTGCGATCGGCGGCTGCGGCAAGGACGACATCAAGCGGGTGCTGGCCTACTCCACGGTCTCGCAGATCGGGTACATGTTCCTGGCCGCCGGGCTGGGCACCGGGGTGTACGGGCTGGCGATCCTGCACCTGCTGACGCACGGCTTCTTCAAGGCCGGGATGTTCCTCGCGTCCGGGTCGATCATGCACGGGATGACCGACCAGGTGGACATGCGCCACTACGGCGCGCTCGCCAAGCGGATGCCGCTCACCTTCATCACCATGGCGTGCGGGTACCTGGCGATCATCGGCTTCCCGTACCTGTCCGGGTTCTTCTCCAAGGATCCGATCATCGAGGCGGCCTTCGCCGCCGGCGGCACTAAGGGGTGGCTGCTCGGCGGGGCCGCGACGCTCGGTGCGGCGATCACCGCGTTCTATATGACGCGCCTGATGATCATGACGTTCTTCGGCGAGGCGCGCTGGAAGAACCTCACCTCGCCGGACGGCCGTGCGTACCACCCGCATGAGTCCGGGCTGGTGATGACGATCCCCATGCTGATCCTGTCGATCGGCTCGCTCGGGGCCGGCGCGTTCCTGGCCTCCGGCGAGCGGCTGGTCGGCTGGCTCACCCCGTCCGTCGGCGAGTTCGCGGAGCCGCATCCGACAGTGCTCTCGGCCGGCGTGATCACCTGGGGCAACGTCGTTCTCATGCTGGTGGGCGCCGGCATCGCCTACGTCTACTTCGGCATGCGGTCGGTGCCGGTGACACAGCCGGCCACCCGCAACCCGGTCGTCATGCTCTCGCGAGCCGGGGTCGGCGGCGACGCCATCAACGAGACGTTGGTCGCCCGGCCGGGCCTGTGGCTGGCCCGCACCTCGTCCTACCTCGACGCCCGCGGCGTGGACGGGGTGGTCGACGGGGTGGGCACGGCGATCCTGGGGCTCTCCTCGTGGTGGAAGGGCTGGCAGAACGGCTACGTGCGCAGTTACGCCTTGTCTATGCTCTCCGGCACCCTGCTGGTCGCCGTGGCCCTGATGGTGGTGAACTTCTCATGAGTTCGTTCCCCTACCTCCTCGTCCTGCTGCTGCTGCCGCTCGTCGGCGGCATCGTGGTGGCGGGCATGGGCGGCGCACCCGTCCGCACGGCTAAGTTCACCGCGCTGGGGTTCTCGCTCGTCGAGTTCGTGATCGCGGTGCTGCTCTGGTTCGATTACCGCTCGCTGCTGGCGAGCGGGTCGGCCGAACCGTTCGGCGAGGTCGTGAAGGTCGCCTGGATCCGCAGCTTCGGCATCCACTTCGCGCTGGGCGCGGACGGCATCTCGCTCATCCTGATCGCGATGACGTGCTTCCTGGTGCCCATCGTGCTCGGCGCCTCCTGGGAGGAGAAGCTGCCCGCGGGCCGCACCATCAGCGGCTACTTCGCCCTGCTGCTCGTCTTCCAGTCCGCGATGATCGGCGTCTTCGCGGCGACCGACGTGTTCCTGTTCTACTGCTTCTTCGAAGTGATGCTGATCCCGATGTACTTCCTGGTCGGCTACTTCGGCGGCCCGCGCCGGGCGTACGCCGCGACCAAGTTCTTCCTCTACTCGCTGCTCGGCGGCCTGCTCATGCTGGCGTCGGTGATCGGCCTGTACGTCGCCTCCGGGCACGTCCTGCCGGAAGGCACCCTGGATTGGGAGACGCTGCGGTCGATCGCGCACCAGATCCCCGAGTCGACGCAGGTGTGGATCTTCCTCGGTTTCGCGGTCGCGTTCGCCATCAAGGCGCCGCTGGTGCCGTTCCACACGTGGCTGCCGGAGGCCGGTGCTGAGGCGCCGACCGGTGCCTCGACGCTGCTCGTGACGACCATGGACAAGGTCGGCACCTTCGGCTTTCTGCGCATCTGCCTGCCGCTGTTGCCGGCCGCCTCGCAAAAGTTGGTGTGGCTGTTCCTGCTGCTCGCGCTGCTGGGCATCGTGTACGCGGCGATCGTCGCGGCGATGCAGACGGACCTGAAGAAGTTCGTCACGTTCACCTCGATCGCGCACTTCGGGTTCATCGTGATGGGCGTCTTCGCGTTCACCACCCAGGCCATGGCCGGTGCGGTGCTGTACATGCTCAACCACGGCATCGCCACGGGGCTGCTCTTCGTCATCGTCGGCATGCTCATCGCCCGCGGCGGGTCCAGACAAGTCGCCGACTACGGCGGGGTATGGAAGATCGCCCCGGTACTCGGCGGGATCTTCCTGGTCGCCACCATGGCCACCCTTGCGTTGCCCGGCACCAATTCCTTCGTCTCCGAGTTCCTCGTGCTGATCGGCACGTTCCAGCGTCATCCGGCCTGGGCGATCATCGGGACGGCGGGCATCATCCTCTCGTCGGTCTACGTGCTGTGGATCTTCCAGCGGACCATGACCGGGCCGCTGCGCGGCGCTGCGGTCGTCGACACGGGCTCAGCCGCTTATGACGGTGATGACGGGCCGCGTGGCCGAGCCCCCGAACTGGAACCGGCGCCCACCGCAGGCAGCAGCGGGGGAGCGGCCGTTCTGGTCGCGGCGCCCGCCGAGCCGAAGGTGAAGGCCGGGTTCGGCGACCTCAAACCGCGCGAGATCGCTGTGGTGGCACCGCTGGTCGCGGCGATCATCTTCCTGGGCATCTACCCGAAGCCGGTGCTCGACGTGATCCAGCCGACGGTCACCGCCACCATGCACGCGGTCGGGGTCAGCGACCTGGCGCCGGCGACACAGAACCTGAACGGAGGCGGCAATTGATGGGCTCATTGACCGGCACAGCGCTCCTGGCCGCATCCGTGGCTCCCGCCGTATCGCCCAAGGCGGTGGCGCCGTCTGTTGCGCCGTCGCCGCCGATCGCGGCACCGTCGATCGATCTGGTCGGCGTGCTGCCCGTCCTCATCGTGCTCGGCGCGGCGTGTCTCGCGGTGATCGTGGAGGCCGCGCTGCCGAAGCGGCAGCGGTTCGTCACGCAGGTGTTCCTCGCCGTGGGGTCGATCATCGCCGCGGGAGTCGCCACTGTCGTGCTCGGCGTTCAGGGACACTACGTCGTCACGTTCGCCGGTGCCATCGCGGTGGACTCGGCGACGTACGTGATGTGGGGATCGTTGCTCGCCCTCGCCGTTGTGGCCGTCCCGGTGATGGCGGATCGCGTCATCGAGCCGGGCGGCGTGTTTGCGGCCGAGGCTTCGGCCGTCATCGGATCGCCGCGGGCCAAGCAGGCCACGGCGGTGGCGACGCCCATGCAGACCGAAGTCTTCCCGCTGGCGTTGTTCGCGGTCGGCGGGATGCTGGTGTTCCCGGCCGCCTCGGACCTGCTCACGCTGTTCGTGGCCTTGGAGGTCATGTCGCTGCCGCTGTATCTGCTTGCGGGCATGGCGCGGCGCAAGCGGCTCATCTCGCAAGAGGCGGCCGTCAAGTACTTCCTGATCGGCGCGTTCACCTCAGCGATCCTGCTATACGGGATCGCGCTGCTCTACGGCTATGCAGGTTCGGTGAAGTTCGCCGCGATCGCGTCGGCGGCCAGGGCCGGCGGCGGCAGCGATCTGCTGCTGCTCGCCGGGATCGGGCTGCTGGTGGTCGGGCTGCTGTACAAGGGCTCCGTCGGCCCGTTCCACCTGTGGACCCCCGACGTCTACCAGGGCGCGCCCACCCCGCACTCGGCCTTCATGGGTGCCTGCACCAAGTTCGCCGCCTTCGCCGCGATGCTGCGCGTGCTGCAGGTGGCGCTCGGCAGCATGGCGTGGTCCTGGAAGCCCGTGCTCATGGTGATCGCCGTCATCTCCATGGCGATCGGCGCGTTCTTCGGCGTCATCCAGCAGGATCTGAAGCGCATGCTCGCCTACTCGTCGGTGGCGCACGCCGGCTTCCTGCTGCTGGGCGTCATGTCGATCACCGAGCGGGGCGTCACCGCCACACTGTTCTACCTGCTCACCTACGGGTTCGCGACGATCGGCGGCTTCAACCTGCTCATGCTGGTACGCCGCGGCGGTCTGGAGGCGCCGCGCCTCGCGGACTGGGCGGGCATCGGCAAGAAGTCTCCGGCCGTCGCCGCGACCATGACGATCTTCCTGCTGTCGCTCGCCGGTATCCCGCTCACCAGCGGGTTCATCGGCAAGGTGGTGATCTTCACCGCCGCGATGAACGCCGGCATGGGCCCGCTCGTGGTGATCGCGATGATCGCCACGGTAGTGACGGCGTTCTTCTACCTGCGGGTGATCGTGATGATGTATTTCGCGGAGCCCCCGGCCACGTCGGTCGCTGCCGGCGGTGTCGAGGCGCCCACCGTGGCCCTGCCGTCGACTCTGACGCTGGTCACCATCGCGGTGTGCGCGATCCTCACGATCCTGCTGGGCATCGTGCCGCAGCCGGTGCTGGATATCATGCACGTCACCTTCCCGATGCTGTCTTAAGCGCCCCTCGAGGATTCCCGTGACGAACCCCCACCCGCCCGTGACGACCGCACCACGGCGGTCGGCCCCGTGAACACGAGCGCGCCGAGCATCTCCATGCCCGGCTTCGACCTCGTCGACCCCGTGCTCGCGGCACGGGTCTCGACCGGACTCGCGCTCGTCGAGGAGCGGCTCGCGGCCGAGCTGGCCAGCGAGTTCGGCTTCGTCACCGAGGCGTCGTCGCATCTGATCTCGGCCGGCGGCAAGAGGTTCCGGCCGCTCTTCACGATGGTCGCTGCCGGGGTCGGCCCGCACGCCGACTCGGACGAGGTCATCACTGCGGCGGCCGTCGTGGAGCTGATCCACCTCGCCACCCTCTACCACGATGACGTGATGGACGAGGCCGCGATCCGTCGCGGCACCGATTCCGCCAACGCGCGGTGGGACAACTCGATCGCGATCCTGGCCGGGGACTTCCTGTTCGCCCGCGCCTCGCGCCTGGTGGCGAGCCTCGGCCCGGAGGCCGTCCGCATCATCGCGGACACCTTCGCCGAGCTGGTGTCCGGGCAGATCCGCGAGACGATCGGCCCGCAGCCCGGCCAGGACCCGATCGAGCATCACCTCACCGTGCTGGGCGAGAAGACCGCCTCGCTCATCGACACCTGCGCGCGGTATGGTGGCATGTTCTCCGGGGCCACCGAGGACCAGACGGCCGCGCTGCGCCGGTACGGGCGGGCGCTCGGCGTTGCGTTCCAGATCTCTGACGACATCATCGATATCGCCTCCGACGACTCCGGGAAGACGCCCGGCACGGACCTGCGCGAGGGCGTGCGCACACTGCCGATGCTCTACACCCTCGCCGACCCGGCCGCGGAAGGCGAGCTGGTCTCGCTGCTCGCCGGACCCATCCACGACGACGCGTCCGTGGATCGCGCCGTACTGCTGCTGCGCCGCTCGCCGGGCCTCGCCCGGGCCCGCGCCACGCTCGACGAGTACGCGGCCACCGCCCGCGCCGAACTCGGGACGCTGCCGCCGTCGGTCGCGGTCGACGCCCTGCGCACCCTCGCCGACTACGTCGTCGCCCGCACCCGCTGACGGCCCAGGCCCTCGGCGGGCGTGATCAACAGCGGTCGGGCTCGAAGCGGAAGTCGAGTCGTTCGGTGGCGCCCGTCGCCGTGTCCGTGCGGCGCACGGTGAGCACCGCGTCGTCGGCGGCGAGACTGTCTGCGGTCAGTGCCGTGTAGACCACCGGCCGTCCGAACGGCCGTTGCACCACGAACCGGCCGGCGGTGGTGAATTCGCCGCGGGCCGACTCCGGGGCGGCAGCGTCCGTCTCCGTCACGGCCGGGCGGGCGAAGCGCAGGATCAGGCCCCGCTCCGCGCAGCGGTAGTCGCCGTCCGGCCGCGGTTCGAACTCCGTGACGTCGACCTCGCCGGACAGGGAATCGGCCGGAACAGCGTCATACTCGGTGGTTTTGATCTGCGTGACGTCGCTACCGCGCGCCCGCAACCTGTCCCGAAGACTCATCGATGCCTCCCTGCATGGATCCCGGGATCGATTCTCCCATCGGGCCGGGACGTGCGGGCGTCCGGCGCCGGCGGGAACGGCGCACCGCCTCGACGGACAGCACCATCAGCGACACCCAGATCACGACGAATCCCGCCCAGCGTGTCGGAGCCAAATGCTCACCCGCCCACAGCACGCCGAGCAGGAACTGGGTGAGCGGGTTCAGGTACTGCAGAAACCCCAGCACCGACAGCGGGATGCGCCGCGCCGCCGCGCCGAAGAGCAGCAGTGGGATCGCCGTCACCAGGCCGGACCCGACCATAGCCGCGATGTGCCAGGCTCCGTAGCCGGTGAAATGCGCGCGACCGCCTGTCTGCAGGAAGACCAGGAAGCCGAGGGCCGGCGCGAGGAGCACCGACGATTCGCCGAGAAGTGAGATGGCGGAAGGGATTCCGATCACGCGCTTGACCAAGCCGTACAGTCCGAAGCTGACGGCTAGGATCAGCGCCAGGTAGGGCACGCCGCCCGCGCCGAGGCCGGTGAGCACCACCCCCGGCACCGCGACGGCGAGCGCCGCCCACTGCAACGGGCTCAACTTCTCGCGGAGCGCCACCACGCCGAGCGCCACCGCAACGAGCGGGTTGATGAAGTAGCCGAGCGACGCCTCGATCACATGGTCGTTATTGACCGCGTAGATGTAGACGCCCCAGTTGATGGAGACGAAGACTGCGGCCAGCGTGATCAAGAGCCACGTGCGCGCGGAGAGCTCGCGAACCTCGCGCCAGCGGCGCAGCAGCGTGATCCCGATGCCCATGACGACGGCCGACCAGAACATGCGGTGCGCGAGGATCTCCACGGCCCCGGCCGGCTCGAGCAACCGCCAGTACAGCGGGAAGAGCCCCCACAGCAGGTAGGCGCCGATGGCGAGCAGCACGCCCTTGCGCATCGCCTACCTCCGTCGCATGTCGCCCCATTGTGACAGTCCGCGCTGGGCGTCAGGCTGCCTGGGGCGGGGGCCAGGGGGTTGCCGGACTCGTCGTCCCGCGGTCGAGCAGCGTGGAGAGCACGATCGTCGATTCCGTGCGCGCGACTGCGTCGGTGGCGCGCAGCTTCTCCAGGGCCTGCTCGAAATCGGCCATATCGGCGGCGTGGACGTGGACGAGGACATCGGCATCGCCCGAGACGGTGTAGGCGGCGATCACCTGCGGGATGAGCTCGAGGATCTTCTTGATCCGTTCCGGCGAGACGTTCCCGGCGTAGGTCACCGCGACCAGCGCCTGGGTGCGCCAGCCGAGGGCTTCGGGTGCGAGCCGGGCGGTAAAACCGGATATGACGCCGCGGTCGACCAAACGGTCGACGCGCCTCTTCACGGCCGGCGCGGAGAGGCCGACGGCTTCTCCGATCTCCCGGAACGAGGCTCGGGCATTGTCCACCAGGCGCGCAATGATCTGTTTATCTATATTGTCGATCTGCAATGAAGTGCTCCTCGGTCCGCAATATGGCGGCATTGTAATGCGTGCGCCGGCGCCCATACCCTTGAAGTATGACGATGACCGCCGAACATACTTCTGTTGTGCTGACCGCGACCGCGACGACGGTGGCCGGGGCGACCCCATCCCGCCGAACCCCGAGGCGGCAGCGGTACCTGGTCACGCGCCCGACGTATTTCGACGTGGTGTATTCCATCAACCCGTGGATGCACACCGATGTCGCCACGGATTCGGGCCTGGCGATGCGCCAGTGGGAGAACCTGGTCGCGACCTTCCGTCGGCTCGGGCACGAGGTTGAGATCTGTGAGGGTGCGCCGGGGCTGCCGGATATGGTGTTCGCGGCCAACGCCGGCACCGTGATCGACGGCGTGGCGGTGCCCGCCAAGTTCTCCACCGACAAGCGGTCGGGCGAGGAGAAACCCTACACGGACTGGTTCCGCGATCACGTGGGCAGCGTCGTGGTCCCGACGCTCGTCAACGAGGGGGAGGGCGACCTGCTGTGGACCGGGCGGCTTCTGTTGGCCGGCAGCGGTTTTCGCACGGACCCGCTTGCGCACAACGAGGTCGCCGAGGCGCTCGGCGTGCCACTCGTCCCGCTGAAGCTCGTCGACCCGTTCTTCTACCACCTGGATACGGCCCTGGCCGTGCTCGATACCGAGACGGCAGAGAGCACCGAGACCATCGCCTACTACCCGGGCGCGTTCTCCGCCGGATCCCAGTCCGCGCTCAGGCGCCTCTACCCGGATGCCATCATCGTCTCCCGGGCCGACGCCGAGTGGTTCGCACTCAACGCCGTCTCCGACGGCCGCAACGTGGTGGTGCCCGAGCAGGCGCCCACCTTCGCCCGACAGCTCGAGGAGCGCGGATTTGCGCCCGTGCCAGTGGACGTCTCCGAGTTCCGCAAGGCTGGCGGCGGCGCCAAGTGCTGCACCCTCATCCTGCGGTAACCGCACCCGCCCTTTGCGCGTGAATGCGGCGATGACGAGGAAGACGGCGAAGGTCTTCACTGCCACCCCGCCCCTTGCGCGTGAATGCGGCGCCACGCGGGGTGTGAGTGCTGCAGGATGGTGTGCGTAGAACCGGGGCATTTCGGGCGTATTGCTGCTGGATTCACACCCTTGAGACGTAGCGGTGCGGCCGAGAACCGCCCCCGTTCCGCACAGCGGCGACAAACGGGGCACGGCCCGGAACTACGTCATAAACGTTATCGGTAATTCGTGAACTGGAGCGCGACGTCCAGATCCGCGTTCTTCAGGAGCGCGATCACGGCCTGCAAGTCGTCCCGGGACTTGCCCGTCACTCGCAGCTGGTCGCCCTGGATCTGCGATTTCACCGCCTTCGGCCCCTCGTCGCGGATCAGTTTGGCGATCTTCTTCGCATTCTCCGACGAGATCCCTTGCACCAGAGTGCCTGTCACCTTGTAGGTCTTGCCGGACGGGGCCGGGTCGCCGATGGTGAAGGACTTCAGCGACAGCCCGCGCTTGATCAGCTTCTCCTTGAACACGTCGATCGCCGCCTTGCAGCGCTCCTCGGTGGACGCCGAGATCGTCACGGATTCCTCGCCCGCCCAGGCGATGGCGGCATCCGTGCCGCGGAAATCGAAACACTGCCCGAGCTCCTTCGCCGCCTGGTTCAGCGCGTTATCCACCTCCTGCCGATCCGCCTTGCTCACGATGTCGAACGATGATTCCGCCATGACGATCTCCCTTCGCCGGCGCCCGGATCCGGGGCCGACAACCGTGTATCGCGGTCATCGGGCGGCCGTTTGGTGGGCGCCCGCACCACCTAGTACGCTTGATCTTCGCCGGGTGAGTCCTGACTGTATCCCCGGCACTGGCAGGTTACCCAAGTGGCCAAAGGGAGCTGACTGTAAATCAGCCGCGCAAGCTTCGGGAGTTCGAATCTCTCACCTGCCACCACCAGCGGAAACGCTGATCTGACCAGCGGAAACGCTACTCGTTAGCCCACCTACGTCGAGGGCAGCTGCGCCCTCAAAATGCCCCAAGTTGCCCGCGGATATGGCACGCTAATGGCACGAGGCTCATTGAGAAGCCCCACTCGGAGACGGGAGGGCACGACATGGCACGCGGTAAACGGAGCTGGGGCTCCGTCAGGAAGTTGCCAAGCGGCAGGTACCAGGTGCGGTACCTCGGACCCGACCGGGAGTACCACCCCGCGCCAGTGACCTTCACCACGAAGGCGGACGCATCCGCCTGGCTGGCGAGGGAGCAGACGAAGATTTCAGCTGGTTCGTGGGAAGCCGAGCGAGCGCCCCGGCGAGAGTTGCCGACCCTGACCGCGTACGTGCGGCAGTGGATCCGGGCCCGCACCACGGCAACGGGGGAGCCGCTACGGCCGAAGACCCGGCATCAGTACGAGCAGTTGCACGCACGCCACATCGCGGATGACCCGATCGGCGCTCTGGCTCTTGATGCGGTGACGGCGGTCGACGTGCGCGCCTGGTGGTCGCGGCTACCCGACGACCGGCCGACATGGCGGGCGCACGCCTATCGGCTGCTGCGCGCCGCGTTCAACAGCGCGGTGGATGAGGAACTGATCGCCGCGACGCCCTGCCGTATTCGTAGCGGCGGCGCGTCGAAGCGGGAGCGGGAGGTCCGGCCTGCGACGCTCGCCGAACTCGACGCAATCACCGGCGCCATGCCGGAGCGATACCGGGCGGCGGTGCTGCTTGCTGCGTGGTGCGCCCTGCGTTTCGGCGAACTGACGGAATTGCGGCGTCCGGACGTCGACTTGAAGGCTGGTGTGGTGCATGTGCGCCGCGCCGTTGTGCATGTGGATGGCAAGGACATCGTCGGACCGCCCAAGTCGGCCGCCGGTGTGCGCGCGGTGGCGATCCCGCCACATGTATTGCCGGTGGTCGCCGAGCACCTGCGCGGTGTTTCGAAGGCGCGTGACGCGCTGCTGTTCCCGTCGGAGCGGGACCCACAGGTGCACTTGGCGCTCAGTACTCTCGCCCGGCACTTTGAAAAGGCCCGCGAGGCCGCCGGCCGGCCGGACTTGCGCTGGCACGATCTTCGTCATACAGGGGCGGTACTCGCTGCCCAGGCCGGCGCGACGTTGGCGGAGTTGCAAGGTCGGCTGGGGCATTCCAGCGTCGCTGCAGCGCTGGTCTACCAGCACGCTGCTGACGGCCGAGACGCCGAGATCGCCCGGCGGATGTCGGAAATGACCCGGAAGTGACGCGTTCCCGGCGGCGCGTGGGGGTGCCGTCAGACCGGCGGAGGGTTCGGCGCGATGGAGGTGGAGTTGATGGAGGTGCCTGGAGCCGGAACAGCCGCAGACGAAGGAGGCACGACCATGAGTGAGCTGGAGTTCGGCGGAGACGATGGTGACTCCGATTCTCTGTTCACGCGTGCGGCGGACCTCATCGGGCAGGCGCGGTCCACGATCGCCGTGCAGGCTAACGCGACCCTCACGCTGCTGTACTGGGAGCTTGGGCGGCTCATCGATGTCGACGTGCTTCGGCGGGAGCGCGCTGATTATGAACAGCAGATTGTCGCGACACTGTCACGACAATTGACGAAGCGCTTCGGTCGAGGTTTTGACCGCGGGAATCTGTACCGGATGATCCAGTTTTCGCAGGTCTTCCCGGACGCGGAGCTTGTCGCGACGCTGTCGCGACAATTGAGTTGGAGCCGCTTCCAGGCGCTGCTTCCGGTTCGGACCGAAGCGGCCCGTGCGTTCTACATCGACCAGGCCATCACCGCGCGGCTGAGCGTGCGCGCGCTGCGGGACCTGATCGGCCGGCAAGGCTTCGAGCGCAAAGAGATCGCCAATGCTCAGACGCCCGGCGGGTTCGCGGTGCCTGCCGACACGTTCCGCGACCCGTATCTCCTCGACATTCTAAGGGTGCGTATGCGGAGCGGGACCTGGAAGAGGCCATCATTCGCGAGATGGAGGCGTTCCTCCTTGAGGTCGGCAACGGCTGGGCGTTCGTCGCCAGGCAGAAGCGGATGACGGTCGGCAACGACGACTTCTACCTGGACCTGCTGTTTTACTCGCGGCCGCTGCGCCGCCTGATCGCTGTCGAGCTGAAACTCGGGAAGTTCAAGCCGGCGCACAAGGGACAGATGGAGCTGTACCTGAAGTGGCTAGACCGGTACGAGCGCCGCGACGGTGAAGAGTCGCCGATCGGGTTGATCCTGTGCACGGAAACGAGCCGCGAGCAGGTGGAACTGCTGGAAATGCACCAGGGCGGGATCGTCGTAGCCGAGTATTGGACGGCGCTGCCACCGAAGGCGGAACTTCAGGCCCGCATCCAGGAGATATACCGAGCTGCACGCGAGCGAGTCGCGCGGCGTGAGATCACCGCGTCGGATGGGGAGGATTCGTGAGCTCGCTGGATGCGGTGCTACTCAATCTCAGAATGCAGCCATGTCCGTGTCACCTGGCAATCGATCGGTTGCGCATCGTGCGCCGTGCGGCCGGTGATCATCGGGAGATCCCGGCGCGTTGGTGAGATCGGTCGCCGCTCGGCCGCCCGGCGCTATGTGGGATTGGCCAACCGATGGCCAGTCGGTCTTGCATCGAATGCGCGGACGGCTCGGCGCCTTGGTTGGTGAGGATTTGTTCGAGAAAGACACGGGCGGGCCGGGTTTCGCGGTCGGCTCCGACCGTGTCGAGTTCGCCGTGGCAGGTGTCGGTGTCGATGTAGGCGCGGTTTGATACGCGTCCGCGGGTCATGGCGACGTAGAACGCCTCGCGGGTCATTCGATCGGTCGCGATGGTGTGGGCGGTGTCGACGGTGACGCCCTGGCAGCGATGCGCGGTCACCGCATAGCCGAGTTCGACGTGCTGCGCCGTGTAGTCGGCGGGAAGTATGACGGGCCTGCCGCCTCCGGCTTGGGCGCGGATCGTCCCATCGCGGCGCACTGCGGTCACGGTGAAGGCGGTGCCGTTCTTCACGAATCCCGCGGCGAGCCTGTCTCGCTCGTCGATGCGCGGGTTGGGGTTGGTGCCGTCGGGAAGGTGTCGGTCGACTCTTCGGGTGATGATCCGGTCGCCGACGCCGGCAACGGTGCCGTCGTGCAGCGGCACCCCGTCGGCGCGGACCTGGCCGGCTTCGATCAGGTCGGCCCGCACGGTCAAATTCAGGGCCTGCACGGTGTGGTTGTCGGCGGCGATCAGCAGGCTGGTGAGCCCGCGCGCCTGATCTGCCTTCCAGGCTTGGTGGGCGGCGTGGATCATGGCGTCGGCGTCGCCGTCTGTGAACCTGCCGTGCGCCAAATACTCGTCCAGTGCGGCGGGGTCGCCGCGGCGCAACTTGAGTGACGCTTCGGCTTCCCAGGCGCGGACCTGCCCGTCGGGCCCGGTGAAGCGTCGGATGTCGGTGAGCTGCGCGGTGTCCGGACGGTGTTCGGCGAGGAGCCCAAAGGTTCCGCCGGTGCCGATCGCGGGCAGTTGGGCGTGGTCGCCGACCAGTAGCAGTTTCGCCCTGGAGGCATGGGCTTGTGCGGCGAGCGCGTTCAGGGTGGGCAGATCTGCCATGCCGGCTTCGTCCACGACGAGCAACTGACCGGGATGGAGCGCCCACCTGTCGTAGCGGGCGCGGGCCTGCTCGATCGCTTGGTCGATGCCGCCGATGGCTCTTCCGGCGGCGATGGCGTCGGCGCGGCGGGCTTCGAGCCTGGCGATGCGGTGCGCGCGGCCGGGTTGGAATTGCTGCTGGGCGAGCCATTGGGCGGTGTTCTCGGCGGCAACGTCGATCTCGGTTGCGAGCACCTCGGCGGCGACCGCTGACGTCGCGAGCCCGAGCACCGACCCGACACCGTGTTGGGCCTCCCACGCTTGGCGGAGTCCGGCCATGGTGGTGGTTTTGCCGGTACCCGCCGGGCCGATCAACACGTCGCACACCGGCCGGAGCCGCAGATGCTGCGCACTGCCGCAGCCTGATCCAAGGCGAGGCCGTGGTCGCGCCCGGGTAGGGGAGCGGCGATGACGCGGTCCACCACATCGGCGGAAACGGTTGGCGCGGTGGTGGTCTCGCTGGCCTGAAGCAGGGCGTCTTCGGCGGCCAGGACTTCCAGCGAGGTGAAGACTTCGGGTGCGTCATACACCGATCTGCCGGTTGTCGCATCAATCTCCGCGCCGACAACGGCTGTGTTGGCGGGGTTGAGGAGCACACTGCGCTCGATCGCGGCCTCAGCGACTCGGCGGCGCACGTCCAGCAGATCCTGCTCGGTGTCGAATTGCAGCCCGGCCGTTCCGATGGTGCGGCAGGTCGCGGCCACCAGATTCCAGCGTGACCAGGTGCCGCGCTTGGCCTCGACCTGATCCAGCGCGGCCGCGGCGAGAATCTCGACGGTTTGCTCGTCAACGCTGTCGGATGTCGCCAGCCGGGCCCGCGGTGCTTCGGTCGCGGTGGCGACGGCGCGGGTGGCGATGGCGTCCGCCGGGACTGCAGTAACTTGCCGAGCCCAGGCGCGGGCGTCGCTGCCGAGGATCAGATCCGCGCGGCAGGTCCACGCTTCGGTGTATTCGGCCAGGGTCGAGACGTGCTTCGGCTGCCGGGTTTCCAGGGTTGCCTGTTGGCGGATGCGCACCGCCTCCGGCCCGGTCGGCTGCCGGTGATGCTTGGCGGCGAACGTGTCGATGGCGGCGTCTTTCGCGGCGGTGATCGCGGCGGTGCGCTGCGAAAACTCGGTGATCAGGTGGTCGGGGATCGCGGCGATTTCCCGGCGTGGGTTGCGGGCCCGGCCGCGCAGCCGCACCTCCCAGGCAACACCGAGGGTGCGTGTGAGGTTGTCGGCGAGCAGCAGATCGTAGGTGTCCGAGTGCGCCACCGACGCCGCATACAAAGAGCGGGAATCCAGGGTGCGCCACTGCCCGTCCGATGCGGCTTGGACTCGGTTGGCGATCGTGACGTGCGTGTGCAGCTGCGGATCACCGGCGCGCGAGTCGTGGTGATCGAACCCTGCCGCGACCAGGCCCCGCACGGGGACGCGGACGGATCCGCCATGCCCGGTGCGGGTCCGGGCAACATCCTTTTCGATCAGCCGGATCGTCGACGCGACCGCGGCATGGTGGGCGTCGACGATCGTTCGCTGCACGTCGGCGTCGGATAGCGCCCAGAGGACGGACACGGACTTCGGCACCGAGAACGTCAGATCGAACCCCGCCACCGCCCCGCGAGTATCCCGGGCCTTCTCAGTCGCGCTGATCGCGGCGACCTTCGCCTCCCGCATGTCCGGGGACAGATCGACGGGCAGCAGGGCGACCTTCGCCGCGATCCGATCCGCCGGGGAAGCCACGGCCGGGTACTCGCGACCCAGCGCGGCTCCGGTGACGGGATCGTGGCCGGCGCCGAACAGCCGCGCCATCTGCTCCTCCGACACGGCAGAGCCCATCGCGAGACCGGCGCCGTCATTCACGCCGGCCAATCCCGCGCCGAGCCACACGCCGGCCGGATAGCCGGCATTCACGTAGTAGCGCGTCATCGCTGTCGATCGGTCCGGGGCGTCGCCGCGCGCGGTATGCCGCATCAGGTACTCGAAACCCGACCCGGCCGACATGCGCGACATCGACATCACCACGCCCCAATAGGGCGCCCGGCATCCGCGCTAGTGGATGCGAGGTGCGTCGATGAGCATCGACCAGCAGGTGCGGTGCGTCGTCACTGGCCGAGCAGCGGCCGCAGGATCGCCGCGGCCACGGTCATGCTGTAGCGCTGTTGAAGCTCTTCAAGAAGCATGGCGGGGGAGCGCTGCGGGGTGATCATTCTGGCGGACATCGCGCGCAAGGCGCGAACACCTGCGTCGGGTTGGGCGGCGACGATGTCGGCGGCGAATTGCGCCGGGGTCACGGTGCGGATGTGTGCGTGGACGAGGACTGGTGCGGCCGGGAAGCCGGCTCTGGCGTCGTCGGTGACGATCGCGTTCGCCTTGCCGATGATGGCCGTATGGGCGACGTGTCCGTCATCCGGATCGCTCAGCCCGTAGCGGTAGGTGCGGTCTTTCGGCGCTTCGATCGTCGCTCCAGGAAATGCCCGCTTCATTTCCGTAAACAGCCGTGCCCGGCGATCTTCGCTGTCGGTCCGGCCGCGTCTGGCGTCGAGTTCGGCGAGCACGTAGTCGAGCTCGAACAGGATTCCTGTTCCCCACAGCGGCGCGAATGCGCCCTCCGTGGCGAGTTGGAGGAGGAAATCACGTTGCCGCCCGGGGACCAGTGCGCAGGTGTCCAGAACGGCGCGAAACATGTTCCCGAGTCTGGCAGATGCACGGCTGCCGTGAATGGTCAGTGGGCCTTGCGTGCCTCGGCGAGTAGCTCGGCCATGTCGCTCGGTTCGGCGTCGTCATACGCGGCCGAGGACTCGGTGATGAATTCGTTGCGGCGCGCGCGAAGATCCTCGCGAAAGGCCAACACGTCCGTCAGGAGGAGTTTGCGCCGCTCGGCGCCCGGGATGTGCGCCTTGAGTTCGCCATCGGTGATCAGGCGCACCACCGTCGGGCGTGACACCCCGAGGATCTCGGCGGCTTGCTGGGTGGTGATCTCCTGGTCACGGGTCAGGACGCTGATCGCCTGACCCTTGCTCAACGCGGCCACGACCTGCTTAAGGATTGCGCGGACTTGCCCGGTCAGCTCGACGCGGTCATGCTCCTCGATACCGGATAGGAAGACCGGCGCCTTCGGCACTGAGCCATGGCGGGCCTCGTGGGCCTCGATGAAGCTGAGCACCCGCGCCGACTCGGTGACATCTGCCGCAGCCGGGCTCAGGACCTCGGAATCGACAACGGCATCCGAGCCGGGGGTGCGTGCCAGCGAACTCACGACAAGCCTCCTTTGCAGTAACACCTCCACGCACTATATCTCGATTACGAAAATTACGAAACGCGCGAACCCGGATCGCCAGCCTCGCGCCGCCGTGCTGGCCATGTCCCGCCGACCATACTGACACCTGCACAGGCTCCACTGACACCGCCGCCCACGACGGCCCCACCCGACCGGTTGCTCATCGTCGAATGTGGTCAATCGCATCAGATGCAACAGTGCGCGAGTTGCCGCTGGTCCCGGACCCGCCGAAGGTTGATGTGAAGCCCATTCAGGGGTAAAACGCACCGGACTGATCTTGGAATGAATACAGGGCGGGCCGGAATGTTCCGGCAGAACGAGCAATGGTTCACGGGGTCGTCGAGATGGGTGTTTTTGACGGAGAGCAGAACGACGGCCGGTGGCGGGGTGGTGCTGGTGATCATGGTGGGTCGGTGCGGTGGTCGCGGGCGCCGGTGAGGGTGACGGTGGCGACGCCGGCGACGAGTAGTGCCAGCGCGATCAGTGTGGCTGTGGTGTTCGTACCGGGCAGGGCGGGCCAGGCGGACGGGCCGACCTGGTGTGTGTCGACGGGCCCGCCGCAGTAGATGATGTAGGCCAGTGGTGCGATCCAGGCGAGCGCGGCGCCGATGACCGGCGCTGTAAGCAGGGCGAGGCCGGTGAGTCCGGCCGTGTTGCGGAGCGCGGCGCCCGGGTCGTCGCCGACGCGGGCAGCCCCGAGCATCGCGACACCGATCGCGACGAGCACCAGCAGATGAATCAACCGCAACCGGGGCAGCGGAACGGTGGCACGCTCCGGATCGCCGAACGGGCTGCGGGTGCTGGCCGCGATCAGACCGGCGGCCGCCACGGTGAGAACCAACGGGAGCAGCACGGCGAACTCGCTGTCGCCCTCGGTTAAGGGTTTGACCGCGCGCAACACGCCCGCGGTCGCCGCGAGCAGCACGACGATCAGGGCGACGCGTCGGCTGCGCAGGTACAGGATGAGCAAGCAGTTCACGGAATGTCCTCGACGGTCACCTGGCCGGCGCGGATCGCGGCCAGGTGGGTGGTGAGCCATGCGGTGCGGACCGTTGGTGTGAGCGCGGCGAACCGGTCCGCGGCGGCGGCAACGGCGGGGTCGTGCGAGGCGAGCATGTCCGGGTCGGGTGGGTAGTGGGCTTGCTCGACGGTGTAGCGCGCGAGGGCGCGTTGCGCGGGCGTCGGGTTCCGGATGTCGGTGTGGGGACCGACGAACAGCGAGAGGGCGGTGAGCGCCTCGAATCTCCGGCCGAAGGCCGGTGGCTGGAGGGTGCTGTCGTGGATGACGAAATTGCCGAACAGCAGGATCGGTGGTGTGCCGTGTACACCCGGGGTGCTGCTGTCGGTCTGTTCGGCGCGGACCGGCATTCCGGGCACGCCCAGGACCGGCGCGGCGATCGCATTGATGATCGTGGACAGGACGGCCGGTTCTCGGCCGCCCGAGTAGGCGGGGTGCACGCATACCGGAAGCGGCGTATCCGTGCACACCGGGGTGTAGGCGATGGCCGGAGTGGTGGTGTGGAAGGCCGGGACGACGATGCCGTGGCCGGTGTTGCGAGCGGTGGCATCCAGCGCGCCCGCGGTCGTGGAGAGTGCGAGGCCAGCGATCAGCAGGGCGATGCCGGTGGGGCGCAACGCTGGTCGTGCGATGCGGGCGTGCCAGGCCATGGCGGCCAGCGCGAGGGCGAGGACTCCCGTGTATAGCAGGAGTTTCACGATCGCCAGGTCGGGCTGTGGTTGGTGGAACACGGACGCATCCGTGCCGAAGGTGGGATAGATCGGGCTGAGCAGGCCGATACCCACGACGCGGTCGTTTGGGGCGGCCGACCGGATACCGAGGATGAGGGCGAGCACGCCGACGGCGACCAGTG
>OFTX01000585.1_pt1 | contig 18340 bp, 11 predicted proteins | sample 1775051 | NCBI WGS metagenome assembly OFTX01 (sample SAMN08195772, study PRJEB24354) | sludge metagenome | isolation source: sludge from phenol fed wastewater aerobic bioreactor A | place: India: Nagpur | collected 2016-09-15
CAAACAGGCCGGGGCTGCAGCGCAGCGTCGACCACCCCGTCTCGAACGGGTCGGTGGACAGCTCCTGCGGCAACAGGTCGATCTTCGCGCGCGCGGCGCGGTAGTCGCGGATCACGTCGTGGCCGTCGGCCAGCACGGTGCCCGCGCTCGGCCGCACGATGCCGCAGACGATGTTGATCAGCGTCGTCTTGCCGGCGCCGTTCGGGCCGAGCAGCCCCAGCACCTGCCCGCGTTCGACGCGCAGGCTCACGTCCTGCACCGCCGTGACGCCACCCGGGTATTGCTTCGCGAGACCGGATATGACGAGCGGTATAGGTCCCTCGTCGCCGGAGCCGCTCGCCGCCAGCGGTGCCCCGTCCGGGCTTACTTGCGCGGCGGGGCCGCGCGCTGGCGACTTCCTTTCCGCCGGTGGCGGGGGAACCGCTGGAGGCTCGGGCACTTCTGGCGGGGGTGGGGCTTGTGGCGCTGCGGCGGTTCGTCGGCCGCGCGGCCTGATGCGCCCGACCGCGATCAGGCCGACGATGCCCGCGAGTACCAGCGCCGCGAGGCCGATCGCGAGACCGACCGGTTCGGCGTCGTCACCCCCGGGCAGCCGCGTGCCGCCCACCTCCGGCACGGTGAGGCTACCGCCGGGCGCCAGCGAAACCCGGTACGCGGCAGGTGTTTTCGGGCCGAAATATCCTTGATCGGTGGTGGCGACCCGGAGCATCAGCCGATTGCCGGACACCACCTGGAATGCGACCGCGGGCAGGTCCACCGTGACGAGTGCCGGGGTGCCGTCGGCCGGCAGGTCGTCCAGGCGGATCGGGGCGACTGCTCCGCCCGCCGGGGCGCCTCCGAGTGCGGCGGCTGCTGTGAGAGTGCTTGCCGAGCCGGGTGCAGTGCCCGCTGCGGAACCGGTCGAGGTGCCGCTCGCAGTGGCCGCAACCTGCGCAGTACCGGCGCCGGCGGAGCCGGGAACGCTCGCCAGTGAGAGGTAGAGCACGGACGAGGGGTCCTGCGGGTTCGTGCGCGACCCCGCCGTGGACGGCCCGGCGGACCCTGCTGAGACCGTCGACCCGGGCTCGGCCCCGGAACTGGTCGACTGCCCCGACCCCGTCGCCGGCAGCCGCTCGATCTGCAGCGTCACGGTCGCCGATCCGGTGATCACCAGGGGCGTCGTCATGGGCTGCGAAACGAACTCCGCGGTCTGCCCGGGGACCACCGACAGGGGCGCGAGCGACGACGCGAGCGACCCGATCCCGGGCAGCGAGGTGAGCGCGGCCGGGACGCCGCCCGGCGGGTTCGCGATCACCTGCGGTCGGCCGCCGAGCGGCACGGTGACGTCCGGCGTGATCGGTCCGTGCGCGGAGTCGGCGAGGCCCGGGTAGGCGGGCACCTGCAACGTGCGCAGCCGCGGTTGCCCGTGATCCGACACCGGACCGGCCACCGAGTACTGGAAGGTCTGCGACGGCGTCGGGCCCGTGCGGAACAGATAGTGGTGCAACCAGTCGGTGATGCGATTCTCGGTCGTCGTGTCCGGGGCGCCGCCGTTGTGCCCGCCCGGGTACCAGCTCACCGCGACCGGGGTGCCGTTCGCCGCAATCGCGCGAGCGTTCGCGTCGGCCTGGTCGAGGCCGAACAGCGTGTCTTGCTCGCCCTGGACCAGCAGGGTCGGGGCCTTGATGGTCGAGACCACTTGATCCGGGCTGGATTTCGCCAGCAGCGCGGCCATCGCCGGGGTGACCCGGCCGGTCTCCGCCACTTGTGTGTAGGCCGCGCAGATGTCGGCCATCAGCCGCCCGCATCCGGCGGAAGGCACCGCGGAGGGCTCGGTGGTTCCGCTCGGGGTGGGGACGGGAACATCGTCATACCCGCTGTTGCCGGCCGATGACGGACCGGACGTGGGGGTGGTGAGCACCGAACTGATGAGTGCCGCTGCCCATGCCTGCTTGAAGACGCCGTCGGCCCCGCCCGGGATGAACGCCGGAGTGCCCGTGCCGACCGGCGCGCTCGGCGACGGCGGGTTGCCGTCGACCTGCACGACTGCCGTGTTGTTGGGGAACAGGGCCTGCTGCAGGTTGTTCCAGGTGGCGACGGCCGCGACGGCGTCGATGCGCGGGTCGGCTCCGGCGAGCATGAGCGCCAGCGCGCCGCCGTAGGAGCCGCCGGTGACGCCGACCCGCGGGTCGCCCGCGCCGTCCTGGATCACCTCGGGCCGCTTCGCCAGCCAATCGACCAGGGCGCGCGCGTCGGGCACCTCGTAGTCGAGCGAATCGAGGCCGACCTGCCCGGTGGACCGGCCGAAGCCGCGGGCGGAGTAGGTGAGGACCACGAATCCGGCCCGCGCCAGGCGCTGGGCATCGGCGTCGACGGACAGCCGGGACCCGCCGAATCCGTGGGCGACAATCACCGCTGGGGCGGGAGTGGTCGCCGGGAGGTAGAGCCCCGCGTCGAGGGTGACGGTGCCCGTCAGGCCGGGCCCCGCGGGGACGATGATCTTCTCGTCCTGGGCCGCGATCGCCGCCGGCCCCGACCGCGGCCAGGCCACGACGAGGATCGCGGCGACCACCAGCGCCGCGACCACGAGCGCCACCCACCGGCGCGCTCGCGTGCGAACAAGCCCGGCGATCACCCGTCCAGACTGCCAGATCACCCAGCCAGGACGTTGCCGGGCATCCCGTGGGTGCGACCCGTCTGCCGCGGCGAGACGGAGTGTCCGACCGGTATGCGACACTAGAGGGGCGTGGAGGGGAGTATTCCCGTCTCATAGCGGCGATGTCGTCAGCACGGTGAACCGATGGACGGTTCCCCGGCGTCGTCGGCCGGTGGTGCCTCGGGGCGTCGGGACCGGCGGAAGAGACCTCCGGCGATGCAGTGGTGCGTCGACCGGAGGAGACACCTGATGACGATCCCCGTGTGGGTCTGGCTTGTAGTGCTCCCGGGCATCGCCGCGATTTTCGTGGTCAGCCTCATGGTGGGGCGGACCGCCCACAAGATCACCGTCGGCGAGGCGGCCCGTTGGGTCGCTGGCTATGTTGCGCTCGCCGTGCTGTTCGGGCTCGGTGTGTGGCTGTTCGCCGGAAGTCGGTACGCCGGTGAGTTTTTCGCGGGCTACGTCACCGAATATGCGCTCAGTGTCGACAACCTGTTCGTCTTCGCAATCATCCTGAGCGCGTTCCGCGTGCCGCGGGAGCTACAGGGCAAAGTCGTCTTGATCGGCATCGGCATCGCGCTGGTGTTGCGCGGCGGTCTGATCGCCGCCGGGGCAGCCCTCATCAATCACTTCTCGTGGGTGTTCTACCTGTTCGGCGTGGTCCTGCTGGTGACCGCGGTCAACCTACTGCGCTCCACGCCGGGGCACGTGGCGGCCGAGCCGCGGTCCGTGCGCCTGCTGCGCAGGGTGTTGCCGATGTCCGACGGCTACGTGGGCGGGCAGTTCATGGTGCGGCAGGAAGGGCGGCGACTTGCGACGCCGTTGCTCGCCGTCGTCGTCGCGCTCGGCATCACCGACATCGTGTTCGCGCTCGATTCCATCCCCGCGATCTTCGGCCTCACGAAGGAATCGTTCCTCGTGTTCACGGCGAACGCGTTCGCGCTGCTCGGGTTGTCCGAGCTGTACTTCGTGCTCGGCGCGTTGCTGGATCGGCTGAAGTACCTGCACAAGGGGCTCGCGCTGATCCTCTTGTTCATCGCAGCCAAGCTGATCCTCGAGGCCATGGCGGAAAACTCGCTCCCGTTCCTGGCGGGTGGGCAGCCGATCGGCTGGGCGCCGGAGCTCAGTCCCGCCGTCTCTCTCGGCGTGGTGGCGGCCATCCTGCTGGTGACCGTCGTCGCCAGCATCCTCCCGGTCCGCGCACGCCGTGGAAGGGCCCATTCGGCGCGTGACGAGCGCCGGTAGGCTTCCACGCTATGAAGCCCGCAGACCTGCGCCTCTTCCGCGCCTACGGGCGGCCTGCCCTCGGCGAGACGGGTGATGTGATCGCCGCTTTGTCCACACCCGATGTTGACGGGGACTGTTACCGGGGCGTCTTGCATCTGCTCCGCGCCGGGGCGAGCACGGTGGACTTCACGCGCGGTCCACTCGACTCGGCGCCGGTGCTGTCGCCGAACGGCTCCGTGGTCGTGTTCCTACGCGCCGCCGCCGGCGCGCCTGCGCAGCCGTTCGCCATGCCGCGTCACGGCGGGGAGCCATTTCAGCTGGTGGACCACCCGCTGGGCGTGTCGTCTGTCACGTTCTCGCCGGACGGGCGGTTCATTGCCTATCTGGCGGCGGTCCCGGAAGAGGGCCGGTACGGCGTCGCGGCCACCGTCGGCGCGGCGGAACCGCAACGGCCCACGGCCGACTGCGGTGCGCCGAGCCGTCACGCGCACGGGCCGGCCCCGGAGGCCGAACCCGCCCGGCGGATCAACCGGATGTCCTACCGCACGGACGGTAAGGGTTTCGTCCTCGATCGGCCGGAGCAGATCTTCGTCCTCGAGTTGGTCGACCAGTCCGGCGTCGCGGCTGTGGACTCGACGCCGCGAAGGATCACCGACGAAGCCGGGCCTATCGGACGGCCGGCGTTCACCCCCGACGGCGCGGAGATCGTGTACACGCGCCCCGTCGCGATCGATTCGCAGCAGGCGGAGATCGTGGCCGTGCCGGTCGCCGGGGAGCCGGCGGCCGTCCGCGTCATCGCGGCACCGCACGGCGACGCCACCGCGCCGACCGTTCATGACGGCTGGGTCTACTACGTCGGGGCTACCTTCGACGGAAACGACTTCGCTGGTCGCACACCGGGTTTGTGGGCGGTTCCACTCGCGGGCGGCGATCCGCACCGGCTGACCGACGTGGCGACGGTCCATGTCGATGCCGACGCCGGTGACCCGGTCGTGGTCGACGGCCTCGTCCTGGTCGCGGTGGACGACCGGGGCACGGTCGCCGTTCGGGCAGTGCCCGTGGACGGGCGAGACGTGCCGCTGCACGAGATGGCCGTGGTCTTGGGCGGGCCGCGCGTGGTGAAGGGGTTCGCCGTGAACGGGCCGCGCATCGCCGCGGTGATCGCGGATGCGGCCAGCTGCGGGGACATCGTCATGGGCGATCTGACGGACCTGAAGCGAGCTGCGGCAGCGGGTGAGCCGTCGCCTGAGGTGCGGCTGAGCGACATCTCCGCGCCGCTGCGGGAGGCGGGCCTGGCGGGCGTCGTCGAGATCACCGCGACTGCGACCGACGGGTACCCCGTGCACGGATGGCTCGTTCTGCCGCCGGACGGCGCCTTCACCGGGCCGCATCCGGTGCTGCTCTCCGTCCACGGCGGGCCGCATTCCGCTTATACCCGAAGCGTTTTCGACGAGGCGCAGATGTATGCGACCAACGGGTACGCGGTGGTGCTGCCCAACCCGCGCGGCTCGGCCGGATACGGCGAAGGGCACGGCCGTGCGATCGTCGGCCGGCTCGGCACGGTCGACGTGGACGACGTGCTCGCGCTGCTCGACGCGGCGCTCGCTCGCGACGATCTCGACGCGGCTCGGGTCGGCGTGATGGGCGGCTCGTACGGCGGATTTATGACGAGCTGGCTGGCCTCGCACGCGCCGGGCCGGTTCGTCGCCGGGATCAGCGAACGCGCCGTGAACGCGTGGGACTCGTTCGCCGGATCCAGCGACATCGGGTACTTCTTCGCCGACGCGTACGTCGGCTCGGACCCGGACCGGCAGCGCGCGCTCTCGCCGTTGCAGCACGCCGACCGGATCGACATCCCGCTGCTCATCGTCCATTCCGAGCAGGACTGGCGCTGCCCCCTCGAACAGGCCCAGCGGCTCTTCGTGGCGCTCAAACTCCGCGGGCACGAGACGGAAATGCTGCTCTTCCCGGGGGAGGGCCACGAGCTCTCCCGCTCCGGCCGGCCGAAACACCGGCAGCAGCGCTTCGAGGCGATCCTCGACTGGTGGGCGCGGTACCTCCCCGTCGGCTGACGGTCTTGCCGCTGCTTCCCGGTGTGGTAGCCGGTCCCTCTCGGTGTGTCCGCACGTTACTGTTTGAGCATGACCCGTTCGACTGTCGATGAACGTGCGGGGGTGGGTTCGGTGCCGCCGTCACTTGTGGATGGCGCGCTGGAGCATATTCGGGAACGGATCGTCTCGGGTGAGTTGCGCCCGGGGGCGCGCTTGAAGGAGCGAGATCTCGCTGTCGAGATCGGTATGTCGCGGGTACCGGTGCGAGAGGCGTTGCGGGCGTTGGCGACGGAAGGGTTCGTCACTCATGTGCCGCGCAGCGGCATGGTGGTGTCGGACATCGATTCACACATCCTTGACCAGATCTTCGAAATTCGCGAGGCGTTGGAGCCGTACGTCTGTGAGCTTGCAGTACGTAAGTCGACCGACCGTGAGATCGAGGGATTGCTGGCACTCGTGGCTGAGGGTCAGGCGGCGCTGGATCGGCAGAGCAAGGCGGAGTTCGATTCCGCGAACACGCGCTTCCACGATGCGCTTTCGGCGATGGCCCACAACGACGTCCTGATCGACATGCTGCGCCCGCTGAACAGCCGTCTGCACTGGCTCCTTCGCCAGAATGACCGTGACGTGCTGATGCAGACGGAGCACGCGGCCATCGCGGGCGCGATCGCCGCGCGAGACGTGCGCCGCGCGCGCCGTGAGTCGTCGGTGCACGTGAGGACATCGAAGCGAGTCGCGCTCGCGCAGCTATTTCAAAGCACGCGTTCCTAACCCGCCCCATCGGTAACGGCGGAGCCCGCCCGGATCACGCAAGACACCTACGGGACACGCCATTGTGCTGTGCCGCGCTGAACGCGCATTGCGCCTCAGGCTCCCGCCGACACGGGATTGATTCTCCATACGCAGAGTCTTGCTGGTATACCAAACTAGGAGTACGGTATGCCGAGATAGCAGCCTGTACGCCCGCGAACGAGAGGGTTCGATGCGCAAACCCCGGCAGTCACCGACGGAGTGGCCGACCATGGCGGCGACCGCTCCAGCTAAGGAGATCCTGGCTGCTCTGAGCCGGGGCATCGATGTCAATGCCACCGACACGGTCGGTCGCACGGCGATCCTGATCGCCGCGAAGGCAGGTCGGCTCGACGTGGTGCGCGTTCTGGTGGACGCGGGCGCCGACCTCGACAGTCAGGACCAGGTACGCCTCAACCCTCTCCTGTGGGGGTCGATCTCGGGAAATCTCGATCTGGTCAGGCTCATGGTGGAGGCGGGTGCCGATCTGGATCGACGCACGCGTTTCGACGGATCGGTGATTCACCCGCCGGCGGAAAAGGGCCACGTCGAGGTGGTTCGATACCTAGCTGAGCAGACCGATTGCAACGTGAACCACACCAATGTGTGCGGCTGGACCCCGCTGTTGGAGGCGATCATCCTGCGGGATGGCGGCGATGTCCAGCAGGAGGTCGTCCGGCTGCTCTTGGCGGCTGGTGCCGACCCGACCATGGTCGACCAGTGGGGTGTCTCGCCGCTGGAACACGCCGAGCAGCGGAACTTCGGCGCGATCGCCGGCATTCTCGCCGACGCGGTAGCGCGGGCGTAGGGGCTCCGGCCGACGATGACGGTGCTTGCGATCCGGCGAGATCGGGAGAACCCGACCCGGTCGATGCGGGCGATCTCGGCGGACGCGGAGCTGTTGCACCGCGGCGCGCAGAATCTCGCGGGGCGCGTCCTCTCGGTCTTCGGCAAGGCGGTCAACATTCGCGCTATCGACGGATCGCTGTGGGCGATGGCGGGGAAAACCGCTCCGGACGCGCCCGCCACAATCCGCCTGGACGTAACGAGTCTTCATCGCTATGGCCTGTCGGCCGGCACGCCGGTGACCGTGTGTGATGAGACCGTCGTGATAGCAGCCTGCCTCATGGTCGACCTGGCTGCCGCAGCACCGTGGGATCCGAGCCGCTCCCACGGGCCGCTCGATCCGCAACGAGTTGCGGTCGCTGACAGAGCTCTCCGGCGCTACGGGATTCGCACCGAAGGCCGAACGGACCTGATCGGGGCCGCCACGTCGGCACGCATCGCCTCGGCGATCGCCGAGATCGGTCACGCCGTTCGCCGGCAGGATGCGGCGATGGTCCGGGCGGCGGCTGCGAACATTGTCGGACTGGGGGTCGGGCTGACGCCGTCGGGCGACGACGTGTTGACCGGACTCACCTTTTCGGCGACCCAGCTAGGCGGCCCGCTCGATATCGTCCCGGAAGCGGTCGGCGCTGTCGCGACAGACGGTGCGACACATGATCTGTCGCTCACCATGCTGCGTGCAGCATGCCGCGGACGCGCCGCGCAACCGATGGCAGCGGTGCTGGCCGCACTCCGCGGGGTCGGCGACGTCACCCGGATTGTGCCGCTGATGGCCGACCTGATCGCGATCGGCCACACGTCGGGCACGGACCAGGCCGAAGGGCTGCTGGCCGCTGTGCACATGTACATGAGGATGTGAGGAGCAGAATGCCAACCCGGTCACTGATCAAGAAGAACAAGTACATCGATTCGGTATCGCTGATGGCGATCTCCACCAAGGCGGCCGCGCTCGACGGCGTCGTGAACGCGGTGGCGGCTATGGCCACTCCGATGAACAAGGACGTGTTGACCAACCAGGGCCTGATGACCGACGACATCGCGGAAGCGACACCGGGAGATCTGGTCCTCATCGTCGTCACGAACGGCGACGAAGCTGGCGCCGACGCAGCGATGAACGCTCTGATCGGCCTGCTCGACCGCAAACCGACCGGTCAAGCCAGCGAAATCGTCCACCACACCATCGCCGCGGCCGCTGCGGCGCGACCCGATGCGAATATCGCCGTCATTTCCGTCAACGGTCAGTATGCGGCGCACGAGGCGGGGAAGGCGCTCGACGCCGGGTTGAACGTGATGTTGTTCTCGGACAACGTGCCGCTCGCCGACGAGATCGCCCTCAAGCGCCGTGCACACGATGCCGGCCTCATGATGATGGGACCGGACTGTGGCACAGCGATCATCGGCGGGATATCGCTGTGCTTCGCGAACAAAGTGCGCCGCGGGCGGATCGGAATCGTCGCTGCCTCGGGTACCGGCGCGCAGGAGATGTCCGTGCGCATCCACGACTTCGGCGCGGGCGTCTCAGAGCTGATCGGCACCGGCGGGCGGGACCTGTCGGCCGAGGTGGGCGCAATCATGATGCTCGACGGGATCGCCGCGCTGGACACCGACCCCGGTACCGACGTGATCACCGTCATTTCCAAACCCCCGGCCGCGGCCGTCGCCGAGAAGGTCCTCGACCGGCTTGCCGCATCCGAAAAGCCCGCTGTCGCTTGCTTCCTCGGCGCTGGGCCGGAGCTGATGAAGGCGGCCGAGGTTCGCGGCGTGCAGCTCTTCAACCGCACAAAGCCGGCGGCCCTGGCCGCAGTCATCGCCGGCGGCGCCCGGGAGGCCGACCTGGATCTGCACGAAATCAACAGACCGCTGATCGAGGAGGTTCGCGCGAAACTCGCGCCGGAACAGCGATATATCCGCGGTCTCTTCTGCGGCGGCACCCTGTGCGACGAGGCCATGTTCCTCGCGCTGGAGAAGTTCGGCGACGTGTATTCGAACATTCAGAAGGATCCGGCAAAGAGATTGAAGGGATCCGACCCGTCGCGCGCGCACACATTCCTGGACTTCGGTGATGACGAATTCACGAATGGTAAACCGCACCCGATGATCGACCCGTCGAACCGCATCGAACGTTTCAACGCAGAGTCCGCCGATCCTGAGGTCGGTGTGATCGTCATGGATTTCGTGCTCGGCTACGGGTCCAACCCGGACCCCGTCGGCGTGATGCTGCCGGCGATTATCGAGGCCAAAGGCGCCGCCGCGAAGACTGGCCGGCACCTGGAGGTTCTCGGCTATGTGCTCGGGACCGACCGGGACGAGCAGGGTTTCGAGGAACAGGTGAAGAAGCTCACCGACGCGGGCGTCACGTGGGCGTCGTCATCTACGAATACCGGGATTCTCGCCCGCGAATTCGTGAGCGAGGGAGAGGACGCATGAGCACCGTGGTGGGCCTGTTCAACCAGCAATTGTCGGCCATCAATGTCGGCGCCGAAATGTTCGCGGACGACATCAGAGCGCAGGGCGCCACCGTGACGCATGTGGATTGGGCGCCGCCCGGGGGAGGTCGACCCGACGTGATTGCCGCCCTCACGGCCCTGTCGCGTTCGGACCTCGCTGCGAAGATCGCGGATGCGAACGCGGAGGCTGTCGAGCGGATCATCACGTCGCAGCCCGTCTTGGTGGGATACGCGCCCGCCATCGACGTGGTCCCCGGTATGACGAGGAAGACGATCCTGCACGCGGGCCCGCCGATCGAGTTCAAGGACATGGCCGGCACCATGGTGGGGGCGGTGACCGGGGCACTGGTCCTCGAGGGCCTGGCCGACAACGTCGATGAGGCCTACGATCTCGCGGCCTCCGGGGAGATCACCTTCTCTCCGTGTCACGAGCACCAAACCGTAGGATCGATGGCCGGTGTGACCTCTGCATCGATGTTCATGCACGTCGTGGAGAACCGACCCTACGGCAACGTCGCCTACACGAACCTCTCCGAGCAACTCGCCAAGATTCTACGGATGGGCGCGAACGACCAGTCCGTCATCGATCGCCTGAAGTGGATGCGGGATGTGTTTGGGCCGATCCTGCGAGACGCGATGATCTCCGCGAAGGAGATGGGCCTCGGGATGATGCGCGCGCAGGAGCTGCAGAGGGGTGATGAGTTAGATGGCGAGGGCAAGGCGGGCAGGACGAGGTTGGTCCAGGCACTTGCCCCGCACATCCTCGACTCCGCCTTCTCGACGAAGGACAAGCAGGACGTGTTCAACTTCGTCGCGTCCTCCGACTACTTCTCCGGGCCGACCTGGATGGCGTGCGCGAAGGCGGCCGTCGACTCGGCGCACGATATCGACTACTCGACCGTCGTCACCACGATGTGCCGCAACGGGGTCGAGTTCGGTATCCGGGTCTCCGGGCTCGGCCAGCACCGTTGGTTCACCGGGCCGGCGCAGTACATCGAGGGGCCACTGTTCCCAGGGTTCACGAAGGAGGACCGCGGCCGCGATATCGGTGACTCGGCGATCACCGAGACCTATGGCATCGGCGGATTCGCCATGGCCTGTGCGCCAGCGATCGTGCCGCTCGTCGGTGGGACCGTGGAGGAGGCCATCGACTACTCCCGGCAGATGCTCGAGATCACCACGACCACGAACCCGAATCTTACGATCCCCATCCTCGCCTTCCGCGGCACCGCCACCGGCATCGACATCCGCAAGGTCGAGGAAACCGGCATTCTGCCACTGATCAACACCGCGATCGCGCACAAGGACGCCGGCATCGGAATGATCGGCGCCGGGCTTACGCACCCGCCGATCGAGGCGTTTCATGCCGCCACACTCGCCTTCGCCGCCAAGTACTGCTGAGCCGCGTCACCACCGGCTGGGCCGATCACGCCACAGACCACCACGAACAGAAGGTAGCCATGAGAATCGTCGTTGCACTGGGCGGGAATGCGCTGTCGCGGCGGGGCGAGCCGATGACGGCTGACCTGCTGCGGGCGAACGTGCGTTCTGCCTGTCATAGCCTGGCCACGCTGGCGAGAGAGCACGAATTGGTCGTCACCCACGGAAACGGCCCACAGGTCGGCCTGCTGGCGCTGCAGAACCTCACCTACCAGGAGGTGGCGGCCTACCCGCTCGACATTCTCGGAGCCGAAACCCAAGGAATGATCGGGTATGTCGTGCAACAGGAGCTCAGCAACATCCTGCGCGGCGAGCGCAAGATCGCGAACCTGCTGACCACGACCGTCGTCGACGACCACGACCCCGCATTCGAACACCCGACGAAGTTCATCGGCCCGCAATACAGCGCCGAGGACGTCGCAGAGGTTGCCGCCGACTACCGTTGGACGATCGGCAAGGACGGCAACTACTTCCGGCGCGTCGTACCGTCTCCGCAACCGATCCGGATCATCCAAGCCGACGCGATCCGGCTGCTCCTCGACAATGGATACCTCGTCGTCTGCGTCGGCGGCGGCGGTGTGCCCGTGAAGGCCGACTCGCAGGCCGGACGCCAATCGGGCGTCCAGGCCGTCATCGACAAGGATCTCGCCAGCGCCGCCCTTGCCGAGGAGATCAGCGCAGACACGTTGGTCATCCTCACCGACGCGGACTTCGTCAGTCAGGACTGGGGAACGCCGCAGCAGCGCGACATCCTCACCGCCTCAGTCGATGAAATCGAGCAACTGCCGTTCGCCGAAGGATCCATGAAACCGAAGGTCGACGCCGCCATTCGCGTCGCCAAGGCCGGCGGCCGGGCATTGATCGGCCCGCTGGATCGACTCGACGAACTGCTCGCCAGAAAGATCGGCACCGAGATCCGTGCCGACGTTCCCGACGGCATCGTCTACGCCTGACCCCTCTCGCGCGGAGTAATCCGGCGGCAGCAGCACCGGCCACGAATCCAACCAAGCTCTCCTGATCCCGAAAGGCCTGCGATGGAAACAACCCAGTCCGACACCGGCGGCAAGCTAGAGTCGGAATTCGAGCACAGCCCGGTACCGCCGGAACATCGTAAATCCCTGATGACGGTTGCCGCCGTCTGGTTCGGTTTCCCCATGATCCTGACCAACGCCGTTCCCGGTGGCATCGTCGTCGCCATGCTCGGCTTCAAGGAAGGTTTCGCCGCGATCCTTTTGGCAAACCTGATCATGTTCGTGTTCGTCGGCCTGCTCAGCTATCGCGCCGGGCAAACCGGCAAGAACTTCGCCCTGCAAACCACCGAAACGTTCGGATCCGTGGGCTATATCGTCGCGTCCGGATTCCTGTCCACCGTCGTCGTCGGTTGGTTCGCGTTCAACACCGGCGCCACCGGCTCCGCCCTGCACAACTCGTTCGGCTGGAACGAAGCCCTGATCGCCGGCATCGCCGGCGTCATCTTCATCGCCGCGACATTCCTTGGTATCAAAGCGTTGTCCTGGACCGGCGCGCTCGCCGCCCCGCTGTTCATCATCGCGGTGATCATCGCCGTCGTCATCGCAGCCGGACACCACGACTTCGGAGGCGTCACCGGATACGCCGGCATCGCAGGCGGCACCATGACCTTCGGCGCCGCTGTCACCGCGATCATGGCAACGTTCCTCGATTCGGGCACCATGGCGGCCGATTTCACCCGCTGGTCCAAGAACGGAAAGCAAGGCGTCATAGCCACCGCCTCCGCTTTCCCGGTCGCCAGCCTGATCGCACAACTATCCGGCGGGTTCCTGGTGGCCGCGGGTGCCATCGCGGACCCCGGCACCGCGGGCGGCGACTTCACTCCGATCCTCACCGGGCCGGGGAACATCGTCCTGGACATCTTCGTGGTCATCTTCGTCGTCGTGAACCTCGGCTCCGTCTGCAGCCATTGTCTTTACAACGGGGCGCTCAGTTGGTCGCACATTGTGCGATCCAAGATGCGCCTGCTCACGCTGATACTCGGCGCGATCGGGCTCGCTGCAGCGATCGCCGGCGTGTGGAGCTTCTACGTCAATTGGCTCGCCCTGCTCGGCGTGATCGTGCCGCCACTCGGCGCGGTCCTGATCGCCGACCAGATCGTCCTGCGCAAGCGGCTCGTCGGCCGGGTCGAACGCCGCGTCCGGCCGACCGCGTTCATCGGGTGGGGTGTCGGTGCGGTCGTCGGCCTCGTGGTCCACGAAACCCTGCCGTCGTTCTCCGATGCGATCGTCGGCATGGTCGTCGGCCTCGTCGTCTACCTCGCGATCGAACTGGCCAGACGACCCGAGCACACCGGCACCCGTGCCGACGCAGAGGAAGCGCACGCCGCCGTCGGAATCTGACCGAACCGTGCCACCGGCACCCCGCGGCCCCGACCCGCCGCGGGGCTGCCGCCTTATCCAGCGCATCCCGATGCGGTCAGGTGGGGCTCCCTGTCTCTTTCGAATCGGGCAGCCAACCCAGTGTCGTCGTGCCCGGCCGCGAATACGTCGTGCGTCGCCGTAAACATGACGACATTCCGGAAAGCACCGGTGCGCGTGGAGCGGGTTGAGGCAGTGGCCTTCGCCGGTCACACTTCGGGCCCACCGTGTGCGCTCGAAGCAACTCTTCGCCTCGACTGAGCACGCGTGGTGGGCGCCGAGCACCACCTGCAGGGGATGCTGCTAGGCACGCACCAAAGAGACAGTCGTCCAGTTGCGCTTCACATACATTGGTGATCATGGACGCGTTACGGTTGCAGGCGAGCTATCGCCTCCCAGTGCCGACCGGCGTTGATGTCTCGATGGTTCAACAGGAATTCCGAATATCTGTCGGTGGTCTGACTGGGCGAGTCCAGTTCCCGTCAATGATCTGGACAAGCGACAGCCGCCCCCTCGTGGTCGCGCCTGCGACTGCGCTAGGCGGAAAGGCGCTGGTTCAGCGGAGCGGTATCGACGAATGGGAATGAGGTTTCATTGGGAAATGGCGGGCGCAGACCCACTCCACTGAGCATATTTGGATCAAGGTAGTCCTCTTCGACTTTCAGGATGTACCCGATGGCTTTACAGCATACAGCGAGTGCTTCTTTGGACCCGGCGCTCCGAATGGAGTCCAGATCCGAAACCTACAGGTCGAGCTCGAAAATTGGATGACTTTGTTACTAACTTGGCTCGACGTGTTTACTGAACAGGACCTCGACCCGGCGTCGCCACATCGCAACATCAAGTTCCCTGGGAAAGGGGTATCAATCTGGACGATTGACAACGGCGGGCTTTCTCTGTCAGCCCAGCCGGGCCAAAGAGAGATACATATCCGCAATATCAACCTCGTTTCGTGCGACATGTTCGGCTACGCTCGCGATCAGGTTGAGCTACAAAATCGACCGCCAGCCGAACATCAACTTCTCGTTGAGGCCCGCAGAGCCAAGAATCGATGGCAGACGAGAAGGGCGGTCATCGACGCCGCATCGGCAGCTGAACTCGCGCTGAACCGACTCGTTGATCGCAGCCTGGGCGGACTCCCGGGTGAAACCAGACACGCCGTTCTCGCCGAAAGGCGGACGTTAGGCCCAATACCGTTAAGTGGCTCTTCGTAGTTGAGGGTGTAGTGGTGGGCGTGTCGGTGGGCTGGTAGGGGTCGAGGTCCTCCGATGATGGGGGTTCCTACGCCGCCTATCACGGAGGACCTCGACGTGCCTGACGCTACCTTCGATGCCCCCGATGTCACCACGTTCTGCTCGCTGGATGATCTCGGCCTGCGTGTCGTCGGGCAGCGTGTCGAGCCGGGCAGGGCGGTGTTGTTGTGCACGGTCACCGCGCTCGACGATTGTTGCCGGCGGTGTGGCGGGCTCGGCGCGGTGCGCGACACGGTGACGCGGCGGCTGGCGCATAGCCCGTTGGGTTGGCGGCCGACCGTGCTTCTGGTGCGGGTGCGCCGCTACCGGTGCGGGTCCTGCCGGCATGTGTGGCGGCAGGACATGACCGCGGCGGCGGAGCCGCGGTCGAAGCTGTCGCGCGGCGGGATGCGGTGGGCGCTGGTGGGTATCGTGTGCCAGCACCTGACCGTCGCCAGGGTGGCGGAGGGCCTTTCGGTGTCGTGGGGCACCGCCAACGCGGCCATCATCGCCGAGGGCAGGCGCACCCTGATCGACGACCCGCACCGGTTCGACGGGGTGAAAGTCATCGGTGTTGACGAGCACTGCTGGCGGCACACCCGCTTCGGCGACAAGTTCGTGACCGTGATCATCGATCTGACCCCGGTGCGGGACGGCACCGGCCCGTCCCGGCTTTTGGACATGACCCCCGGCAGATCGAAGGAGGTGTTCAAGACCTGGCTCGATCACCGGCCCAAGACCTGGCGCGACAGTGTGGAGGTCATCGCCATGGACGGTTTCACCGGGTTCAAGACCGCGGCCGCGGAGAAGATCCCCGACGCGGTCGCCGTCATGGACCCGTTCCACGTGGCGCAACTTGCCGGTGACAGCGTCGACCGCTGCCGGCAGCGTGTCCAGCAGGAAACGTGTGGGCATCGCGGCCGCTCCGGTGACCCGCTCTACGGCATCCGCCGCGCCCTGCACACCGGCATCGATCTGATCAGCGACAAGCAGTGGGCCCGCATCCACAGGGTGTTCGCAACCGACCGGCACGCCGAGGTCGAGGCCACCTGGGCCGTCTACCAGCACATCGTCGCCGCCTACCGCGACGAAGACCCGAAGCAGGGCCGCCGCCGCATGGCCACGGTGATCGCCTCCCTCGCCAAGGGCGTCCCCAAGGCCCTGGTCGAACTGCGCACCCTCGGCCGAACCTTGAAGCGGCGGGCCGTCGACATCCTCGCGTTCTTCGACAACCCCGGCACCTCCAACGGACCCACCGAAGCCATCAACGGCCGGCTCGAACACCTCCGCGGCTCAGCCCTCGGCTTCCGCAACCTCACCAACTACATCGCCAGAGCCCTCCTCGAATCCGGCGGATTCAAACCCCAACTACACCCCCAAATGTGAAGAGCCGTGAAAACCCGGCAGATCGAGCAGGTCACCGTCGATGAGCAGTTCTTCACCGACATCTAACTGGTAGCCAGAACGTTTGCGCGTATTCGATCGGTTCGAGCGCACCGGTGAGAATGCCGCGGCCGCCGCGCGAATCCTGGCGAGCGTCGCCGACGGCGAACAGTGTTACGAGCGGCATGTCGCCGTAGGCGCTTTTTCCGTCGAAGGAGAATTTTCGGATCGTGCACTCGATGTGATCCGCGGAGACGGCACACCAGATGTTGCGGGACGGCATGAGCAGGGTCTGGTGCGGATCGTCTTGGCCTGCCGGGTGGGCGGGCGGCGGGATCGGGAAGGCGATCTCGGTCGGAGGCCCGGTCGGGGTGAAGCATGCGCCGATCCGCCCTTGGCCGAGGGCGAGGACATCTCGCGCTGTCGCTGGTTGCCGTGCTGCCCGCGCCTGAATGCCGGCTCGTTGTCCGAGACGATGGCCATCAACGCGTATAGCTCGCCCACTCCGCCGGGCGGTACGTCGATCTCCCCGTCGCCCGACGCCTCGTATGGAAGCGCCCCGGCGAGGCAATCGGCCTGCAGCTCCATCTGCGGCCAGATCAGCCTGTCCTGACCGGCCCGGTGTAGCCGGGCCTGCGCCGCATGACCGAGTTCGTGGGCCATCGTTTCGATGACCACCAGCGGGCCCGACGCCTTCCGATACTGCCGGACGAAGTCCAGGTCCGACGGAACCGTGTCGTTCGCCCAGCAGTAAGAAGCATTCCCTGAAGACACACGCGTGCCCCCGCAGTCCGGCCCGTCCATCCACGAACCCGGGAACGCTTTTCGGTTGGTCGCGTCGTACAGCCCGTCACCGTTCCACGCCGTCGGGAGCACCCAACCATCCGGCAGCAGCTTCCGCCACTCGGTCTGCACGGCAGACCAGGCGCTCGCCATATCTCGCGCGATCTCGCCGCCCACCAGGGAAGCGACGGGCACCGCCAACGTCTGGGGTATCACATGGGAGGTGGCTGTGGTCACCGATGCGACACCGATGGGTTGCGGGCTCACCGACACCGACGTCGCCCAGTCGGCGTCGTCGCAGCCGGCGTGGCTGCGGCCTCCGTGGCCCTGGTCAGAGGCAGTGTGACCGTCGGCGCTTGCGCGACGAATGTGCTGCACACGGCGACCAATCCCGTCGACGCTGCCAACCCGGCGACGGAGCCCGAAAAGGGAGCCTCTCGCATCGTCACGGGTTGAGCGTGCCATTATCGCGGCCGGGTGACCAGCGTGAGGACGGCCGGCGCAAGCGCCCCAGTCAGTCGGTCCCACATCTGGTCAAATACGAAAGCACACCCTCACCGGATCGGCCGGCTGGCAGGGGCAGTCTGGATCATTCTTTGTGGCGCGGAAGAACATCGATGTCAGTGCCGATGGCGAAACCGGCTAGGACTTCGTAGCTTTGTGCCAGTTGTTCACGCATGAGGTCTCGGGCGGTTGCGGGTTCGCCCGCAAGGATGCAATCGACCAGTATTGGGTGGTCGTCTACTAGGGCGCTAAATGCCTTCTCGTCGTAGGCGAGCGCGCGCATGACGCGGCTCATGTCGTCCAGAAGCGGGCCTACCGCGTATTGGAGCCTGCGGTTGCCGGAGAGGGCCGCGATTTCGAGGTGAAAATCGTGATTGAGTTCGGCGACTCTCGCGCCGCGATCGGTGGTCGCCTCGTCGATGTGGTTGACCGCGGCAGCGAGTTCAACGAGCCTGTCGGGTGACGCCTGGCCTCGTTGTACGCGTTCCGTGGCGAGTTCCGTTGCCAATGGTTCGAGCGCAAGGCGCATTTGAAACACCTCGTTCTTGTAACGGAGGCTTCCTCCCGTGCTCCTGTCCCCCACGCGGGGCAGCTCTTTGACCAGGCCTGTGCG
>OFTX01000587.1_pt1 | contig 18282 bp, 13 predicted proteins | sample 1775051 | NCBI WGS metagenome assembly OFTX01 (sample SAMN08195772, study PRJEB24354) | sludge metagenome | isolation source: sludge from phenol fed wastewater aerobic bioreactor A | place: India: Nagpur | collected 2016-09-15
TTAAGGTTTCAATGAAGTTGTCAATAAAGTTGTGGTAAAAATCTTTGGCAATCCTTATTCTTTCTTTCTCGGTTTTTTCAGGGAATGCAATTTGTAAATTATTCAGCACCACTTTTTTTCTATAACCAAAAACATAGTATACGAGTATATATATACCATCACTTACAAGGTATAATATAAACCAGGGTAGTAAGGAAAACAGGTAGAATATAAAATAAAGAAAAGCGTACATTTTTAAGTTATTTATTGTCTATCACTAAGTGGCCGTATTTTTTTTCATGGAACTGGTGTTTCCATCTTCTATGGCTCCATAAATAATTGGCCGGCCTTTCGCGAATACAATTTTCAATGTATTCAACAAAAGACCGTGTTAACATTCCTTCTTTATAGTCGTTGGGAGATGTGGTTATGGTTTCAAATTTCATTTCAAAATAACCACGTTTTATTTTATGGAAATCTACAAAAACAATAGCTGTGTTTTTGCATTTTGCTCCTTTCTCCGGCCCTTTTGTAAAGGGAGTTAATTTGCCGAAGAAGGTTGTCCAGTAAGCATTTTCAGGGCTACCGGGGGCCTGGTCTGCTGCTAAACCCAGCGCATATGGCCGTGCAGCATATTCATTGAAATTTGTTTTAAATTTTGTTGCAGGAATTAAAATGGTTCCAAATCTGGAACGCATATCATACATGATTTTTTCAACAGGTTTGTTTGCAATAGGGCTGTATACGCCAAGCCAGGCGTAAGAGATGTTTAAAGAAATACCAAGATTAATGATCTCCCAATTAAAAAAATGACCGGAATGAAACTGAACGGATTGGCCTGTTTTATACAAGTCATTTATGGGTTGCAGATTTGCAATAAATCTTTTTTGTATTTCTTTTTTGGATATGGAAATACATTTAACCGTTTCTACAATCGTATCAATGAAATTATGATAAAAATCTTTTGCAATGCGTATCCTCTCTTTTTCGGTTTTATCAGGAAAGGCAATGTATAAATTGCTTAAAACGATTTTTTTTCTGTAGCCAAAAACATAGTATACCAGCACATAAATTACATCGCTTATAAAATAAAGTACAAACCACGGTAATAAAGAAAGCAGGTAAAAAAGGGCATACAGTATATAATACATGGGTTTATTCTTTTTGGGAGCTTACAGAATTATGTTTTGCAATAACTCGCTTTTATGAGGATGATCTGTGTTAAAATGCAGGCCACGGCTCTCTTCTCTGAATTCGGCTCCTTTTACAATCAGGTAACCTACGGTAATAAGATTCCTTAATTCACATAATTGCGGGGAAACTTTGGTGGAACGATAGAGTTGTTCCGTTTCTTCAAATAAGAGATCCAATCTTTTCATAGCTCTTTTTAAACGCACATCGGTTCTAACAATACCAACATAATCGCTCATTACCTGTTGCAGTTCTTTCAGGCTTTGCGTAATAAGGATCATTTCTTTCGGGTCTGTTGTTCCTTTTGCATCCCAATCCGGAATTGTTTTTTGTTCAAAAGCAAACTCCCCGATCAGTTCTGTACTGCTTACAAAACATCTGTGGGCAAATACCATAGCTTCCAATAAGCTGTTACTGGCAAGCCTGTTGGCTCCATGCAGGCCGGTGCTGGCACATTCTCCTGCGGCATACAGGTGTTGAATGGATGTTTTGCCAAAAGCATCTGTTTTAATACCTCCGCAGCTATAATGTGCCGCAGGTGCAACAGGAATCATCTGGCGCGAAATATCAATACCGATGCTCAAACATTTTTCATAAATATTTGGAAAATGATGAATGAATTTGGTTTTATCCATGTGCCTGCAATCCAGGTATACGTGTTCGGTTCCTCCTTTTTTCATTTCACTATCAATGGCTCTGGCAACAATATCTCTTGGTGCAAGGTCTTTTCTGGTATCGTAGGCTTCCATAAAAGCTTCCCCGTTTTTATTGCGTAAAATACCACCATCGCCCCTGACTGCTTCGGTTATTAAGAAAGAGGGAGATGTACCTGGTTCGAACAGGGCCGTAGGGTGAAATTGAATAAATTCCATGTTTTCAATCCTCCCTTTGGCCCTATATACCATTGCCACGCCATCGCCGGTAGCGATTTTAGGGTTAGTGGTGGTTCTATATGCCTGGCCGCAGCCGCCACTGGCCAATAAAGTAATATTGGCTAATATTTTTTCTATTTTATTAGTATGGAGGTTTAGAACATATACACCATAACAAGTTATGTTCTGTGTTGATTTTGTAACGAGGTAACCCAGGTGGTGCTGTGTAATTAAATCAATCACAAAGCAATGGTTAACGATCTGAATATTAGAAAAACTTTGCGCTTTCTCTAATAATGCTCTTTCTATTTCTTTTCCCGTTATGTCTTTATGATGTAAGATGCGGTACTCACTATGGCCGCCCTCTCTGCCAAGGGCATAATCTCCTGTATCTGTTTTGTCGAAACTGGTACCGAATTGAATGATCTCTTTAATTCTTTCCGGTCCTTCTTTCACCACAATTTCAACCACTTCTTTATTACAAAGACCATCGCCGGCAACCAAAGTATCTTCAATATGTTTTTCAAAACTATCATTTACCTCGTCCCATACACCGGCTACACCCCCTTGTGCGTATTTGGTGTTCGTTTCGTCTGCTTGCGTTTTGGTGACTATTAAAACCTTTTTTTCTGGGAAGCGCATAGCCGTTTTAATAGCATATGTAAGCCCGGCAATACCGCTGCCGATAACTAAAAAATCTGTTTGCATGGTACAATTTCAAATGGCAAAGAAACAAACTATTCAGCAGTTTGTTTTCTGAATGCGAAAACATTAGCAAAAGCTTTCTGTTTATTTTTGTATTGTAAAATTGTAGTATGAGCGATCTATTGGTAAATAAAGTGGCTGAAAGCGGGTTGATTTCTTTTGATCTGGAGGAATATTATCCGAAATCGGACATTAAATTGTTTGATCTGAAAGATTATCTGTTCATGGGATTGATTTTAAAAGAAAAAGATTTCAGAGCTGCTTTGCAAACAACTGATTGGGAACTTTATCGAGATGCTTATGTTGCTATTACATGTTCTGCCGATGCTATTATTCCTATGTGGGCAAACATGCTGGCGGCAAGTTATTTACAACCTGTTGCAAAAGATGTTGTGTTTGGCGACGAAAAAAAATTAATAGAAGCGGTTTTACTACAGCGTATTAATAATATTGATGTTTCGGCATTTGAAGATAAACGTGTGGTGGTAAAAGGTTGCGGTGAGGTTGCAATCCCTGAAGCAGCATATGTTGCCATCACCAATAAATTAAGGCCGGTTGTGAAAAGTATCATGTACGGCGAGCCTTGCAGTACAGTTCCGATTTATAAGAAGAAATAATTTAATGTCATTCTGAACTTGTTTCAGAATGACATTAAAAGTAGATGCCGAATCAGGTTCGGCATGACGGATTAGTGATCCATAAACTTCCACAAACCACCTAATGCTTTTCTTTTTATTTTGGTTTGAAAAAAGGAGGCCCAGCCAAATAAAACGCCACTTAATCCTAATGCTTGTTTGCTCCAGTTGTATAAATTAAACTGATCTGTGTGTTCTGTTATTAACCCGTTTTGAATTCTGAAATGTGCTTTAATATTGTTTATCACTTTTCTTTTTCGAGGCCCGAATAAATAAGTGGCTGTCCAGTTGCAGGTTGCATATTCTTCATCCAATAATTCAATATTGCTGAATGTTAGTGAAAAATCAGTTGCTCTTTTGCAAAGCATTTCCCACATAGCCTGAGGTTCACCATTCTGTAAAATGCCAAAAACAGGATCATTAAAAACCACATTTGCTGCATAACAACTTTGCATGGCTGTGTAATCCAGTTTTTGAAAAGCAGTGTAAAACTTTTCTATTAATTCTTTATTGTTCATTTTATTTCTTTTGCATGTACTTCCAGTTTCTTGGTTTACCTTCTGCCAGCCATTCTATCATTTGCTCTATTCTTTTTTCTTTGGTTGCTTCTGTTTTTGCCTCTTCAATCCACTGGGTATATTCTTTTTTATGAGAAGGAGGAAAGTTTTCGAATGTTGTTAATGCCGCTTTATTTTTTTTAATGGATTTGATGATGTATTCAGGAATAACCAATTCTTTTTTAACAATAGGTTTTTTCTCTACTTTAATTCCTTCATCATTCAGCTTCATTGCTTCTTTTATATATGCAATGAATTTTTTGTCGGAAGGAAGGTCTTTTAATGAAGATATTTTTCCTAAATGCCCCATCGCCGTTTCTGTCTTTGCATTTTCCATCAATGCAGGATCACTCATTAAAGCACCTTTCCAAAAACTGAAGGAGCAATGTTGCTTGAAAGCAGCCACACTGCACATCATTTCCCCTTTATACTAGAAATGTGGAAAGCCCCATTTTATTTTTTCTTCAACATCCGGGCAAGCTTTGTGCACCAATGCCCTAACATGTTTTAAAATGGGTTGTGCAAATGGTTGTGCTTTGGCAATATAGTCGTCAACTTTTTTATTGATGATTGGCATAAGTAAGAATTGCAAATTTTAAATTAGGGAGTACAAATCATTAATGTGCTTCCAACCAATTCTTGCCAATGCCCACTTCTGCTTCAACAGGAACATCATTTTGTAAGAATAATGCGGAACGCATGTTATCTAATATCAATGGTTTCAAAATATCTAATTCTTTCTCAACCGCATCAAATACTAACTCATCATGTACCTGCAAGATCATTTTACTTTCCAGTTTCTCTTTTTTCAATGCTGCATGAATTTTGATCATCGCAAGCTTAATCATATCTGCAGCAGTTCCCTGTATCGGGCTGTTAATGGCATTTCGTTCTGCAAAACCACGAACCGTAAAATTGGATGAATTAATATCTCTCAACCATCTTTTTCTTCCCATCAATGTTTGCACATAACCATGTTCTCTTGCAAAGTTGATGGTATCATCCATGTATTTGGTAATGCCTGCAAATTCGCGTTTATAGTTATCAATGATTTCTTTCGCTTCTGTTCTTGAGATCCCCAAATTATCTGCAAGCCCAAAAGCTCCCTGACCGTAAATGATTCCAAAGTTTACACTTTTTGCTTTGTAACGCATTTCTTTGGTAACATCGGCTTCTGTAACATTGTATACTTTAGATGCTGTTGCTGTGTGAATGTCTTTGTTATGTTTAAATGCATCACACATATTTTTATCACCACTTATTGCAGCAACAATTCTTAATTCAATTTGAGAATAATCTGCACTTACCAAAACCCTTCCTTCACCTCTTGGAATAAATGCTTTTCTGATTTCTCTTCCTCTACTTGTTCTGATAGGAATATTCTGAAGATTCGGATTGTTGCTTGAAAGCCTTCCTGTAACTGCAACTGCCTGTGCATAAGATGTATGTACTCTTCCTGTTTTTGGATTGATCATTTCAGGAAGCGCATCCACGTAAGTGGATTGTAATTTGGTTAATTCCCTGAATGCTAAAATATCATCTGCAATAGAATGTCCGCGGGCAGCGAGTTTCAATAACACATCTTCACCGGTTTGGTATTGCCCGGTTTTTGTTTTCTTGGCACTGTCGTCTAATTTCAATTTGTCAAACAATACCTCTCCTAATTGTTTTGGCGATGCCAGGTTGAAACGAACACCTGCTTCTTTGTATACTCTTTCTTCCGCCTGTTTTGCATCACGTTGCAATTCTTTACTATAATCTCTTAAAAAGGCTTCATCAATCTTCACCCCTTCAAACTCCATATCCGTCAACACTTTCACTAATGGGTTCTCTACTTCGTTGAAAACTTTTTCAACATCTTTTTCTTTTAATAAGGGATGTAAAACATGCTTTAATTGCAAAGTAATGTCTGCATCTTCTGCAGCATAGTCTTTAATTTTCTCCATCTCCACATCACGCATGGTACCCTGGCCTTTTCCTTTTTTGCCAATCAGTTCTTCAATGTGTACGGGTTCGTATTGTAAATATTGCGCACTCAGTAAATCCATACTACGCTTGCCATCCGGCTCAACAACATAATGCACCAACATGGTATCGTAAATATTTCCTTTCAATTCAAAACCATACCATTTTAATACGAGCATATCGTATTTTATATTTTGCCCGATCCAGGTAATGGTTGTATCGGTGAAAAGTTTGTTGAATTGATTTAAAATAGAAATAGTTTTATCTCTGTCGGCCGGGCAGGGGATATAATAAGCCTCATGTTCTTTAATTGAAAAACTCAAACCAACAAGCTCGGCCTGATTTGCATCTAAGCCTGTTGTTTCAGAATCGAAACAAATTTCTTTGGAGGTTTGTAAGATGGAAATGAGATTTGAAATTTCTGATTCTGTTTGAACTAACTGATAATTGTGTTTTACATCGTTAATTGTTTTGAGCGATGAGAATGTTTGCGTGGCACTCTCCTCTTCGGAAGGATCTTCTTTCTTTTCGCTTTTCCCTTTTGAATTTTGACTTTCTACTGCATTGCCAAACAGATCTGTTTGTACACCAACTCGCGCCCCGGCAGCAGGCGCACCGCCGGCACCGGGTACAGGCTGCGCTGGGTGTCGGGCCATGAAACTGTACAGGCACATTGGTAATAATGGTTGCCAGTTTTTTACTCATAACAGCGGCATCTTTTCCCGCTCTTACTTTTTCACCTAAAGCACCTTTAATACTGTCTGCGTTGGCTAATACATTTTCAAGCGTATCGTATTCTTTCAACAACTTAGCTGCTGTTTTTTCTCCTACACCTGCAATGCCGGGTATATTATCAACCGCATCTCCCATCAATCCTAAAATATCAATCACCTGATCCACTCTTTCGATGTTCCATTTTTCGCAAACTTCTTTTGGCCCCATTATTTCCACATCACCTCCTTGATAACCCGGCTTGTAAATATGAACACCGTTACGAACAAGTTGCCCGTAATCTTTATCCGGAGTAACCATGAATACATCATAACCGGCATCATGTGCCTGCCAGGCAAGGGTTCCAATCACATCATCGGCTTCATATCCTTCAACACCAATAACCGGAATATTAAACCCCTCGATAATTCTTTTGATATCGGGAACGGCTGCCAGCAAATCCTCAGGCGCTTCCTGCCTGTTGGCTTTATAATCTTCAAAATCTGTATGACGTTCTGTTTTCCCTTCCACATCAAAGCAAACTGCCATATGTGTAGGCTTCTCTTTATTAATGAGTTCAATCAATGTATTGGTAAAACCAAACTGTGCATTTGTATTTCTTCCCTGTGAAGTGATCCTGGGGTTTCGGATAAGAGCATAATATGCTCTGAAGATGAGTGCAAACGCATCTAATAAAAATAATTTCTTCTCTTGCATTCAACTAAGGTAACTAAGAGTTGATATGTACACAAGGAAGAGTAGCTCTGTGCAGATTATTTTTTCTTTTTTAAACTCAGGTAATCTAAAAAGTAGATGACTTTTACAGAAAAATTATTGTTTTGAGATGAGCTTAATGTATTGGAAAGGTTTTTAAAATAGGGTTGTGTAGCGTCTGTATCGTAGGATGCCACTGCATTTTTCCAGCCGATGTTTAAGAAACTTCCTAAAGCAAACTGCCAGGTATATACCATATCTATATTGAAAAAGTTAACATTTGAATTGTTGAATTGCTGTGTTGAAGGAGAAAGGCTTCCATCGGGGTTTAAGAAATAAAAAAGGTGATAATCTACTTTGCTCCAATAGTGTCTTGCCCTGAATGTTAAGCCCATCATATTGGTGAAATTGTATTTAATATTTAAAATATTTTCTACGGTAATTCTTGTTCTGCTTCCAAAATATACATCTGTTGCATTGGTAGTAGTATTGGTTAAAGTACCGGCAAAGCCTATATTGTTGTAGCGAAGGTTAAAATTGTCATCAAGGCTAATGGTTAATTTTTTATTGAACCGGTAACTATTGTTTAAAAACAGATCGCTAAAAACACTGTTGTATTTTGAAGCATATTTATAAGCTATATCTATTGAGGTGGAGTATTTTTTTGCCCGGTTGGTGCTTACCCAGCCTTCTACCAACCAGGAGCCGGGAGTTTTAAATACCCTGCCATCTACCCTCGGTTCATAAAAATCGTTGGATTGTGGTTGAATGCGGAAAAATAAACCCGCATTCCATAAGTTATTCAATTGCCCGTTGATATTGGTGTTAATATTGAGTGTTTGATAATCTGAAGGCATGTATCTTCTTGAGTAATATAAATTGAAGTTGAAATAAAGCCTCTTGTATACATGATTGGGCTTTAACCATTTGTAACCAACCCATAAACCATGATCTAAATAATTGTTATTGGTGAAATAGCCCAGATCGTTTTGGTTGTATGTATTGCCCGAAAACTCCTGCCACAGGTTAAAATTAAATCGGCCACCTGTTTTAGAAAAGTTGATTGAATGAAAAGTTCCTGCATAAGTTTTTCCGGGGTTTTCATAACCATATAATTGACTTACTGCAAACTGCCCGGAAAAGTTCCAGATATTCTTTTTGTCATAAAAATCCCACAATGCTGCCGAAACTGTGGCATCATAATCGCCGCCACTTCTTATGGTAGACGTATTGATAAACGAAATGCTGGAATTGTTTTTAAGCGTTTGGTCTAGCACAACTATATTATAATCTGTTAGCGGACTGGTTTGCACAGATCTTGTTTTTTTAGATACGGTGTCTTCTATTGTTGCGTACTGTGCGTCTGTTACAGCATTAAAGAAACCCATACCCAGCCCACTTTGTGTTCTGCCGCTAATTTTTGTGGCATTAATGAGTTTAGCATTTAAAGGATTTTGTACAACCGTTTCTGTGGAGGATAAGTTATTGTAAACATCAGAAAAGTGTAATGGCGTTCCTCCTATTCTGCGACTGTAAAAGAGGTTGCCTTTATTAAATAATTCTGTTCCTTCGGTGAAGAAATTGCGGTTTTCGTTGTATTTCACTTCAAAAGGAGTAAGGTTCAATACCTGATTGTCGCTTTGTACCTGGCCAAAATCGGGGATCAGGGTCATGTCCAAAGTAAAAGCCTGGTTGATACCATACTTTACATCCATTCCTCCATTAAATGAATTACTCCAGTTTTTAATAGTGGGGTTGTTATAAGGATAATGATTGGCATAGAGCGATAGATAGGGCGAAAGTGATAAACGAACAGGAGGCTTAATATTTTCTATATTAGTTAATAAACCACCTTGAGCCAGAAAGGTTCCGCCAACGGTTGGATTTACGGGATTCCACATATATTGCTGGCCTGTTTTATTTCTTCTTCTGGTAATATTCATTCCCCAGATTTGACTGGATTTATTTCCGAAACGTATGGCGGAATAAGGTATACGCATTTCAAAAGTCCATCCTCCTTTTACAATCATTGATTTAGATTCGTATACACTGTTCCAGGATGCATCTTCGCCGTTGTTTGAATATTTGGCATCGAACTGTTCTCCCAAAGGCGTAACATAATAACCAAATCCGTTTATTTTATCGTTATAGGTATCAAAAATCACTCCTACAAAATCATTAATACCTATAACATCCCTTCCTACTTTCGAAATGCTGTCTGTTGTTTGTTCGTGGCAAAAGCCTGCAATATAAAATGCATTATCATCATATAGCAAATAGATTTCTGTTTGTGATCCTTTGGGCTCTGGCTTGCCAAAATCGGGGCGCCATTCTACAAAATCGTTGAGTTTTGTGGCTTTGGACCATGCTGAATCATTTATGTTGCCATCGATAATTATTGTTGCATTGGTGCGTGTTGCAGCTATTTGCTTCGGCGCATTTTGCGACTGGGCAAACATATTTAAGGATAAGAAAATGATCGTGGCAATAAGGGCTGTTCTTTTCATGCAATGGTTTACTATAATGATATGGCAAGACGCTATTGGTTGTAAAATTGTTACTCTGTAGATAAAATAAAAGGTGAAAAAATGATGAGCGGTAGAAATAAAAAAACCATCTCTTTAAAAGGAGATGGTTTTCTTTTGAATATGGAAAACAACTAATTGATGCCGTACTTGTATTTGTAGCGCTCGTACAGCTGCTTTTGTTTATTGTCTAAACTTACTTCCCTGCCTTGTATTAATGCATGTTCTACGTTGCTGGATTTCATATCGAGGATATCGCCTTCAGCAACAACTATGTTGGCGTCTTTGCCTACTTCAAGGCTACCGGTTTTATCATCAATGCCCAATATTTTGGCAGAGTTTAATGTTATTGCCTGCAAAGCCTGCTCTTTGTTTAAACCATAGGCCACGGCAGTTCCTGCATTAAATGAAAGGTTGCGTGAACGGCTGTTGGCATCATTATCATTCAAGGCAAATAATACACCTGCTTTTTGTAAAGCAGCAGGCGTTTTATAAGGCTGATCTATATCATCATCTTCCATTGCAGGCAGCTCATGCTCCTGGTTTAAAATAACAGATACATTGTTTGCCTTTAACACGTCTGCTATTTGCCAGCTTTCTACACCGCCGATAATTGTGAGATCAAAACCAAATTCTTTGGCAAGATCTATGGCTGCAAGTATTTGCTTCACCTGATCTGCGTGTGCAAAGAGTTTTTGCTTTTTATCGAACAAAGCTTTTACCGCTTCAAACTTCAGGTTAACATTTTTATGAACCGGTTCTTGTAAGTATGCTTTTGCCTGACGAAAGAAAGATTTGATTTCTTCCATTTTCTCTACAGCCACTTTATTAGGATCTTCTGCGTTCCCTCCCCTTATGCCTAATCCGAGCTGGGCAAGAATGGCAGGAGGTATGCCACCACCACCTCTTCTTCCAAAGCGTTGTAAAAAACTGGGAATGTTTAAATGTATGGCATTGTCGTATTTATAGGCGGCATCTTCCCAATTCCATGCATCAAGTTGTACTACAGAAGAGCTTCCGCTGATAACACCACCCTCAGGGGTAATGCTGGCTAACAGAATGCCGTTTGCTCTTAATGTACCTGTTATTTTTGAATCTGTATTATAGGCAACAACTGATCTTATGTTGGTATTGTAATCACCTAATTCCTGAAAGTCATTACTGCCTCTTACACCATTGGCTATTTCACGAAGGCCCAAATCTGTGGAAGGCAATATAAGGCCGGGGTATACATTTTTGCCGGTTGCATCTATCACTTTTACATCTCCCGAAGGAATGGTTATGCTGCTGCCTACCGCTACAATCTTTCCGTTTTCTACAGCAATAGTTGTTTTTTCTAAAACAGTGCCATTGCCAACATGTACGGTTCCGTTTTTAATAAACAATTTTCCTTTGTATTCTTTTGCAGGATAAACTGTTTCCTGGGCTTTGATGGCTGAAGACAGCATTAACAAAGCCGCTATATTTAGAATTGTTTTCTTCATCGCTAATTTTTTTATTTGTTAATGATATCTTCTTCCTGAATATCTACAGTATATAGTCCATCTTTATGATCATGGTCGCCACAGCTTAAAATAAATTGCCAGCTTGGTTCTGCGGGTCTTACAGCGCCAGGGCCTCCTGTTCTTTTTTCTGCAATCATTTTTTGAATCAGCCGGTTTCTTTCTGTTGCTATTTTTTTACGCTGTTCAAGGTCTTTTTCTCTGGAGAAGAAAATGGTTCCATCAACAATTGTATATAAACTCATAGCATAAATACTTAATGGATGATCACTCCACAATACAAGGTCTGCATCTTTACCTGTTTTAATACTACCCACCCTGTCTGCAACATGCAATGCTTTGGCAGGGTTAAGTGTTACCATTTTCAGCGCTTCTTCTTCGCTTACACCACCGTATTTAACCACTTTAGCGGCTTCCTGATTTAAGCGGCGGGCCATTTCTGCATCATCAGAATTGATACATACGTTTAAGCCCACTTTTTGCATAATGGCAGCATTATAAGCAATGGCATCTTGCACTTCCATTTTATAAGCCCACCAGTCTGAGAAAGTAGAAGCGTTAGAGCCATGCACTTTCATTTTATCTGCTACTTTATAACCTTCTAAAATATGGGTGAAGGTGTTGAATTTAAAACCATATTTATCGCCTATTCTCATGGCTGCTGTAATTTCACTTTGCACATAAGAGTGGCAGGTAATAAACCTTTTCTTATTTAATATCTCTACCAATGCATCTAATTCAAGATCCCTGCGTGTTCCTTTAGGATCTGCTTTCATAGCCGCTTCGTAATCTTTGGCTCTTGCAAATGCATCGTTTAATACTTCCTCCACTCCCATTCTTGTATCAGGAAAACGATTGTTGTTTTGAGATGTGGTGCGTTTTACGTTTTCGCCTAAAGCGAATTTGATGAACGGATCCCAGTTTTGGAATTTCAGGCCATTATCATCAGTACCCCATCTTAATTTTATCAGTTGTGTTTGGCCGCCGATGGTGTTGGCTGAGCCATGAAGGATATGAGAAGAAGTAACCCCGCCACTTAATTGACGATAAATATTAATATCTTCTGGATTTAAATTGTCTGCTATTCTTACTTCTGAAGTTACAGATTGTGCGCCTTCATTAATAGAGGCAGCTGCTATATGTGAGTGTTCATCAATAATGCCGGCTGTTAAGTGCTTTCCTGTTCCGTCTATTACTTTGGCGCCATCTTCTGATAAGCTTTTGCCGATTTTTACAATCTTACCGGCTTTTACAAGAACATCTGTGTTTTGGAGTACACCTTCTTTTTCATTGGTCCAAACAGTTGTATTTTTTATTATAATATTTTCCTGTTTAGGTAGTTCTTCATTGCCATACCCGTCGAAAGGATATGTTATTTTGGCTAGTGGTTTGGCTGCGGGTTTAGGTTTTGTTGAGTCTGTAGTTGCTGTAGCCGCTTTGGTTAATGTGGCTGTCCAGCTTAATTTATTTCCTAAAGTGTCTTCTCCATATCCATTCCATGTATCACCGCTTACAAAACCGGTTAAGCGAATTTGTTTGGCATTTGAATTTGCCAAGGCTGCACCGCCTCTTCCGCCGAAGCCACCAGATGGCATATCGGGCATCATGCCGCCGCCACGGTTGAAAGCAGGAGTTCTTTGTGGTGTTAATGCGAAACTGAGTTTAATGATTTTCCCGTCAAATGAAATCTTTCCGGCCAAAGTATCTTTCCCTATTACACTTGCAGTGGTACTATTCTTCACGTCAACGGTATAAGAAATGCTGGTACCTGTTGCAGAATTGATGTTGAGAGCATAAGTCCCTTTTATTTCATTCCAGCCACTTTCATTAACAGCATATTTTTCTCCCTGTACCCAGTTGCTGAAAACAGTAATATTATCCTTGAAGATGGGCCCTGAAGTAATGATGAAGTTGGCAAGTTTTCCTGTTTCCAGGCTACCTACTTTATCGAATATATTCAGTAATGTGGCAGGAGTTTTTGTAAGCGCTTCAAAAGCTTTGGCTTCCGTTAAGCCATTATCAATGGCTTTGCGAACATTGGCAAGAAATTGTTTAGTATCCCGAAGGTCGGAAGCTGTTAAGCAAAATGGGATATTTGCTTTTTCGAAAGCGGCTGCATTAGTGGGAGCTAATTCCCAATGCTTCATGTCTGCAAGCGATACAGCTCTTGCATCATTCGGGTCTTCAACATCCATGGCCTGAGGAAAGTTAAGGGGAACAATAAATGTTGCTTTTGTGGCAGCGATTTCATTAATCCTTTGGTACTCGTTTCCTCCTGCTTTGATAATATATTGTACACCGAATTCATCTCCTATGCGATCTGCACGTAGGTCAGTCCATTTATCATCTCCTTCAAAAATTTGGGGTAGCGATGCATTGTCGTTAAATGCCTGTAAAGAAATATTTATGCCTTCGGTGCTTGGCTTACTCTTATACCATTGTGCATCTAAATAGGTTTGGCGTAGAAGAGCAATGCTTCCCATAACACTGCTGGGATAACTCTGTGTAGAACTTCCCTTGTTAAGCGAGAAATGCGATGAGGCTTTCTCTTTTAACATTACAAGGTTTTCTCTGTTTGTTGCTAAAGTTACAATGCTGCCTGTTCCTCTGGCGATGCCATCTTTTACATGCGTTAATACGGTGCCAAAGCCTATTTCGCGCAGAGATTTTGCTTTTTGCTCATCTATAGCAAATTGTTTGTAGGCATCTGTTTCCGGTTTAATGGCCTGGTTCCAGGCGTATGAGCCCTTTGTATTGGATGTAAGTTGGGCGGGAGCATTGAAATTAAATCCACCAGCTGTTCTTTGTGGAGCAGTAATGCCATAGTCGCTATAAATGTCTATAAAAGAAGGATAGATGTATTTGTTTTTACAATCTACCAGTACTGCTTCTTTTGGTATTGCTACAGTTGTTCCAACGGCAACAATTTTGCCTTCTTTAATTAATAATGTTGCATTCTGCAGTGTTGTTTGTCCATCTTTTACAATTGTTGCATTGGTAAATGCGTAAGTGCCTGTTCGTTTATCGGCTACACCGTTCACCGGAAATGTTTCCTGTGCACGGATTGCAGAAAAACCTGCGAGGCCTACAAAAAACAGTAGGATCTTTCTCATAAATACTTAGGTTTTAAAATGAAGTCTTTAAAACTAATGAATTGACAGAACCTTTAAAACCATTTATCCTTTTTTCGGTAGAAAGAGTTTTTGAAAAGGCGAATGCTAAGAATATGTTAAATGAAAAAGGATCTCTTAAGAGATCCTTTGTATTAAAAATAATTATTATTCATTTAATGGAATAATTACCGACCCATAAAAACCATTAAAATCTGTACATCACTTGGGTTTACACCGCTGATACGGCTCGCCTGCCCAAGTGTCCGGGGCCTTATTTTTTTGAATTTTTGTAATGCTTCGGCAGATAGTGCAGATACTTTATCATAATCAAAAGTGTCGGGAATAAGCAGTTCTTCCAGCTGTATCATCTTGGCTACAATATCTTTTTCTTTCTCTATGTACCGCTCGTATTTAATTTGAATTTCAGCTTGTTCAAGGCTTTCGGATGTATAACTTTCCAATGCGTTGGAAAAAGAGGGGATACCTGCTATAAGGTCATGTAAAAATACATTTGGCCTGAGGATGATTTTAGAAGCTTTTTGCTTTTCTGAAATATGAGCAGATCCTATCCCGGAGAAGTAAGGATTGATTTCTTCCGGCTCAATGGACAGTTGGGCCAATACTTCTTTTATTGAAGCTGTTGCATTCCTTTTCGCAATTACTTTTTCCATTCTTTGCTGCGATGCCAGCCCGATTCTGAAGCTCATTTCTGTTAGCCGAAGGTCTGCATTGTCTTGTCTTAATAATGTTCTGAATTCAGCTCTGCTTGTATACATGCGGTAGCGCTCATCAGTGCCTTTATTAATCAGATCATCAATTAAAACACCAATATAAGCTTCACTCCTTTTCAGCGTGAATGGTTCCAGGCTTCTTACTGATTGGTGGGCATTGATACCTGCTATAAGGCCCTGGCAGGCTGCCTCTTCATATCCGGTTGTGCCATTTATCTGGCCTGCGAAAAACAAACTCTTTATTAACTTGGTCTCGAGTGTGTTTTTTAATTGTGTAGGAGGAAAATAGTCGTATTCAATGGCATACCCGGGCCGGAAGATCCTGCAATTCTCAAAACCGGGTACAGTTCTAAGAGCGCTGATCTGAACTTCTTCCGGCAAAGACGTTGAAAATCCGTTAACATAGATCTCTACTGTATTAAACCCTTCTGGCTCTACAAATAATTGATGGCGGTCTCTTTCCGCAAATCTGTTGATCTTATCTTCTATACTGGGACAATATCTTGGGCCAACACCCTCAATTCTACCCTGGTACATCGGGCTTCTGTCAAACCCGGTTTTTAAAATATCATGTACTTGGGGGTTGGTGTAAGTAATAAAACAGCTTTTTTGTTGCTCTGGTTTTAGCTTAGGTATTTCTAAATAGGAGAAGCCTACAATTTCTTCGTCTCCTTTTTGCTCCTCCATTTTTGAATAGTTGAGGCTTCTTCCATCTACTCTTGGCGGCGTCCCTGTTTTTAAACGATCACTTTCAAAACCAAGCTCTATCAATTGTTCTGTTATGCCTGTTGCTGCTTTTTCAGCAATCCTTCCCCCACCCAATTGCTTTTCTCCAATATGAATCACCCCATTTAAAAAAGTACCACTGGTAATAACTACTGAGCCGCTTTCTATATAATGCCCAAGGCCTGTAACCACACCGGAAGCTTTGCCGTTTTTAACAATCAAACCCTTAACCGTGTCCTGGTAAAAATCTACGTTTGGTGTTTGTTCCAGCATTTCCCGCCATGTTGCAGCAAAGAGCATACGGTCGCTTTGCGCCCTGGGGCTCCACATTGCGGGCCCTTTGCTCCTGTTAAGCATGCGAAACTGGATCATACTTTTATCTGTTACAATACCGCTATACCCACCAATAGCATCAATCTCCCTGATAATCTGCCCTTTTGCAATGCCACCCATTGCGGGGTTACAGCTCATTTGGGCAATGGTCTGCATGTTCATGGTAATCAATAAGACTTTACTGCCCAGATTGGCAGCACTTGCGGCGGCTTCGCATCCTGCATGGCCTGCACCCACTACTATTACATCGTACTTTGGAAACATGATCTTAATTATTGGGCAAAGATAATTTTATATGCCCTCACGGAGGGAGACAACTTCTATAATGAATGTATGTTACACGTGAAACATTGTTTAAACAATTGAAATTGAGCAGACAAGCCCACTACTTACAAATTTTGATTGAAGGTGTGCGGCTGGTTTTGTAGGGTCTGATTGTTTTGTTACACGTGGAACATTTTTGAAGATGCTTGTGGGATTTAATGAAGTAAAATAGGCGGCAATTATTTTTTTAAGGCCCTCTCAAGCTGGTAATAGTTAAGAATTTGCTGCTCCTCGGCTGCTCTCATTTCCGCAACCTCTTTCTTCAGTTTGTCTTTATGGCCACATAAGTGCAATGCTCCGTGTATTAACACCCGTAATAATTCTTTTTTGTATGGCGTATGAAGTTGTTGGGCATTCTCTTTTACCCTGTCGAGGCTTATGTATATCTCCGCAGTGATGATGGCTTCGGGGGGTTCTGATAAATCAAAGGTGATGATATCGGTATAGTAATCGTGATTGAGGAATTTTTTGTTGATATCCAGCAGGAAGTCATCAGAACAAAAGATATAATGAATGGTGGCTATTTTTTTCCCTTCTTTTCTAAAGCAAGATTCTATCCATTGTTTAAGAAGCTTCTTTTTGGGGAAACTGAACGCTTTGTCTGCTGCTGAAAACTGAATTCTATCCATAAATTATTTCTGCTCCAAAATTCGTAAGAAATGGGTGTGATTAGAATTTACTTTTGTTGAGAATTATGAAAAAACTTAGCGAATTAAAGGTTGGACAGGAAGCCATTATTATTGGAATAGAAAAAGATGAGCTTTATATTAAGTTAATGGAAATGGGATGTGTACCCGGAGAAAAGGTAAAGGTTGAACAAGTAGCACCTTTAGGGGACCCGATATCTATTTTTGTTTCCGGATACTCGCTCAGCCTTCGTCTGAGTGAAGCGTTCAATATTTCTGTTGAAGTAGTTGTTAATTGATAATCAAACTGTTAAATGAAAATCGGGCTTTTCTTCGGTTCTTTTAATCCTATACACACAGGGCATTTGATTATTGCCAGCCATATGGCGGAATATACCGGGTTAAAACAGGTTTGGTTTGTTGTAAGTCCGCAAAACCCCCTGAAACAGCAGGGCGGATTGCTGAATGAATATCAACGCCTGTTTATGGTGCAACTGGCTACAGAAGATGATTCCAGGTTTAAAGCGTCTGATATAGAATTTAAACTGCCAAAACCTTCTTATACGGTAGATACACTTACTTATCTGAAAGAAAAGTACCCTGAACAGCAATTTTCGATTATTATCGGCAGTGATAGTCTTCAGAATATTCATCACTGGAAAAACTATGAATGGTTGCTGGCTAATTATGAGTTGCTTGTATATGAACGGCCTGGTTTTAAAGTAGAAAAAACGGCGAATACAAATATTCAAATCATCAAAGCGCCACTGTTAGACATTTCGGCCACCTATATACGTTCGCTGATTAAAGGAAATAAATCTATCAAATACCTTGTTCCGGATAATGTTAGAAATGAAATTGAGAAAAGCGGCTATTATAAATAATTTAACAGCCGGCATTCAATAAAACCATAGCATCTTCGTTATTTAATTGTTTAATAATTTTTAAGTCATGCAAAAAATCTCTACTCTCATTTTAATTGCTGCAGCATCTACGTCTGTGGTGTCTTGTGTTAGTACAAAAAAGTACAAAGAATCTGAAGCGAAGTACACGCAACTGAATGGCGCTTATCT
>OFTX01000588.1_pt1 | contig 18250 bp, 13 predicted proteins | sample 1775051 | NCBI WGS metagenome assembly OFTX01 (sample SAMN08195772, study PRJEB24354) | sludge metagenome | isolation source: sludge from phenol fed wastewater aerobic bioreactor A | place: India: Nagpur | collected 2016-09-15
GCGGCCTGAGCCCACTTCGGACCCCACCGAAGATCGGCGCTCCTACACCACTCCCGGGGACGTAACCGTTGCGGTGAAACCGCATCAGGACTTCTCGGAGGTCTGGATGATCGAACGTAGGTCAATCACTCGATGAGAATTGGTGGAGTCAAAGACGACGAAACCGGCGTCCGCCGGCGTGTGCCAATATCCAATAATTAGGCGATTTTCCAACAAATTGCGGGGCTTCCCATCTACTCCTGGCTACGCTCGATCGCCAATATCCGGCATCAAGTGACGTGCTCCCCGTTATTCCGGCCACTGATGAGTTTGGTCCCCTCATCAGGAGCAGGACCATGCGGCGCAGCCGTTTCAGCGAAGAGCAGATCATCGGCGTGTCGAGGGAGCACGAGGCTGGCATGAAGCCGTCGGACCTCTGCCGGAAGCACCGAATCGAGCGAGCCTTCGGTGCGGTTCGCGGTGTGCCATCACGCCGCGGGCGCCGGTCGAACGGCGTGGCAACCGGTCTTCGACCCTGCCGTCACCTCACCTTCAGCTCGGTCATCATGCCGGTGGCCATGTGGTAGAGGTGGTGGCAGTGGAGGAACCAGTCGCCCGGCTTGTCGAGGTCGACGGCGACCACGACGGGCGTATGCGGCGGCACGATCACCGTGTCGCGCATCGGCCCGGCGAAGCGGCGAGCGCGGCTGCCGACCACCTGGAAATGATGTCCGTGCAGATGCATCGGATGCATCATCGAGGTCGGGTTCATGAACATGATCTCGATGCGCTCGCCGACCTTGGCCTCGAGCGGCTCATGTTCGCCGTGCACCGCGCCGTTGAGCGTCCAGCGATAGCCGGGCGCCTCGCCGAGCATCAGGTGGAAGGTGCGATCGGCCGGGCGAGCGACGAGCGGGCGGGCAGCGGCGAGCCGCAGGTCGAGCGAGAGGTCGGTGTGCGCGGCGGCGACCTTCGCCGTGTCCGTCAGACGCTTCACCTCTGCACCCGCCGTCGCCAACACGATGCCGGTCAGCGCCCGGTCGGCCTCGACCTGCGCCAGGATCGGGAAGGCGCCGCCCTCGCGCGGCACGGTGACGACGAGATCGATGCGTTGGCCCTGCGCCAGCGGGAACCGGGTGCCGGCGAGCGGCCGGCAGGGGGATCCGTCGACCGCGACGCATTCGGCGGCGAGGGCGCCGGTGTCGACGAAGTAGGCCGTCGCCGTGGCACCGTTGACGAGGCGCAGCCGCACCCGGACTCCTCGGTCGACCCGCACCACCTGCGGATCGGCGAGGGTCCGGTCGTTGGCGAGATGGGCGTCGTAGGCGACGTCGTTGGCATGCGGGGCGGCACCCATCATGCCCATCATCGCGCCGGGGCTCGCGCTCATCGTCATACCCTGTCCCATCATCGTGCCGGAACCCATGCCGGGCATCGCACCGGATCCAGGCATGGTGTGGCCGCTCATCGGGCCCATCGGCATTCCGGGCATCGGGGCGGGCACCGGCGCCGCTGCCGCCGCGCCATGGGCGCCGTGACCGCCACCAGCACCGGAGAGTTCGGCGAGGATCTTCTCCGGTGCGCGGAAGGCGAAGTCGTGCAGCATGACGACGACGTTCTGCACGTCGCCGGCGTCCTTCTCGATCGTCACCATCGGTGCGGCGAGCAGGCGTTGTTCGGTCATCTGGTGCGAATGCATCCAGTGGGTGCCGGGGGTGAGCAGGAAGTCGTGGACGTCGCGACCTCCGACCGGGGTCTCGCCGCCGCCGGGCCGCGCGCGGTCCTGATCGAAGGGGGCGAAGATCTGGCCGTGCCAGTGCATGATCAGCGGCCCGTCGGTGGCGTTGACCACCTCGCCGGCGAAGCGGTCGCCCTCGTGCGCCACCAGCCCCGGCCGGCCGTCCGATCCGACGAGGCCGAAGACCTTCGCCGCCTTGCCCTTCACCTCGATCGTCCGCGAACCGACGGTGAGGAGCGGCGCTGCGGCACGGGCGCGCCCGATCCCCGTGATCCCGCCGAGGAGCAGCGTCGACGAGCCGACGAGAAGGCGGCGGCGATCGAGCGAGAGGGGCGACGTGGCGCGGATCATGGCGAGACTCCGGGGAGACGGAACGGGCGGGGCGGGATGCGGATGGTCGGGCCGGCGCCTCAGCCGGTCCAACCGCGCGGGAAATCGGCGAAGACGGATGTCCGGCCGTCGCGCGAGAAGGCGATCACTTGGAACGCCTCGGGCGCCATACCGGGGGTCTCCATGCCGGGCGAGCCGATCGGCATGCCGGGGACGGCGAGACCCAGGATCGCGGGCCGCTCCGCGAGCAGCTTCTCGATCGTCTCCGCCGGCACGTGGCCTTCCAGGAGATACCCGTCGATCTCGGCGGTGTGGCAGGAGGCCAGCGCCTCCGGTACGCCGAGGCGGCGCTTGACCGCGTCGATGTCGTCGGCGACCTCGATCCGCGCCTCGAAACCGGCGCGCTTCACATGGGCGACCCAGGCCTCGCAGCAGCCGCAGCTCGGATCGCGATGGACCCGCATCGGCGGTCGCGCCCGCGCGGGGACAGCCGTGACGAGCGGGGTCGCGGCGACGGCGAGGCCGCCGAAGAGGGTGAGGAAGCGGCGTCTTTCGATCATGGTGCGTGCCTTTCGCGCGTGGCCGGCGAGCCTCGTCGGCCGAGATGGTTCCGGTTCAGAACTTCGCCTGCGCCGTCGCGCCGTCCGGTCCGGTGAGGCGGACGGCACCCTTGACGCCGTTGGGCACCGGCACCGGCGCGGTGCCGACGAGGCGCGACGGCTCCGCCGGCTCCAGTGCGAAGCGAACCGGCTTGCCGTCGACGATCAGGATCGCCTCGGCCTTGAAGCCGGTCGACGGCACGGCGGCATCCGACAGGTCGGAGAGATGGACGGTGACCGTGGCGCTGCCGTCGGCGATCAGCTCGGCATGGTGACTGCCGGCGTCGACCAGCGCGCCGCCGTGCGGGCCGAGGCGCGGTTGATGGGCGGCGGCCGGGCCGGCGCCGACCAGCAGGGCGAGGGCGAGAGTGGAGAAGAACGTCGAAGGACGGATCATGGATGCCTCGGTCATGGGTCAGTAGGCCTCGAGCGGCCGGGAGGTAGACGAAAGGGCCTCGGCCGGGACGGCGGCGGTCTTCGCCTCGGCGACGGCGCGTTTCAGCGAGCGGCGGCCGAACAGCAGGACCAGCACCGGCGTCACCAGCGTGTCGAGCGCGGTCGCGGTGACGAGACCGCCGAAGATGGTGACGGCGACCGGGTGGAGGATCTCCTTGCCCGGCGCATGCGCGTCGATCATCAGTGGCACCAGCGCCACACCGGCGGAGAGTGCCGTCATCAGCACCGGCGTCAGCCGCTCGAGCGAGCCGCGGATCACCAACTCCGGCCCGAACGGCAGACCTTCGTGGATCGCCAGATTGAGGATGTGGCTGATCTTGAGGATGCCGTTGCGGGTGGCGATGCCGGTCAGCGTCACGAAGCCGATCATCGAGGCGACAGACAGCGGTTGCCCGGCGATCCACAGCGCCGCCACCGACCCAATCAACGCCAGCGGCACGCTCGCCATGATCACGCCGACGAAGACCGCCGAGCGATAGCGGCTCCACAGGATGGCGACGACCATCATCAGCGACACGATCGACAGAAGGCCGATCTTGCGCATGCTCTCCTCCTGGGCCCGGAAGGTGCCGTCGAGCCCGGTGGAGAGGCCCTCCGGCAGGCGCGTCTCGGCGACGATCCGACGGATCGCGCCGATCACCTCGCCCATGTTCGCGTCGCCCGAGGTGTTGGCGAAGACCACGACGCGGCGATGGCCGTTCTCGCGCAGGATCTGGTTGGGCCCGTCGGTCTCGACCACGTCGGCGATCTGGCGCAACGGGATCCACCCTTCCGGCGTCTCGATCAGCATGTCGCCGAGCGCCCGCGTCGTGCGGCGCGTGTCGTCGAGGCGCATCACCACGTCGAAACGGCGGTTGCCGTCGACGACGCGAGAGACGAGGCGGCCGTTGGAGAGCCGCTCGAGCTGATCGGTGATCGCCGCCGGTTGCAGGCCGTGCAGGGCGGCGCGGCGGTAGTCGACGATCACCTCGAGCTGCGGGATGCGCACCTGCTTCTCGACCTGGAGATCGACGACACCGGGCACGCCGGCGAGTTTGTCGCGGAATTCGGCGGCGACGGCGCGCATCGTGTCGAGATCCTCGCCGAAGATCTTCAGCGCGATCTGGGCGCGCACGCCGGAGAGCATGTGGTCGAGCCGGTGCGAGATCGGTTGACCGACATTGGTGGCGACCGGCAGCACCGCGAGACGGGCGCGGATGTCGGCGGCGATCTCGTCTTTCGAACGGTCGCTCGGGCGCAGATCGACCTCCACTTCCGACGAATGGACGCCCTCGGCGTGTTCGTCGAGCTCGGCGCGGCCGGTGCGGCGGCCGACCAGCTTCACCTCCGGCACCTCCAGGATCAGGCGCTCGGCGACGAGGCCGACGCGATGGCTCTCGGCGAGCGAGATGCCGGGATCGAAGAGGAGGTTGATGGTCAGCGTGCCCTCGTTGAAGGGCGGCAGGAAGGTGCGCGGCAACTGCATCGCGGCGACGACGGCGAGGACGACGCCGAGCCCGGCTCCGACGAGGGGCAGCGTCGGTCGGGCGAAGACGAAGGCGAGCGCCCGCGCGTTCGCCCGCTTCAGGAGACGCACCAGCGCGCCGTCGGAGTGGTCGAGCCGCTTCATCCCCGGCAGCAGCCAATAGGCCATCACCGGCGTCAGGGTGATCGAGACGAGGAGGCTCGCGGCGATCGACACCACATAGGCCTGCCCGAGCGGCGCGAAGAGGCGGCCCTCGATCCCGTCGAGCGAGAACAACGGCACGAAGACCAGCACGATGATCATGGTGGCGTAGACGATGCCGGAGCGCACCTCGCGGCTGGCGTCGACCACCACGTCGAAGATCGAGCGGGGGTTCCCCGCCTCGCGGTTCTCGCGCAGGCGCCGGAAGATGTTCTCGACGTCGACCACGGCGTCGTCGACCAGTTCGCCGACGGCGATGGCGAGACCGCCGAGCGTCATGGTGTTGATGGTGAGCCCGGCGAGGTGGAAGACGATCGCCGTGATCAGGATCGACACCGGCACGGCGGTGAGCGAGATCGCGGTGGTGCGCACGTTGAGCAGGAAGGCGAAGAGCACGATCGCCACCACGACGATCGCTTCGACGAGCACCTTCTCGACGTTGCCGATCGACGCCTCGATGAAGTTCGCCTGTCGGAACAAGAGGTCCTTCGCCGTGATTCCCGCCGGCAGCGACGGAGCGAGATCGGCGAGCGCCGCCTCGATGTCGCGGGTCAACCGTACCGTGTCGACGCCCGGTTGCTTCTCGACCGAGACGATGACGCCGGGGCGCCCCATGAATCCGGCCTCGCCGCGCTTCAGCTTGGCGGCGTGATCGACGGTGGCCACCTGCTCGAGCGTCACCGGACGCCCCTCGACGGTGGCGACGACGAGACCGCCGAGATCGGCGAGGCTCTTGGTGCGCCCGATGGCACGGATCAGGAACTCGCGGCTGTACTGGTCGGTGAAGCCGCCGCCGGTGTTGGTGCCGAAGCCGGCGACCGCTTTTTCGATCTGCTCGAGACTGACGCCGAGCGCCCGCATCGCCGCCGGATCGGGCGAGACGCGGAACTGGCGGACCTCGCCGCCGATCGGGATGACCTGCGCCACACCGGGGATGGTGAGGAGGCGCGGCCGGATCACGAAGTCGGCGGTCTCGCGCAGATCCATGGGCGAGACCGCGTCCGTCCCGGTGACGGCGATCAGCACGATCTGGCCCATGATCGAGGCGACCGGCCCCATCTGCGGCACGACGCCGGTCGGCAGCTGCGCCTGCACGAGCGTCAGCTTCTCGGCGACCTGTTGACGGTTGCGGAAGATCTCGGTCGACCAGTCGAACTCGACGTAGACGATGGAGAGCCCGACGCCCGAGACCGATCGGACGCGGGAGACGCCGGGCAGGCCGTTCATCTGCGTCTCGATCGGCCAGGTGACGAGCTGCTCGACCTCCGGGGGGGCCAGGCCCTCGGCCTCGGTCATGATGGTGACGGTCGGCCGGTTGAGATCGGGGAAGACGTCGACCGGCAGCCGGGTGGCGGTGAGCGCGCCCCAGACGACCAGCGCGGCGGCGATCGCCACGACGAAGATCCGGTTCTTCAGCGACTGCGAGACGAGGAACTGGAACATGCCCGCCTCACCGGATCTGATTGAGAAGTTCGGCGCCGCCGGTGACGATCCGTCGCCCGGCCTCGACGCCGGCGATGATCAGCACGCGCTCACCGTCGAGCGGCTCGACGCGGACCTCGCGCGGCACGAAGCGCTCCGGGTTGGTGTGCTCCCACACAAGCGATCGGCCGTTCGAACCGCGCAACACCGCCGCGCGCGGCACCGCGATGCCGCCGCGCGTCTCGGCGAGGGTCGCCGCCACGGTGAGGAGTTGGCCGGCGCGCAGCCCCTTGGCCTCGCCGTCGACCGAGAAATGCACCGGCACCGCCTGGGCGCGGTCGGAGAGGCCGCTGCCGACGAAGGTGAGCGGGAAGCCGTCGCCGCCCGCCGGACGGCCGGTCGCGCGGGGAGCGAAGGCATGCGCCTCGTAGGCGAGCGCCTCGACCCAGAAGCGGCGCGGATCGACGATGCGGAAGACGATGGTGTTCGGTTCGGCGATCTGCCCGGCGGTGGCGGCGACGGCGGCGACCACGCCCGCGACCGGCGCGACCAGCGCTTCCGAGGCACTCTGGCGCTTGTCGAGATTGCTGCGTCGCGCCTTCAGGCCGTCGAGTTCGAGTTCGGCGTCCTCGATTTGGGCGCGAGTGATCGAGGTGGTGATCTGACGATAGCGCTCGAGCCGTCGTTCGATCAGGGTGATCTGCTGATCGAGTTCGCGAGCCTGCTGGTGCTGGGTGGTGACGTCGGCGGCCGCCACGGCGGGATCGACGTAGGCGAGGACGTCGCCCGCCGCCACCGTGGTGCCGAGGCGTGGGAAGCCGCCCGGCGGCGGCTTCAGCCGTCCGGCGAGCGAGGGCTGGACGATGCCCGATCCGTCGGGATCGGGAATGACTCGGCCGGGTAGTTCGATGGTCGTCGGGTGGTCGGCGATCTCGGTGAAGAGGGTGCGCAGGCCGAGGATGCGCTGGCTCGACTTCGGCACGAACAGCGAGCCGTCGGGGAAGCGTTGGGCCAGATCGCGCGTCGTTTCGGCCGCGTCCGCCGGGGATCCCTGCCCGAGTCCGGCGAGGAGGAGGAAGGCCACGGCCGCCACCGCGACCCGGCGGCGCCGGAAGGCGACGGCGACCGCGAGGCCCGCGGCGAAGCCCGCGAGCGCGAGGCCCCAGCCGCCGAGCGGGTCGGCCACCCCCGGTACGCCGCCGTCGCTCGCCCGCGCCGGCGTGACGACCGATCCGACGGCCGGTTTCGCCTCGACCGGCGGCAGGGTCAGGGTGGTGGTCAGCACGTCGACGACGTCGCCGGCCTGCACGGTCACCGCGAGATCGACGGCACGACCCGGTGTCGCCCATGGCGCGGGGAGGCGGTAGACGCCACCCTCGGCGGTCGCGGTGACGAGGCCGGCCGGTCCGTCGACCTCGACGATCGCGTCGGTCACCGGCTGGTTGTCGCGGAAACGGTCGATCAGGATCTCCAGCGCCCGGTCGCGCGCCACCACGACCATCTCGAGGTCCGTCGAGGAGGCATCGGCGCGCGGCGCCACGGTGATCGAGATCGGCGGCGGCGGGGCGCCGTGATCGTGACCGTCGTGGGCGTGAGCCCCCGGAGCGGCGAGCAGGGCGAGGGTGAGGAAGGCGAGGGCGAGGCTGCGGCGCATGGCGGTTCCGGTGAGGACTGTCCCGACCGTGACCCTGCCCGACGGCGCCCGTCGCAGGATTGCAGTTCTGTAACAGAGTGTTTCAGGCAGCTCGCGGCTCGACGCGATCGGCCGGCAGACGCACGCGCACCAGGAGCCCGGTCGGCGCGTTGTCGGCGAGGTCGAGCGTCCCGCCATGGCTCTCGACGATGCGCCGGGCGATGGCGAGGCCGAGGCCCCAGCCGCCGGTGTCGCGGTTGCGCGACGGCTCGAGCCGCACGAACGGGTCGAAGACGCGGGCGCGCTCGGATTCCGGAATGCCGGGCCCGTCGTCGGCGATCGTGACGGTCACTCCGTCCGCCTCCGTCGTGACGCGGATTTCCGCCCGGCCACCGTATTTGACGGCATTGTCGACGAGATTGGCGAAGGCGCGTTTCAGCCCCAGCCGCCGCCCCTCGACCACGGCGCTGCGGGTACCGTCGAGCGACACGTCGCGGCCGGCGTCGGTCTGATCGTCGACGAGCGTCGCGAGGATGGCGGCGACGTCGACCGGCTTCACCGGCTCGTCGTCGCGATCACCGGCGAGATAGGCGAGAGTCTGGTCGATCATCCGTTCCATCTCGTCGAGATCGCCGGAGACGGCGGCCCGGGTCGTCGTGCTCTCGATCTCGTCGAGGCGCAACCGGAGCCGGGTGATCGGGGTGCGCAGGTCGTGGCTGACGGCGGCGAGCGCATGGGTGCGATCGTCGATCAGCCGTTTGATCCGCCGCTGCATCTCGTTGAAGGCGACGGCGAGGCTGCGGATCTCGGTGGGCCCGTCCTCCGACACCATGACCGTCTCGCCGCCGCGGTAGATGCGGCGGGCCGCGTCGACGAAGCCGAGGAGCGGTCGCGTCAGCCAGCGCACCAGCAGGATCGACAACACGATCGCACCGAGCGCCATCAACGAGGTGGAAAGCAACGTACCGTGACTGCCCTCGTGCCGGGACGTCTGTTCGACGAGCGAGAAATTGATCCAGGTCCGATCGGGCAGGGCGAGCGAGACGACGGCGAGATGAGGATCTCCGGGCTGGTCACGGTTGGCGCCGACCACCACGTCGCCGGGCCTCAGATCGTCACCGAGCGTGACCAGCCGCTCCGCGAGCCCCGCGAAGTCCGCGCTGCCCGGCCCCCCCGCCACCGCATGTTCGCCGCGGCTCCAATGGACGTCGAGCGCCCCGCCGGAGAGATCGTGCGCCACGGCCTCGCGCTCCGCCGGCATCACCCGCATCACCGCGCGACGGATGGTCAGCAGCCGATCGGCGAGGCGGGTGACGTCGGCCGTCGCCGCCTCGCGGTCGAGGGCGTGGCGATAGGTCCAGAGGCTGAGGAGATGGACGGCGCCGATGCCGAGGAACAACACCAGTATGGTGCGGGCGGCCAGGCTCGAGGCGAAGGCGCGCATGGAACCCCTCATGTACGTTCGACGTCGGGGACGAAGAGGTAACCGGCGCCGCGCACCGTCTTGATCATTTCGCCGGCGGTCTCGAGCTTGCGCCTGAGCCGGCTCACCTGCACGTCGATCGCGCGATCGAAGGGCTCGGCGTCGCGGTTGCGGGTGGCGTCGAGCAGCAGGTCGCGGCTCAGCACCCGCTGCGGCGTCTCCAGAAAGGTGAGGAGCAGATCGTATTCGCCGGTCGAAAGGTCGATCACCACGCCGCGGGGATCGGAGAGCTCCCGCCGCGCCGTATCGAGTCGCCAGCCGGCGAAGCGGATCTCGCGCCCGGTCTTCGCGCCGCTGCCCTCGTTCGGCCGTGCCCGGCGCAGCACGGAGCGGATGCGGGCGAGGAGTTCACGCGGATGGAAGGGTTTGGCGAGATAGTCGTCGGCGCCCATCTCGAGGCCGACGATGCGATCGAGGTCGTCGCCCTTGGCGGTGAGCATGATGATCGGCAGGTCGGAGGTCGCGCGCAGCTCGCGGCAGAGGGTGAGCCCGTCGGTACCGGGAAGCATGACGTCGAGCAGGACGAGATCCGGTGTGCGGTGGCGCAGCGCCTCGCGCATCTCCACGGCGGATCCGACCGAGGTGACCCGGTGGCCGTCCTCCCGCAACAGCTTCGACACCAGCCGGCGGATTTCGCCGTCGTCGTCGACCAGCAGGATGTCGTGCCCGAGCGTCTCCACCACCTCTCGCCTCGCCTCCGGTCTTCGCCCCGTCATCGTCGTGACCGATTTTTCGACCGGCGACAAGCGTCCGAGGTCGCGACCGAACCGGCGACCGCCGCAGATGCCGAGACTGGCGATGTATCGCGCGAAATCGGAGGGCGGTAACCAGTTCTGCCTCCATGTCTCCGACATGGACCGGTGCCATCGTCACGCGCTGCTCCGCAAGACGGCGATGAACGGTCGCAACACCGATACCGAGCGTCTTCGCAATGGCAGTCGGGCCATGCTCGTCGGCGGCCAGTCGAGCGACGTCGCCTGATACCGGCAGCCGTCGGCGCCCTTTGGACCTGCCTTCGCGCTTCGCCTTTGCTCTACCCTTTCGAAAGCCATCCTGTGAGAGCGCGGGCCGAGCGCCGAACGCGGTCGTTCTTCCCCCGACGAAGCCGGGTAGAGCCAATCGCTTCGAAGTCCAGCGACGAACGCGCGGGATGAGCAGAGGGGATCGGTGGCAACCAACAGCCACGGTCGCGTCGAAGTCGTCGTGGCGAACTTTCTGAGCGCGGCGGTGCCCCGGTCGTGATCTGCGGGCCGTCCGCAATGTGTACAGCAGCGATCATTCCTCGCCGAAGAAGTCCTCGTCCAAGCGCTTGAATTCGACGGTGCGGTAACCGCGAACGCCGACACCGTGCTCGATCATGAGATCGGCCAGCTCCTGCCCATCGATCAGAATGACGCGCTGGGCGAGGTGTCTGACGTAGTCGCGCGCCGGCTGGCTGAAGCTCGAGGTCGTGACGAAGACGCCCTTGGTCGCGCCGAGGCCGACGAGGCTGCCGACGAAGCCGTTGACGTCGGGGCGGCCGACGGGGTTGCCGGGCGCATGGCGCTTGGCCTGCACATAGATGCGATCGAGGCCGAGGCGATCCTCGTTGACGATGCCGTCGACGCCACCGTCACCGGAGCGGCCGAGCTGGGCGGCGGCATCCTTGTGGCTGCCGCCATAGCCCATGGCGACCAGCAGATCGACGATCAATTGCTCGAAGAAGGCCGGACTGTTGGCGAGGATGCGCTGAAGCAGGTCGTCGCGCAGGGCCGCCTTCAACGCCGCATGGGCGGCATCGATCTGCTCCTCGGGCGTCGTCGTGCCGGGAGAGGCCGTGTCGAGCGGCTCGGCGGGGATGCCGTTCTTTTCAGCCGCGGCGCTCTCGTTCTTGTAGAACTCGCGGAACGCCGGCTCCTGCATCAGGAGGGTCACGTCGATGCGTTTCGGCCCCGTCGCCAGCAGCGCCTTGCCCTTGTCGGTCGCCACGAAACGACCCCGAGCCGGCGAGGCGATCAGCCCGGCCTTGCTCATGTAGAACTTCGCCCAGTGGATGCGGTTGTGCAGCACACGCTGGCGTCCGCTCGGCAGAAGCTCGTCCCGCTCTGCCGGTGTCAGGCCGAGATCGTCGGCGACGCGCTCGGCGACATCGGCGACGCGGGTCTCGCCCTCGGCGGCGCGGCGCAGAACGGGCAGCATGAGGGTCTGGTAGTCGGGGATGGTCATCGCGGCATCTCTCGGGTGAGGTCGGACGTGCAGGCACGGAGCCGATCGTCAGGCGGTGACGACCTTGCCCGCCGCCGTCCGCAGTGACGGATGGACATGATGGGGATCGATCTCCGTGCTTTCATGAACCGTCATGTCTGCTTCCCCCGTCCGCGCTTCGTCTTCGGTGCCGCCGCGCGCTCGGCGCGGATGCGGGCGAGCAGGTGTTCGGCGGGCTCGTCGGTCTCGTCCTGGGGGACCAGTTCGCCACGGAAGGCCTCGGCGAGGATCGCCTCGTCGAGCCTGCCGAGGAGTTCGAGCGCGCGCTTCGCCTCGGCCGCGAGACGATCGATCCTGGAGAAGGCGGTCTCGATGCGGCGAACGATTTCGTGTTGTTCTTCGAGGGAGGGGACGGGGAAGCGATATTGCTCTAGCTGTTTTGTGTGTACGTGCTGTATCAAGCTCCCCGAGTTCATACCATTATCAATAAATCGGCGGAAGTCCGGGCCCTTAAGAGCGTAAAGGCAAAATTTATTGATTAGATCCCTGGGACGGAAAAGACCAATTCGCTGATTTAACATAAACTCGTCGGATGGCGATGCAAGGCAGGCTCGCCCTAAAAATTGATCCTCAAGGCTCTGAGCGGTCAGATTTATTAAAAGAGCTTCACCTTTAATAAAGTGACCGGGGAATTCTCGGGTGTACTTATTTGGCAAATATCGAGTATTCTTCTCGGTCCAAAATACTTGACCGTCAGCCCCCAGATTGCCCGGCCGAAGCAACTTCACTCCAGAGATGGAGTAATCGCCGCTAGGAAACGCACGACCATTGAGCGTTTCACCGCATTCAGCCCACAATTGTGTCTTCCAAGGCCAAGTCACGTTTCTGCCGTCTCGCCATTCCCGCGTCAAGTCCCCGCTGAACGCCTTGCCGAGCACAGCCTGTTTGTAGCGGGCGACGAGCGTTTCGATGCGGGCGAGTTCGGTGCGGGCGCGGGTGGATTTCGCGTTCAGCGCATCCAGCTTGGCCACGATGCGCTTTTGCTCAGCGAGGGGCGGTAGGGGCACATTGACCCCTTTGAGGCGATCAAAGTCCACGCTATCGACAGTTGTGCCTGCCTTAGTGCAATTCCGAAGCACAAACGGGCCAAGCGCTTCGATCTGGCGAGCTACAAATACCGAATCCAGCTCTGATGAAGGCGTGAGTGCCTTTATATCCTGATTGATTGCGACCGGAGCCCCTGTTAGAGCAACCGGCAGAGTGTGTTTTAGAATGCCGCTTCTAGTGACAATTAAGGTAGATCCCTCCGGAATGAGATTGGTAGAAGATGCGGCAAGGGCAGCTTCGGTTATCAAGTCTTCGGCCTCCGAAATAAGAAAGCGCTTCATATCCTTTGGGGAAACCCACGGAATATTACCGGCTGCCCAATAGCTGGCATTCGATTTGTCAGGCGTGCCGCCACCTTGCCAACGGCCAAGATCCCCCAGCGTCGTCTCCACCCACCCCTTCGGCAGCACGCTCATTCCGCCACCTCCGGCAACTCATCGCCGAGTTCGGCCGTCAGCGCCTCGATTTCCGTCATCGCCGCCCGGAGGTGACCGAGAATGGCGGCGGCGATGTCGTCGGGCTCGACGAGGCCCTCTTCCGCCTCGTCCTCGGCCTCGCGCAGCCAGGAGATGTCGAGATTGTCGCCCCGCGCGAGGATGTCGGCGCGGCTGAACTGCCGCCAGCGGCCTTGCTCGCCTTCGTCCTTCCCCCGCTTCTTGCCGAGGGGATCCGAGCCGAAGGCGGCCTCGAAGCCCTCGAAATGCGCCTCGGTCAGCGGCGTCGTCTTGCCGAATTTCGGCATCTGGGCGCGCAGATCGTAGATCCAGACGGATTTGGTGTTGCCGGTCTCGGTTCGCCCACGCGTCAGGAAGATCACGTTGGTCTTGACGCCCTGCGCATAGAAGATCCCGGTCGGAAGCCTGAGGATCGTGTGCAGGTCGCACCAGTCCATCATCATCTGGCGCAACTGCCTGCCGCGCCCGTCCTCGAACAGCACGTTGTCCGGCACGACGATCGCCGCGCGGCCGCCGGGTTTCAGGGCGCGGATGCAATGTTCGACGAAGGGCAGCTGATAGGACGAGACCGAGGCGGTGACCGAGAGATCGTCGCGCGTCGGCGCGCCGCCCGCCGGCCCGAAGGGCGGATTGGTCAGGATCAGGTCGGCCTTGCCGAGCGTCGTGCCCTTGGGCGAGAGCGTATCGCCGAGATGCACCTGATCGCTGTCGAGATCGTGCAGGTAGAGGTTCATCAAGAGGAGCCGCAACGTGCCCGGCACGTTCTCCATGCCGCGGAAAGCATGATGTTTCTGAAAGTCCTGCTCCTTTGGGCCGAGATCGAAATAGTTGTCGGTCCGCGCTTTCATGTAGCGGTCGGAGGCGATCAGGAAGCCGCCGGTCCCGGCCGCCGGATCCTGAACGACCTCGCCGGGCTGCGGCTTCATCAGCCGCACCATGACCTCGATCAGCACGCGCGGGGTGAAATACTGCCCGGCGCCGCGCTTGGTCTCCTCGGCGTTCTTCTGCAGCAGCCCCTCATAGAGATCGCCGAACTGGTCGCGCTCTTCGGAGAACCAGTCGAGTTCGTCGATCGCGGTGACGAGCGTCGTCAGGTTCTGCGGCTCGCGAATGAAGGTCGAAGCGTTGTCGAAGATCTCCTGCACCATGTCGGGCAGGCCGCGCGCATCGGCGTAACGCCTGCGCTCCTCCGGCGAGGCATTGTCGGCCGGCGGCAGGATCAGCGCGTCGTCCCCGCCGAGCCGCGTGCTGGTGGCTCCGAGCGTCACCAGCGTCTTGCGATAGAGTTCGAGCTTGGCGATGCCGTTCGCCGCGACGAGATCGGCCCAGCGCATGGACTTCGGCAGGCTGCCGGTCTCGCGGTTGCGCTCCGCCATCATCTTCAGGAACAGGAGATAGGTCAGTTCCGTGACGTATTGCTGGTAGGTGATGCCGTCCTTGCGCAGGACGGTACAGAGACGCCAGAGCTTCTGGACGATGGCATTCGCATTCATGGCAAGGGTCGTCTCATGTGACGGTACAGGTCGGCGTGTTGTAGCGGGCGGGCGACGCGGGTCAACGGAGGAGAGGGTCAGGCGGCGGGGGTCGTCCAGATCGTCTCGTTGAGGGTGTGGAGGACGTCGGCGAGGTCGCCGTCGAACTCCTGCGAAATCCGGACGAAGCCACCCTTGTCGGCGAAGACGCCCTGATCGAGGAGCGTCGGGTCGGCGACCGGCTTGTCCTTGAGGGCGCGGCCGATCCGGCGCAGCCAGTCCTTCTGCCGCCGGGTCCAGGCGCGCGACTGCTCGATCTTCAGGATCGCCTTCTCGACGCGGGTGGCATAGGGCACGAGCGGATCGCCGAGGGCCGCCTGTCGCACGAAGCCGATGATGTGGGCGGCGATGTCGGCATTGCGCGCCCGGCCGTAGGCGGCTCGCAACATGGCCTCGGAATAGTTCTTCTCGTCGAGCAGGGCGGCGAGTTCGGAGAGTTCCTTGCGGGTCAGATCGCGCGGGCGCTGCGTGACGGCGATCAGCGCCGGCACGTGATTCATGTTCTCGCGCACGAAGCGTTCGAAGCCGGTGATGTAGTCCTCCGGCGTCGTGGTCTTGCCGAAGATCTCCTCGATGCGCAGGAGCTCGTCCTCATGGGTGGAGATGACCACGCCGTTTCGACCATCGGAGGTGGGCAGCTGCTGGCGCTCCAGGAGATCCACGGCGCGCGGATGCGCCTGCAGCCAGGCGAGGACGTCGGCGCCCGAGGAGGTGGCGAGGCGCTGCACGGCGAGATCGGGGGCCTCGCCCGCCTGCCGTTCGAAGCTCTCGCGCGTCTCGTCGTCCATGCGCTTGACGAGCGCCCGCATGCGCACGACGACTTGGCCTGCGACCCAGTTCCGGTCGTCGTCCGTCGCGGCGTTCTCGAGATCGGTGACGAGCTGTCGAAGCGCGATGTTCGGCTTGACGACGACGGGCCGCATGTCCGTCATCTCCTGCAGTTCGGCATAGAGATCGACGGCATCGAAGATGCGGAAATGGTCCTTGCCGATCTCCGGACACAGACGCGTCGCGCGGCCGATCATCTGGTCATAGAGGATGCGGCTCTTGACCCGCCGAACGAAGACGAGATTGCAGATGGTGGGCACGTCGACGCCGGTGGTCAGGAGATCCACGGTGACGACGTATTTCGGATAGGGATCGTTCTTGAACTTGAGGATCAGGTCGTCGGCCTTGTCGACGGTGCCGGTGATCTTCATCACCATGCCGTGCGGCACGGCCTCCTTGCCGTATTCCTCCTGCAGCTCTTCGACCAGCAGGCGCACGATGTCGTCGGCATGGGCATCGCGAGCGGCGAAGACGAGGGTCTTGCCCGGCTCGTCCGGCGGGATCTCGGTCGCGATGGCGCGGCAGACGATGCGATTGAAGGCCTCGGAATAGACGCGCTTGTTGAAGTCGGCGACGTCGTAATTGAGCTCGACTTCGTCCGGCAACCTGAAGAGATCGATCTGGCCACTGCCACGATCGATGATCTCGACCTCCTCGCCGCCCTTGAAACTGATGCCGGCCTCCGAGAGCGCCGTCGTGATGCGCTTCGGCGGCAAGTGGTCGTTGAGGTAGCCTTCGACGACGGCCTGCCGGTAGCCGTAGTGGAAGACGGGATGGCCGAAGATCTCGCGCGTATGCAGCGCCGGCGTCGCGGTGAGCGCCACTTTGACCGCATCGAAATGGTCGAGGATCTGGCGATAGGCCGACTGGTAGTCGTCGATGTTGCGGAAGCCGATGTCGCTCTCACGCAGCTCCGCATCGAGCGTGTAGCCGCGATGGGCCTCGTCGACGATGATGCAATCGAAGGTGCCCGGCGTCGGGCGCTTCGCCGGATCGGGCTCGTTGAGGACGCGGGCGATCAGCGACTGCACGGTCGCCACCTGCACCTGATCCTCGTCCTCGGGCAACTTCTTCTCGAGGCCCGCGACCCTGTAGATCTGGGCGAAGTTCAGAAATCCCTCGATCTCCGTCGTCTCCAGCGCGTCGCTCGTCTGTTTGCCGAGGGCCTTGCGATCGACGAGGAAGAGGATGCGGCGGAAGCGTCTGTGCTTCAGGAGCCGGTACATCAAGGCGATGGCGGTGCGCGTCTTGCCGGTACCTGTCGCCATGGAGATGAGGATGTCGCGCCGGCCGGCGACGATCGCGTCCTCGATCGCGGAGATCGCCTCTTCCTGATAGGGCCGCATCCTGCCCTTGCCCCAGCTCTCCTCGGCGAGCCCTTGCGCGGCCGCATCCTGGTCGATCGCAATAATGTCGGTGAGGTCCTTCGGCGAGAACCATGCCGCCAGAGGGCGCGGATGATTGGTGTCGCGACGCAGGTCGCAGAACCAGATGCCGGATTTCGTCTGCCACTGCCGGACATAGGGTCTCGCATTCGTGGCGAAGACGAGAGGGACGTGGAACGGATCGTCGAGACCGTGCTTCCACGGTGCATCGAGATGACGATGCTCGGGCAGCAGGATGATGTCGCGGGCATAGCGCTCCGCCTGTTGCAGCGTCGAGGGTACATCGACGCTCTCGCGCTTCGCCTCGATGATGCCGATACAGGTGAGGCCCACGAAGAGGGCGTAGTCGGCACGACCTCTGTCAGCAGGCCACTCGGCGATGGCGAGGTTGCGGCCTTCTTCCGGGCGCGCGCCCGACTGATGGGTGAGATGGTCGCTGTCGGCTTCCCAACCGGCGTCCCTCAGCTGCACGTCGATCAGCCTGCGGGTCTGGCGTTCGTCGAGCTCGAGCTTTCCGGCTGCCGTCTGACCGGCCTGCTTGAACGCCAATTGCAGCTGCTGGGGTTGCGTTTCGGCCTCTCTCTGCAAATCCGAGAGTTTGCGGGCGAGTTCGGCCTGATTGGCTTCCAACTCGACGGCCGTCTGTTCCCAGATGGCGCTGTCCTTCGCCGCCTGGCACGCAAGTTCCTCGGCGGCGGCGCGCGCTTTCACCAATTCTTCCGCGGAGGCGTGGGCGGCGGCAAGCTTGGCCGCTGCTTCTTGAACCTGCCGACGAAGCGCTTCGAGTTCCGCCCTGGTCGCCTCGTCGATACCGGCCGCTGGTTTCGGCGGGACAAAGGGGCCTGAATTGAAGTTCGGATCCCGACCGTAGGTCCGCCGGTACCAGACACCCAGCGAGCGGCAGAATTTCAACGCCGAAAGGGCCTGGGCGGGCGACCCATCGACGCCATGCGCCGCCGTATTGCCGGCCTTTCGCACGGCGTGAAAGACATCGGCGACCTCGCGCGGCAGTACCTGCTGTGCGGCGAGCCGACGAATGAGATCGCTCGCCCCCTCTCGGCTCGAGGGATCGTAGACGCCCGAGAGCGCGGCGATTTCCTTGAGCATATACTCGGCAAACTGCCGGCTCTTGATCAGAGACGTGTTGGCGTCATCGGCGAAGAAGCGTTCGGCCAGAATGCCCAGGCGATGAAGCTCGGGACTGATCCTCGCCAAATGACCGAAATTCGCCGACATCCGCACTTCCAAGGTTCGGTCGAGATAGCAGCGGAAAACATGACACACGCATCAGGAGCAGTAAACTGATGGAGAAGCGTTTCTGGGCCGTGCCTCTGCCGAACCTGTGGGCGCGACTACCGGGGCGTCAAAGGCGCCACCGGGTTACGTCCCCGGGAGTGGTGTAGGAGCGCCGATCTTCGGTGGGGTCCGAAGTGGGCTCAGGCCGCCACGGCGG
>OFTX01000589.1_pt1 | contig 18237 bp, 18 predicted proteins | sample 1775051 | NCBI WGS metagenome assembly OFTX01 (sample SAMN08195772, study PRJEB24354) | sludge metagenome | isolation source: sludge from phenol fed wastewater aerobic bioreactor A | place: India: Nagpur | collected 2016-09-15
TGACGGTTTCCGGAGTCATATCCTGCGCCTCGCCGCTACATCGTGAAGCTCTGGGCGAGTGAGCCCAGCAGCAGTTGCCAGCCGTCGACCACCACGAACAGCATCAGCTTGAAAGGCAGCGACACGGTGGAGGGCGAAACCATCATCATCCCCATCGACATCAGCACGCTCGCGACCACCAGATCGATGATGAGAAACGGAATGAAGATCGTGAAGCCGATCTGGAAGGCCGTCTTCAGCTCGCTCGTGGCGAACGCCGGCACGAGAATGCGCATCGGCACGTCTTCCGGGCCGTTCATCGGCGGGGTCTTCGCCAGCTTGGCGAAGAGTGCCAGATCGGCCTCGCGGGTTTGCTTGAGCATGAACGCGTGGAACGGCTTGGCGCCCGTGTCGATCGCCTGTTCGAAGCTGATCTTGTTGGCGGCGAAGGGCTGATAGGCGTCGGTGTAGGCCTTGTCGAACACCGGCGACATCACGAAGAAGGTGAGAAACAGCGCCAGCCCGATCAGGATCTGGTTCGGCGGCGAGGTGGTCACGCCGATGGCGTGCCGCAGCAGCGAGAGCACGATGATGATGCGCGTGAAGGCCGTCATCATCAGCAGCATCGCCGGCAGGAACCCCAGCGACGTGAGCAGCAGCATCGTCTGCACGGACAGCGAGTACGTCTGTCCGCCGCCCGGCGTGGGGGTGCTCGTGAGGGCGGGGAGCGTGGCCTGCGCGAAAGCGGCGCCCGGCAGCACCAGCGCGATGAGGGCGGCGGCCGCGAGGGCGATCAGCGCGATAGGCGCGCTCCGCCCGAGCCGCGAGAGCCGGGCCGACTTAAGAGCCGACCCCAGCGCCGGACCCATCGGGCTCCGGGACTGACCGCGTGACATCAGGAATCCTTTTTCATCGATTCGCGCAACTTTTGTGCAAAAGCCTGCGCGGCACGGTTGGCTTGCGCGCCCGGATGGGCAACGGGGGGCGCGGCGGGCAGATCGGCGACACGGTCGGCATCGATCACGTGCAGGCTGCGCACCTGTCCCGGCGCCACGCCCAGCACGACCCAGTCGCCCGCGACTTCCACCACCACCACGCGCTCGCGCTGGCCGACCGCGGCGCTGCCGACGATACGCACGTTGCCCCCGCCTAGCGGACGTTGCAGACCGAATCGCTTCGCGAGCCACGCGAGCCCGAAAAGCAGGGCCAGCACAAGCACCAGGCCGAGGCCCGTCTGCACGATGCCTGCTCCGCCGAGGCTCGGCACGGCCGCGGCCTGGGAGGCCGCGCCCTGCGCGTGGGCGGTGGCGACGAATGACGCCGGGAAATACGCAATAAGCGTAGCTTTGGCTACCACTCGGGCGGTGGCGGCTGCCGCGGCGCGCCACACGGGCTTGCCGCGGACATCGGAAGGAATCATCGGTTGAGCTTACGGATGCGTTCGGATGGCGTGATGATATCAGTCAGGCGGATGCCGAACTTGTCGTTCACGACCACCACTTCGCCCTGGGCGATGAGGCAACCGTTGACCAGGACGTCCATCGGTTCGCCGGCCATGCCGTCGAGCTCCACCACGGAGCCCTGCGCGAGTTGCAGCAGGTTCTTGATGGCGATCTTCGTGCGGCCGAGCTCCACGGTCATCTGGACCGGGATGTCGAGGATCAGATCGATGTCGTTGTGCGTGGCCGTGCCGGGGTTGCCGGCGGTGGCGGCCAGCGGCTGGAACACGGGGGCGGTCGGCTGCGGCGCGGCTTCGGCGACCGGTTCGGCAGCCGTCTGCTCCGCCATGGCACTGGCCCACTCGTCCGCCATGGCCTGGGCGTCGTCACCGGGCGTTTGAGGGGTATCGCTCATCAGTCGTTGTCCTTCGAGTAATCGCTGTGCGAATGGTTGATCATCTGGTTCACGCGCAGCGCGTATTGGCCGTTGAAGACGCCGTAATTGCAGTGCATCACGGGCACGCCATCGACCTTGGCTTCCAGCACTTCGGGCACGTCGAGCGGAATCACGTCGCCCACGCGCATGTTGAGCAGTTGCGACAGCGTCATGTCGATCTGCGCAAGATTGGTCACGATCTCGACATCGGCGGCCTGCACCTGCTGCGAGAGCAGCCGCACCCAGCGCTTGTCGACTTCGAGGGTTTCGCCTTGCAACGGGCTCGAGAGCTGGTCGCGCAGCGGCTCGATCATCGAGTACGGCATGCAAATGTGGAATTCGCCGCCGACCGAGCCGAACTCGATGTCGAAGGTCGTGGTGACCACTACCTCGTTCGGGGTGGCCACGTTGGCGAACTGCGTATGCATCTCCGCGCGCACGTACTCGAATTCCACCGGATGCACCGGCTTCCACGACGCGCCGTAGTTCTCGAACACCAGGTCGAGCAGACGCGCGATGATGCGCTGCTCGGTCTGCGTGAAGTCGCGGCCTTCCACGCGAGTGTGGAACCGGCCGTCGCCGCCGAACAGGTTGTCCACCACCAGGAACACGAGGTTCGGGTCGAACACGAACAGCGCGGTGCCGCGCAGCGGCTTGATGTGGACCAGATTCAGATTGGTCGGGACGGGCAGGTTGCGAATGAACTCGCTGTACTTCTGCACCCGCACCGGGCTCACCGAGATTTCGGCGCTGCGGCGCATGAAGTTGAACAGCGCAATACGGAACAGGCGCGAGAAGCGGTCGTTGATGATCTCGAGCGTGGGCATGCGCCCGCGCACGATACGCTCTTGCGTCGCGATGTTGTATGGCCTGATGCCGGAATGATCTACCGACTCGGACCGGTCATCCTGCTCGCCGGTGACACCCTTCAGAAGGGCATCGACTTCTTCCTGCGACAGGAACTCCTCATGCGCCATGAATCACTCACTGAATTACAAACGCGGTGAACAGCACTTCGCCCACGGCCTGCTGCGGCATGTTGGCCGCGAACGGTTGCGCGACCAGCGAGCGGATTTCGCTTGCCAGACGACGCTTGCCGTCGATCGTGGCCAGATCCTGCGGCTGCTTGGACGACAACAACAGCAACACGCGGCTGCGCACTTCGGGCATGTGCTGCGTGATGCGGGCTTGCGTCTCGGCATCCGCCACCTTGAGCGAGAGGCCGATATGCAGGTAACGTTCGCCGTCCTCGCCGGTCAGGTTCACCGTAAACGGGTCCATGCTCACGAAGACCGGTGGCGGCGGGGGCGGCGGTGCTTTCGCCGCTTCGTTGCGTCCGGTCAGCAAATACACGGCCGTTGCGGCGCCGGCGGCGGCCATGAGGGCTACCGCGACGATCAACAGAATCCATTTGCGCATGCCCCCGCCAGAGGGAGCCGCGGCTTGCGTCGATGCGGGATTTGCCATGTGTTCGCCTGCTATTGGGTAAAGATTGTCGGCCAACCCGCCATCGGGTGATCGGCCGAAAAGAAGGGACAATCGCGTCTAACTCGCGTCTTTGTCTTAACGGCAGAAACGCTCGCGGGCTTTAGGGCGCTGCGGCGCACCGTCGCGCCCGGCCGGGCGGCCCATGCCGCCGCGGTTCCCAGGCGTCGCGTCAGCCCCGGACTGTCGGGCGCGTCAAGCGCTTCAGGCGCGTCAGGCGAACGTGTCGACCAGGCCGTTGGCGGCGCGCATCGGCACACTGACCGTGGTGGCGAGCGGTGCGTCGTCGGTCTGGCCGAAGCCGGTCGTGCCGCGCGCGCTTCCGTTCCCGTTCCCGCCGCCATTGCCGCCATTGCCATTGGCGCCGTGCTGCGCGAAGGCCTGCTGTTGCGCGCTGTCGCTGCTCACGGTGGTATTGCCCAGGGCAATGCCATTGTTGGCGAGGCTCTCGCGCAACTGCGGCAGCGCGGCCTGCACCGCGTCGCGCACGGCGGCATGCTGCGACACGAACATCGCCTGCGCCGAATCGTTCGCCACGTTCAGCACCACGTGAAGCGGGCCGAGATCGGGCGGGTTCAGGCTCAGTTGCGCGGTCTGCGCATGGGCTGACGAAAGCCACACGACCTGCTGCGAGAGCTGGTTGTTCCAGTCCTGCGTACCCACGCGCGCGTTCAGCGCGAGCGCCGCGGGCAGGTTGGCCTGGGCCTGAAGCTGTGGCTGGGCATCGACGACGGGCGTTGTTGCCTGTGCGGCCTGTGCGGCAGCCTGGATCGCCTGGGTGGCGGTGTTCGCCTGTGCGGTGGCGTCGCGATGGCCTTGCGCCTGCGTCATGGCATCGGCCATGCGCTGGGCGTCGGCGCCCGCGGGCGATGTCGACTTGGCTTCGGCCGCGGCCGGCTGCGGCACGGTGGCGGGCTGCGACGTCGTGGCGTTCTTTGCCAGGGTGTCGAGCGAGATGCCGCCGGTCGGGTTGGCCGGCGTGACGGCGCCGGCCGCCGGCGCCTGGCTCGCGGCCGTGGTTGCCTTCGCGCCGTTTGCGTCGGCGCCGACCGGTGGCTGGCCGGCCAGTTGAGCGGCGCCACTCGCTTGCAGGGCGCCGTTCACGGCGGCCGCAATGGCGGCACCCTTGCCCGGCTTGGCATCGGCGGCGTCAGCACCGGCCGTGGCGGCGGGTGGGGGCGCTTGTGGCGGCGCGAGCGGTGCATTGTTCATCGCGGCGAGGGCGACGGCCAGGGCGGCCGCCGGGTCGCCGGGCGCGGCGGCCTGCACTTCGTCGTCGGCGTTCTCGTCCTTGTCGGTGTCGGCCGTCGTTGCCTTCGTCGTCTTGGACGAAGCGTTCGAAGCGTTCGTTTGATTGCTTTGCGCCGTCTGACCGGCCTGGCTCGCCGACGCGCTGCCGTTGGTCGTGTTGTCGGAAGACTTCGTGCTGCCGGCGTTGTTCGAGGACGCGCCCTGCGCAGTGTTGCCCGCAGCATTGCTTGCCGCCGGCGCCACGGTTTGGCGCGTCTGTTGCGAGAGCACGGTGGAGAACGGCAGCGCGCTGCCGTCGTCGGCGTTCGACGCCCCGGCGCGATTGGCCTTGGCGGCTTGGGCGGCGCCGGCGGCGTCGGTCAGGAAGCTCAGAATCGACATGTCGGTTCGGTCCTTCAAATCGGGGATTCGGCGCGGCGTCGCAGGCTGCGCGCGGCGTACTCATCGTTTTCCTTCTGTTCGCGACGCGCCACCCGCAGCGCCGTGCGGGCTTCTTCGCGCGTGGCGAGCGTGCCGAAGGAATTCAGGCGACGCTGTTGCGCCTGCCATTCCCGGCGTGCGGCCGCAAGACGCTCCTCGGCTTGCTCGAGCAGCATGGCCTGCTGCCCGATGGCCGTGTCGAGCGTGTCGATGAATTGCTGGAAGTTGCGCCAGTCGTGTCCCGCCATGCCTTGAACCGTCGCCGTCTGCATGCGCGTGCGGTATTCGTGGCGATATTGGCGCAAGGCGTCGAGCTGACGCTCGACCTCGGCCCGCTGCGTCTGACGTTCGCCGAGCAGGCGTGCGGCTTCGTCGACGTCCTTCTGGGCGAGTTCGATGAGCAACTTGAGGGGCAGGGTGGAATTCATGGCCGCCTCCGATCAGTGGAACAGGCCGCGCAACTGCTGCACGGCGTCCGGATAACTGGCCCGCTCGCGCATTCCCTGCTGCAGGAAGCCTTCGAGACGGGGATAGAGCTCGATGGCCTGATCGAGCATCGGGTCGCTGCCCGGCGCGTACGCGCCCACGTTGATGAGGTCGCGGTTGCGCTGGTAGCGCGAGAGCATCTGCTTGAAACGGCGCACCGTATCGAACTGGTTATCGTCGATGAGCGCGGCCATCGCCCGGCTGATCGACTGTTCGATGTCGATGGCGGGGTAATGGCCCGATTCAGCCAACTGGCGCGAGAGCACGATATGGCCGTCGAGAATGGCGCGGGCCGAGTCGGCGATCGGGTCCTGCTGATCGTCGCCCTCGGTGAGCACGGTGTAGAACGCCGTGATCGAGCCGCCGCCGTCCGGGCCGTTGCCGGCGCGCTCCACGAGCGCGGGCAGCTTGGCGAACACGGAAGGCGGATACCCCTTGGTGGCGGGCGGCTCGCCGATGGCCAGCGCGATCTCGCGCTGCGCCATGGCATAGCGGGTGAGCGAGTCCATGATCAGCAGCACGTCCTTGCCCTGATCGCGAAAGTACTCCGCGAGCGTGGTGGCATAGGCCGCGCCTTGCAGGCGCAGCAGCGGCGAGACGTCGGCCGGTGCCGCCACCACGACCGAACGCGCCAGACCGTCCGGCCCGAGAATGTTCTCGATGAAGTCCTTCACTTCGCGGCCGCGCTCGCCGATCAGTCCGACGACGATGACCTCCGCTTGCGTGAAGCGCGCCATCATGCCGAGCAGCACGCTCTTGCCGACCCCCGAGCCCGCGAAGAGCCCCATGCGCTGGCCCCGTCCGACGGTGAGCAGGGCATTGATCGCGCGCACACCGACGTCGAGCACCGACTCGATGGGCGCTCGGCCGAGCGGGTTGATCGGCACCGAGGCGAGCGACGCGCTGTCGGTCATGCCGAGCGGGCCGAAATCGTCGAGTGGACGGCCGGCGGCATCGACCACGCGGCCGAGCAGGGCTTCGCCCACGGGCAGCCGTTTGCCGTTGTGACGCTGGCTCGGCAGCGGGCCGTCCGCGGCCGGTTCCATGGGGAACACGCGGGCGCCGGGCAGCAGGCCGGAGACTTCCGTTTGCGGCATGAGAAAGAGGCGGTCGCCGCCGAATCCGACCACTTCGGCTTCGGCGGTCGCCGGTTCGCGCGATGCGTCGTGCACCGGCAGCTCGATCAGGCAGCCGGCGCCCACGGGCAGGCGCAGGCCGACGGCTTCGAGCACGAGGCCCGCTGCGCGGGTGAGCCGGCCGCAGCGGCGCGTGGGTTCCACGGCGTGCACGTGCGCGATGCGCTCGCGCAACGTGTTCTGCCAGCGGCGCAGATGCGCGTCGCGAGCGATCTCGCGGGCGTTCAGGGCGTGCACGGCGGCTTTCGGCGCGGGCGCGTCGGTGTCAGCGTCGGCCGGCCCGTCCGCTTCCCGGGTGGCGCGCGCGGCATGGCGTGTCTCGGGATCGCCCGGGGCGTCGTCGTGATCTTCAGGTTGCAGTGCGCCGGCCTGCACGGGCGGGGCCGGCGTGTCGATCTCATCCCACAGCCGCACCGAGGGCGTCGTGCCGTCGTTCGCCGGCACGGGCTCGGGCGATGAAGGCGACGCGGCCGGTGCCTCGCCATGCGTGTTTTCGGTGCTGGACAGCACCGGCGCATGAGCGGTGAGCGGGGTGAGTTCGGCGTTCACCATGGCAGGTCCTTGCCCAGGGCGGCCATCACGCGGTGCCAGCGGGTGGCTACGGTGGCGTCGACTTCGCCGCTGGCCGCTTCCGCCTTGCAGCCGCCGCGCTCGATGGCCGGGTCGGCGCGCACGGTCCAGCCGGCGGCCTGCAGTTCCGCGCCCACATGGGCTTCGACGAGCGTCACGTCTTCAGGGTTGAGCAACAGCCGCGGCGAGCCGGTCAGCGGATCGTTGGCAAGCAGCTCGCGCACGATGGGCAGGAGCGTTTCGGGGCGCACCGTGAGCGTCTGGCGCAGCGCCTGACGCGCAATGTCGAGCGCCAGCCCAAGCAGCGGCTCGGCGACTTCCCGGTCGATGGCATTCACCGCGTTGCCGAAACCATGGGCGATGTCGGCGAGTTGCGCCGCGCGGGTGTCGATTTCGTGCTGACCGGCGGCCTGACCGGCGGCATAGCCTTCGGCGTGGCCTGCCGCGTAGCCTTGCGCGTGCCCTTCGGCGCGGGCCTCCTCGCGCCATGCGGCGATCTGGGCGGCCAGTGCCGGATCGTCGAGCGGTCGCGGCGGTTCGGGTTGGGGCGGCGGCGGGGGCGGCGGCGGATCGAACGACGCCATCTCCCAGCGTTGCCAGGCGGAGAGGCGTTCTTTCGGAATGATGGTCGACATGCGCGCGGGCCCCGATCCGTTATACGTAGGCGTCGTCGCCGCGGCCGCCGATCATGATGGCGCCCTGATCGGCCAGGCGCCGCACGACCTGCAGCACCTTCTTCTGCTCGGCTTCGACTTCCGAGACACGCACCGGACCGCGCGACTCGAGGTCTTCGCGCAGCAGTTCGGCCGCTCGCGCGGACATGTTCTTGAAGAACTTCTCGCGCAGCTCGGCCGGCGCGCCCTTGAGCGCGATGATGAGCGACTCGGACTCGATTTCCTTGAGCAGCACCTGGATGCTGCGGTCTTCCACGTCGAGCAGGTTCTCGAACACGAACATCTCTTCGACGATCTTCGCCGCGAGGTCCGAATCGTAGTTGCGCACGGCTTCGATGACCGACTCTTCGTGCACGCCGCCCAGGTAGTTGAGGATTTCCGCGGCGGTGCGCACGCCGCCCATTGGGCTGCGCTTGATGTTTTCGCTGCCCGAGAGCAGCTTGGTGAGCACGTCGTTGAGCTCGCGCAGGGCGGCCGGCTGAATGCCGTCGAGCGTCGCGATACGCAGCACCACGTCGTTGCGCAGGCGTTCGGTGAAAAGCGCAAGCACTTCCGACGCCTGGTCGCGGTCGAGATGCACCAGGATCGTGGCGATGATCTGCGGATGTTCGTGACGGATCAGCTCGGCCACGGCAGTGGAGTCCATCCACTTGAGGCCTTCGATGCCGCTGGTGTCGCCACCTTGCAGAATGCGCTCGATGAGACCCGCGGCCTTGTCGTTGCCCAGTGCCTTGTTGAGCACCGAACGGATATATTCCGACGAGTCGAGCGAGAGCGCCGAGTGCTGCTCGGCTTCGAGCACGAAGTCCTGGAGCACGTCGGCGATCTGGTCGCGCGTGACTTGCCGCAGCGAGGCCATGGCCGCACCGAGCTTTTGCACCTCGCGTGGCGCAAGGTACTTGAAGACCTCCGCCGCTTCGTCTTCACCCAGCGACATCAGGAGGATGGCGCTGCGTTGGAGTCCCTCAGCCGCGCTCATCGCCACCACCCACCCATGATTTGACTACCGTTGCCACGATCTTCGGATCCTGTCGCGCGACCTGGCGCGCATACTGCAAGTTGCGCTCGTACGCGCTGAGTTCGCCCGACTTGCCGGGCGTGCCGTCGGCGCTCTCGCCCTCGGCCCCTTCCTCGCCCGCACCGACCGCGCCGCCCGCACCGGCGAGCGAGGGCTCGGCCGGCGGCGGTGGGGTGAGGTGCTTGCGAATGGCCGGGCGCACCACGCCGAACCACAAATAGATGCCGATCAGCCCGATCAGCGCCCACTTGCCGACCTGTTTGGCCAGCTCGATGTTCTGGCGCTGGCGCCACCACGGCAGGTTGGCTTCCGGATCTTCTTCCACCGTGAACGGGCTGTTCACGATGTTGAGCGTGTCGCCGCGCTGGGCAGAGAAGCCGATGGCTTCCTTCGACAGGTTCTGGATCTGGTCGAGCTGCGCCTGCGAGAGCGCGACCATGGCGGCCTTGCCCTTGGCGTCGGTGCCCGGACGATAGTTCACGACCACGGCGGCCGAGAGGCGCTTCAGTCCGCCCGTGGCTTGCTGTACGTGGCGAATCGTGCGATCGACCTCGTAGTTGACCGTGGCGTCCTTGCGATCGCTGCGCGGACCCTGCGGCGCGCTGGCCGCGCTTGCGGGGTTCGCACCCTGCTGGGCGAATTGTTGTTGTTGCTGCTGCGTGATCGGCGCGGTGGCCTGGCCCGGCGGCTGGTTCGACAGCGCGCCCGGCACGCCGCCCGGCGGCGTGATGCCGATCTGCGAGGCTTCGCTGCTTTGCTGGCTGCGCACCGCCTGCTCGCCGGAGTTCGGCTTGTAGTTCTCGGACGTTTGCTCGACCTGGTTGAAGTCCACGTCCGCCGTGACCTGCGCGTGCACGTTGCCCGGCCCGACGATCGGGTTCAGGATGGCCTCAATGCGACGGGCGTACGACTGCTCGAGCTCGCGCACGTATTTGAGCTGGCTGGCGTCCAGACCCAGCGCATTGCCGCTTTGCGCCGAGAGCAGATTGCCGTTCTGATCGAGCACGGTGACGTTCTTGACCGGCAGCTCGGGCACGCTCGACGCGACCATGTGAACGATGGCGCTGACCTGGGCGTCGTCGAGGACGCGGCCCGGGTAAAGCGTGACGAGCACCGAGGCGCTCGGCTTCTGCTGTTCGCGCACGAAGACCGACGGCTTGGGGATCGCCAGGTGCACGCGTGCGGCCTGCACCGCCGAGAGCGACTCGACCGAGCGGGCGAGTTCGCCTTCGAGCGCGCGCTGGTAATTGACTTGTTCGGCGAACTGGCTGATGCCGAACTTCTGGTTGTCCATCAGTTCGAAGCCGACCAGACCGCCCTTGGGCAGGCCCTGGGAAGCCAGGCGCAGCCGAACGTCGTGCACCTGCTCGGCGGGTACCAGAATGGCACCGCCGCCCTCGGCGAACTTGTAAGGCACGTTCATCTGCTGGAGCGACGTGATGATCGCGCCGCCGTCACGGTCGCTCAGGTTGCTGTAAAGCACCTTGTAATCGGGCGCGCGGCTCCACAGGAAAACGGCGATCAGCAGCGCGATGAGCGCCGCACCCCCGATGAGCAGGGGCAGGCGTTCACGCGAACGCAACTGCGCCAGCAGAGGGGGTTTGGCGGCAACGTCGGCCGGCTGCGTGGCGGCATTCATGCGCGGCTCCACGCCAGCGGCGTTGTCATGACGTTCATCGCGGTGGAAGTGCTCACTAACATGCGACAGGATTCTCCGGGGGGTACGCTTGGTGCGGTGCTCAGGCCCTTGGGGGCGAAGGAACGGAAAGGATCCGGTCTCTGGAGCGCACGACGCCGATGGTCCAGATTATTCGTTGGCGAATGTGGAATCGTTCTGTGGATTAGGCGGGTGTTTTGCCGTTAATTAAGGTATTGGAGGCTTGCCGACCGGTGCTAAGCTCCGACCTAGCTGAAAAAGGCTAACCAGAGGCAAACCGGCCAGCGCTGCGCGAAGTTGCGTGCCGCCGGGCCAATCGAGGACAGGCAATATGGCTATTCCGGGGATCGAATCGGTACTGCAGAAGCTTGGCGGCGTGGCGTCGCAGGCGGCGGGCTCGATTATGGGTACGTCCAACGCCGGTGCGGCGTCGGCGTCGAAGACGGGCGGTTTCGCGTCCGAGCTGGAAGCGTCGCTCAAGCGGGTGTCGGCATCGCAGAACGGCGCCGAGGCGCAAGCCCGGGCGTTCGAAATGGGCGAGCCGGGCGTGGCGCTCAACGACGTGATGGTCGACCTGCAGAAGGCGAACATCGGCTTCCAGATGAGCCTGCAGGTGCGGAACAAGCTGGTTTCGGCCTACACCACCGTGATGAACATGCAGGTGTAATGCCGCGGTCGGGCCGCCGTCGGGTCGTTACCGGGCCGTTGCAGGTGTGCGTCGCTGCAGACGTTGGCGGTGGCGAGCGGATGCACCGGGCATGACGTGAGTGCCGTGAATGAAGAAGCCCCGTCGTCAGGCGGGGCTTTTTCATGGCGGGGACGGCCTGGCGCCGGTGGAAGTCAGGCCGCCGATTCGGGCTCGGCGGGTGGGGCCGTCGGCGCGGCAGCGGCGTCGGAGAGTGCTTCGGGGAGTGTTTCGGGCGGCAGCACGCCCGGGGGCAGCGGCGGCGGCTTGCCGCCCCGGCCCGCTTCGAGCTTGTACAGCCAGGCCAGCAGTTCCGCCACCGCCTGATAGAGCTGCGCCGGAATGCGCTGGTCGAGATCGACCTGCATCAGCAGGCTCACGAGTTCCGGCGACTCGTGCACATACAGTCCATGCTCTCGCGCCGTGCGCACGATGGTGTCGGCCAGCAGGCCGTAGCCCTTGGCCACGACGCGCGGTGCCGCGTCCTTGGCGCCGTAGGCAAGCGCAACGGCGGTGCGGCGTTCGGGCGGCAGCGTCATGCGTCACCTCCCGTTGGCGTGCCATCCGATCCCTGTGCGGCAGGCGACGTCCGGCCTTCGCTCGTCGGTGGGGGCGCGGTGTCTGCGTGCATGGGCGCAGACGGCCCGACGGACTCGTCCGAGCCTGACACCGCGCCCGCCGGTCCGCCGCCGGTTTTGCCGTCCATCGTGCCGTCCATCGCGCCGAACGACAACTGACTTGCGACGAGACCGACCGCCGCGAGCCGCTGGCGCAGCGCCTCGCCCTCATGCGAGAGCACATCGGCCGATGCCGTGGAGTCGGTCAGCAAGCGTGCCTGCAACTGCTGACCGGACAGGCCAAGCGTAACGTCGACGGTACCCAGCGACGGCAGTGTGAGCCGCAAGTGCGTGTGCCAGGTCGATGGGGCCGTTGCTTCACCGGGCGCGCCTTGTCCGGCGCGTTCTTCGACCTGCCACTCCATCGGTGCGCCGGGCCACGCCATGCCGTTCCATTGAAACTGCGGATTGACGAGCATGTCGAGCTGCTGGCGCACGAGCGTCACGCTCTCGGCCGGGGTATTGGCTACGGCGGCGATTGCGCCCGCCGGTCCATGAGGCTGTGCGCCGGTGGAACTGGCCGTGGCGGCACCGCCGTCGGCCGGGGACACGGCGGCGAGGTCGTGACCGCTCGGCAGCACGGTGTTCGTGGCATGCGCCACGCTGGCCGCATGGGCCAGCGCCGTGGCGGTGTTCGGGAGATTCGCGCTCGCGTTCAATCCGCCGTCGGCGGCATTGCCGGGCGTGGGTTGGCCCGGTACACCCGCCTGCACCGGCGCCGGCGGCGTTGCGCCGGGCAAGCCGGCCGCGCTGAGCGTCGGCCAGCCGGTCGCGAGCGACGCTTCCGCCCCCGCGGGTCCAAGCAAACGGGTGAGCGGTCCGGGGCCGGGCAGCGTGGCGTCGGCCCCGGCGGCGCGCAACTGCGCGGCAAGGTTGGCCGACGCCGGCCAGCGCAGTTGCGGCTCGGCCTGCAACTGCTCGAACGAGCGGCTGCCCGAGGCCCACTGCGCAAGATGCGATTCGTAGAACAGTCCGCTGGCCGACAATGCTTCTTTCAATGCCGAGGCAAGCAGCGGCGCCAGTGCGGGCGCGCCCGTGCCGGGGGCGGCAGGCCACACTGGTGCGCTGGCCTGCACGGGACCGGGCGAGTCGGGGGCGAGACGCAGGATGGTGTCGATGGTGCGGGCGGCGGCGGACAGCGTCGCCTGCTGGACTGGCGTCGGCAGCCGGGCAGGGGTTTGCGACGGCGTGTTGCCAAGACCGACGGCCGTGGGCGAGGCTTTGGCGGCGAGGTCGCCGAGGGCCGTGGTGGCGTCTCCCGTCGGCTGGGTGCCTGCGATGGCACTGGGAGCATTCGTCGATGAACCGCCCTGGCCGAGGCCGAGCAGCGAGTCGAGCCGCCGTGCGAGTGTCGTGGCCAGAACCGAGTCGAGACCGGCCATGCCTTACTCCGAAGTGTGAGCGTCGTGACGCGCCGCCGATGTCGCCGCGCCGCGGCGCATCGGATGCGGGTCAGGCACCCAGGTTCAGGCCGTAGACTTCGTGCAGGGCACGTTGACGGCGCGTGCTGTGGATCATGGCATCGAGGTGCGCGAGACGCGGCACCACGAGATCCCGAATGGCGGCATCGTCGGCCAGAATGCGCCGGATGATCGCGTGCTGGCGCGCGCGCTCGTCTTCGGTGAGCGGCAGCGAGGCGTCGAGTTGCTTGATCGAATCGACCTGCGCGCGGTATTGCGTCTCGAGATCGATGAGCGCATCCCAGTCGCCGTCGCGCGCCACGCCGAGCATGCGCTCGGTGAGGCCGGCAATACTTTCGTAGCAGTTCAGCAAAGTCGTGGCTTCATTCATAGCGCACTCCGGTGCCCGCCTGCGCGGCGGGGACACCCGTGCCGGTAGCCGGGGCAATCTCGCGCCAGGCCGATGCAATCGTCTCGAGCAGGGTATCGACTTCCCGTACCTTGGCAACGTCGTTCTCGAGATTCGCCTCGAGCAGACGCTGACTCATGTAGTCGTAGAGATCGCGCAGGTTACGGGACAGTTCCCCGCCGACTTCCATGTTCAGGCCATCGCGCAACCCGCCGATGATGCCAATGGCCTTGGAGATGGCCTGGCCACGCTCGGCGATGCGTCCGTCCTCGAAATGAACGCGTGCCTTGGTGAGCGCTGCCTTGGCGCCGTCGAACAGCATCACGATGAGCTGATGCGGGCTGGCGGCGACCACCCCTGTTTCGAGACCGACCTTGCGATAGGCATTGGCGGCGTTTTGACCGTACATGACTTTCTCCCAAGCGCGTGGACGTCGAGCGCTGCGCGCTGGCTTCGATGACTTCGATTACTTCGAGGACGAGGACGACGAGGACGAACCGCCCAGCACCTGCTTGAGGTAGTCGCTGGTGTTCTGCAGTTTGGCCATCGTGGCGTCGAGCGCGGTGAACTGCGCGAGATAGCGGTTCTGCATCTGCGTCATCTGATCCTGCCAATCCGATTCCTGCTGCTGGATCTGCTTGATCGTGGCGTTCAGGCTATCAGTGGCGGAGCTCAGTGCACCCTTAGTGCTCAGAAAGTCAGTCACTTGATTCGAGAGCAACGACGCGTACCCCTGCGAGAAGTTGATCGTGCCACGATCTCCGACGTTCGTGCCAGTCACGAGAAGCTTCAGCCCTTCGACCGGCGTGCCAGTACCACCAGTCAGTGACTGGCCACTGCCTGAGGCTGCGTAACCGCCGATGGTGCCTGCGACATCGACGCCGTCGCTGCTTGCCGGAGTACCGCCGAATAGCGTCATGATCGCACTGCCCCCGGTCACCTTGACGTTGGACGCCGAACCGTAGCGGTTCGACGTGATGGTAAGGATGCCATTCTTCTGCGAAACGCTGACGTTGGAGCTATTGGCCGTGAACGTTGAGTTGCCATTAATCGCTGCCTGCACGGCGGTGGCAAGGGCATCCGGTGTGTAGGTGCCTCTTGGGAGCGTGATGCTGGTGCTCTTGCCATCGACCTGAATGGTCAACGTATTGTTCGAATCGTTGATGACAGTACTCGCGGCCAACGCCGTCGATCCCGTCGCAGTTCCCTGGGTGGCGATGCGCGTGATGTTGATGTCGTACTTGCCGGGCTGTGTGTTCGAGGTCGAGCCAGTGTACGCTACCAGACTATCCGTCGTGGTGCCGTTAGTGGCAAGCAGTGACGCGAGCTGCGCGAAACCGCCCGAACTAATGGCCTTGGTCAGCTTCGCGGGATCGAGCGCTAGGGTGCCATCGACTTGGAATGTCACGCCGATGTCGGCGAGCGAGGCGAGTGCGGTAGTCGACACGCCCGGCAGACGTTGGTTCAGAATAGACTGAATGCGGTTTTGAACCAATTGCGCCGTGGAATCACCGATCAAAGGCCCGTTATTGGCGCCGTCGCCCGTCTTGTCGAATGCGGTGAGCTGGCTGATGGTGCTTTGCAGCGTGTTGTATGCGCTTACGAAGCTATTGACAGCAGTCGTAACGGCTGCGCCATTGTTGGACGTCGTCACCGACGTGTTTCCTGCCTTAAGCAAATTGAGCGTCAGGCCTTGCACAGCGGTGGTGACCGAGTTGGTGGCGCTCGTCACGGCCAAACCGTTTACGGTCAGATTGGCATTCTGCGCGGCCACCGTCTGCGTCAGGTTCTGGGTGCCCGTCGGATCGTTTGCCAGCAGATTCGAGATGGCACTGTCACCACCGGCCGCCACGTCGATCTTCATACTCATTGCTTGGCCGGTTGTGGTCGAGGTCAGCACCAGACGGTTTGGCGTGCTGCTGCCATCGTTTACGATAGTGGCGGTCACGCCGCCATTGGCTGCATTGATGGCGTCGCGAATCCCTTGCAACGAATTGTTGCGGCTATCGATCGTGATCGAGAAAGAGGCTTGACCCGCATTGGTGCTAAAACTAGCCCCGGCGTATTGACCTTCAGTCAGCGTTCCACCTGAGATGGTGCCGAACGAGAATGTCACCTTGGTGGAGACTCCCGATCCGATTGAGGCCGTTTGATCGGCCACACCCTTCGCCGTCAGGCTTTGCGCCTGCGCGAGTTGAGTCACATTGACCGCATAGGTGCCGGCTTTAGCGGTGGTGTCCGCGGAAGCGGAAAGGATCGTCGCGTCACCGACGGTGGCAGACATTTGCAGATAAGACGCCGCCGAAGAAAGGCTCGCCAGCGACGACTGGAAACTCGATAAAGCAGATTTCAAATTGCCCAGAGCGGAGAGCTTTGTGTTGTAGCTCGCTTCCTGAGACTTGAGCAAACTTAGCTTGTTGTTGGCCGGCTGCATCAAGCTCGTCACAAGCGCGTTGACGTCCAGACCAGACCCAATGCCGGGAGAGGAGATGCTGCCTGTTGCGCTTGAAGTTGCCATGATGAATCGTCCCTCAACTAACTAGATGGTCTGAAATTGCCTGGAGACATCTGTTACCGCTAAAAGTGCTCGGCGGTACCCTTTGCTTACAGTGGTACCGCCGGGACACTTGGTACGCAACTACCAAGCGCTATTCGCTGCTACGTAATTACTGAAGAAGCTTCAGAACTTGCTGCGGCAGTTGGTTTGCCTGGGAGAGCATCGAGATACCCGCTTGCTGCAGAATCTGCGCCTTCGTCAGGTTTGCCGTTTCGGCAGCGTAGTCCGTGTCCTGAACACCCGAACGTGCCGAGGTCAGGTTTTGCGTCGTCGTCGACAAGCTGCTGATGGTCGACTGGAAGCGGTTCTGGATTGCGCCCAGCGTCGATTGCAGCGAGTCTACCGTGTTGATGGCCGAATCGATCTGCTGAATCATCTTCGTTGCCGAAGCGACGGTCTTGACGTCTGCGCTAGTCAGATCGCCGGACAGGCTGGCCGTACCAGCGTTGTCAAAGCCAAGGCCTGCAGTTGCACCAGCACCACCCGACACCGTGAACACGTTCAGCGAGTTCAGTTGGATGTTGTTGCCAGCGTCGACCGAAGCGGTCAGGCCCGACAGGTTCTTGGCGTTGACCGCGTCGGCCAAGTCTTGCACCGTAGAGTAGTAGCCTTGCATGTCAGCCGTCTGCGAACCGCCGGCGATGACAAAGCCGGTGGTCGCGCCGGCGGCGCCAATGTTCAGGCCGATGTTGGTGTTGACGTTGGTCGACGTAGCGGCTGCGCCCGCGGCGGTTACGTCCTTCAGACCGAGGGTCGTGGCAGCAGCACCCGTGAACTTGACGTTGGCGTAGGCTGCGGTGACGAGCTGGCCGCTGGTCTTGTCCACGCTCACGACGTTCGAACCGGCGGCCGAGTTGATTGCCGACGCCAGATCGTCGATTGTCTTGTACGTGCCGTTAGCAACGTCAACAGGGGTATTCGTGCCGATTTGGACGTGCAAGTCAGCCGTCGTGCCGGTGTTGTCGACGGCGAACGTCTTGAAGCCGTTCGCACCCGACAGATCGATCGTCTTCGATGCGATTGCACCCAGCGACGACGTTTGCACGCCTTGGTTCAGAGCGACCGAGATCGTCTGGCCGGCGTTAGCGCCCACCTGGAACGTTGCCGTGCCGAACGAGCCGTCCAGGATGTTCTGGCCGTTGTACTGCGTTTGTGCGGCCAGACGGTTGATTTCAGCCAGACGCTGTTGGACTTCCTGATCGAGAGCGGCGCGGTCCGACGACGAGTTCGTCGAATTCGTTGCCTGCACGGCCAGGGTACGGATGCGGTTCAGGTTGTCCGTCACAGCGCCAAGGGCGCCCGCAGCGGTTTGCACCAATGAGATGCCATCGTTGGCGTTGCGCTGGGCTTGCGTCGTCCCGTTGATCTGGGCCGTCATGCGGTCCGTGATTGCGAGACCGGCGGCATCGTCCGCCGCACTGTTGATGCGCAGACCCGACGACAGACGAGTGATCGAGGTTTGCAGGCCCGACTGCGACGAGCTCAGGTTACGCTGGGCAACCAGCGAGAAGATATTGGTATTGATGACGGATGCCATTTAGCAACTCCTTTCCCAAAGATTTTTTGGCTCCGGCTTAAGCGCCGTAACTTTGGCTCACCAGCCAATCGCCGAAAGCCGCCGTTGTAGGGGATATCGGACGCCCATTGGGAAAATTTAGGGTGGTTTTGCAAAATGCTTCACCGACCCGCATCGACTGACCCCGTCGATGTCGGAAAAACACTAATGCATCAGTCTACAAATTTCCGCCACGATCGATCCGGCAAGGAAAGGGGGAATCTGCCGCCTATTCATGCCCGGTAAGGCGCTCACAGGTGCGGGGGCGGCAAAATCGGGGTGGCGTGCGGCGCCGGTTTCGCCGTCAGGCGCAAGATTCGGCGGTGAACGAAATATTTTTTCAGGCGCCGTGAAAAAACATTCCCAGTGGGGCGATCGGACGCACCAAAAGACCGTGGCCCGCCGTCGCGGGCCACGGAGTGAGTACTTGTTCCGGTGGGGGTCGGGGGGCGGGTCGGCTACC
>OFTX01000591.1_pt1 | contig 18161 bp, 14 predicted proteins | sample 1775051 | NCBI WGS metagenome assembly OFTX01 (sample SAMN08195772, study PRJEB24354) | sludge metagenome | isolation source: sludge from phenol fed wastewater aerobic bioreactor A | place: India: Nagpur | collected 2016-09-15
GGGGGAGGGAGAGGATCCCACCGGTACGGCGAATGCAACAAGCGTTGGCAGAAAAGCCGGGTCAGAAAGCGGCGCTGTAGATGGCGAGAGCGTCTGCTTCGGTGACTTCGCGGGGGTTATTGACGAGCAGGCGGGTTTGGCGCATGGCGTCGGAGGCCATGCGGGGGAGGTCGTCCTGCTTGACGCCGACTTCGCGAAGTGAGCGGGGGATGGCGGTGTCGACGATCATCGATTCGATGTGTTGGATGAGGGCATTGGTTTTTGCCTCGTCGCTGCCGGTGAAATGCGCGGGCAGGATGACGTCGGCGAGTTCGGCGTAGCGTTCGCTGGCGGCGGGCGCGTTGAATCGCATGACGTGGGAGAGCACGAGTGCGTTCGACAGGCCGTGCGCCACGTGAAAAATACCGCCGATCGGATAGGCGAGTGCGTGCACGGCGGCCACGGGTGAGTTGGCGAACGATTGACCTGCGAACATTGCGCCGAGGAGCATCGCTTCGCGTGCGTGGCGATCGGCGCCGTCGCGGCAGGCGGGCAGCAGATTGCGCGAGAGCAGTTCGAGCGCCTTGACCGCGAGCATGTCGGAGATCGGGTTCTTCAGGTGTGCGGAAGTGTAAGCCTCGATCGCGTGGACCATTGCGTCGATGCCTGTTGCCGCGGTGGCGGCGCGGGGCAGGCCGAGCGTGAGTTCCGCGTCGAGGATGGCCAGATCGGCGAAGAGTTGGGGGGCGACCACGCCCATCTTCGTCGTCTCGCCCGTCGTCACGATCGACACCGCGGTGACTTCCGATCCGGTGCCGGCTGTCGTGGGCATCTGCACCAGGGGCAGGCGCGAGCCAGTCACCTTCTTCACGCCGTACATTTCCTGGATGGACTGCGTGCCTGGCAGCAGCACGGCGAGCAGCTTCGCCACGTCCATCGACGAACCGCCGCCCAGGCCCAGGACGATTTCCGCGTCGGCCGCGCGTGCGCGTTCGGCGGCTTCGAGCACCACATGTTCGGGCGGATCGGCGACCACGTCATCGATCACCGAGACCTGCCAGTCGTGCTTTGCCAGGTCGGCGAGTGCGGGGGCCAGCAAACCGCTCTTGTGCAGAAATCCGTCCGTGACCACGCACAGACGCTTGCCTGCCGGAAACTGCTCGCGCAGCAGCGCGCCCAGGCGCCGGGCCGCACCGAACTCCACCACGACGGTGGGGACCGTCTGGAAACGAAATGCATTCATGATCGATTTCCTCTTGAAACCTGTGTGTTGAAAGCTACGCGACCATCTGGCCGCGATCGATCCGGTAGACGTCATCGAGCACCGCGCCCGCATGCTGCAGATCCGCGCCCGACAGAATCACCGCGAGGCCTTCGCCGCGCATCTGGCCGATCACTTCGGCAATGCGCTTCGACAGCGCTGGCGCCACGCCTTCGAACGGTTCGTCGAGCATCAGCAGGCGCGAACTCGTCATCAGTGCGCGCCCGACGGCCACCAGTTTCTGCTGGCCTCCCGACAATTGCAAGGCGCGGCGCGGCGCCCATTCGCGGGCTTCGGGGATGATGCGGTACACCTTGTCGAGACGCGCCTGCACGTCCCTGGCTTTCAGGGCCCAGGCCGGCACGCACAGATTCTCTTCCACCGTCATGTCCGGAATCAGCCGGCGGTCCTCCGGCGCGTAGCCGATGCCGAGCGACGTGCGCTCGTGCGAAGGCGCCTTCGCCAGATTCACGCCGTCGAACGTCAGCGTGCCACCGTTCGCTTTCACCAGCCCCATGATCGCGCGCAGCGTCGTCGTCTTGCCCGCGCCGTTGCGGCCAATCAGACCGACGATCGCGCCCTTCGGCACCGAAAACTGCACGCCGCGAAGAATGTCCGTCGCGCCGAAGCGCACATTCAGATTTCCGACTTCAAGCATGGGCCACCTCGCTCGCCACCCCGGCGGTGCCCGGCACCGCGGCCACCGTCTCGCCAATGATCAACTCACGCACCTGCGCGTCGGACAGCACCACATCCGGCGTGCCGTCGGCCAGAATGCGCCCGTCGCAAAACGCCAGCACGCGGTCGCTGTAGCGGCGCACGATCTCCATGTCGTGCTCCACGAACAACACCGTAATGCCCAGTCCGCGCGCTGCATCGAGCACGCGGTTCATCACGTCGAACTTCTCCTCCGCCGCCACGCCCGACGTCGGTTCGTCGAGCAACAGCACCTCCGGCTTGCAAACCATCGCGAGCGCGATGTCCAACAGCTTGCGCACCCCCTCCGGCAACGTGCCCGAGACCATGTCCGCAAACTCCAGCACGCCCAGCCGGGCCAGACTGTCGTTGGCCAGATCCGCCGACAGCCCCGAGATTGCCAACGCGATCTCGATGTTCTCGCGCGCCGTCTGCGAACCGAACAATTGCGGAATCTGGAACGAACGGGCGATCCCCAGACCCGTGATCTTGCGCGGTGCCAGACCCGTGATGCGCTTGCCGCGGAATACGATCTCGCCGCGATCCGGCTTGATGTATCCGGTGAGCATGTTCACGAACGTCGTCTTGCCGGCACCGTTCGTGCCGATCAGCCCGACCACGCTCTGCGCGTCGATATTGACTGTGATGTCCCTGGCCGGCGTCACGCTGCCGAACGTCTTGTACAGGCCCGTGGCCTCAATGATGTGATTCGATGCCATCTCCTGCCCCTTATGCGGCGTCGCCCGAAGCGGCAGCCGTCTTCGTCTGTGCCGCGCGCGTCACCGGATGCCCGGCCGCCATCTTGCGACGCCCCAGCCCCAGGCTCGTCAAGCCGCCCGGCAGGAATGCGATGATCGCCAGCATGATCGCGCCCATCACGATTTGCCACGTGTTCGGCGCATAACGGTAAGCCATCGCGCGGGCCACCTCCAGCAGCAGCGCGCCGATGAACGGTGAGAACGCAAAGCGTGTACCGGAGAGCACCGCAATGAAGACGAACTCGCCCGAGGTCGTCCAGAACGCCATGTCCGGATCGATGTGCCCGATATTGAACGCCTGCAAGGCGCCACCAAGACCGGCCAGCGCCCCCGCGATCACATACGTCAGATGAATGTTCGCGCGTGCCGACGTGCCCAGGTATTCCACGCGGATCTCGTTGTCCTTGATCGCGGGACCGAGCCGGCCCGGCGTCGAGCGCATGTAGACGGCAACCGCCATCACGCACACGATCGCGGCGATGAAGCCCACGGCGAACAGGTTCGTGCCCGTGAGCTGCCACGGCTCGGCACTGCTGCCCAACGTGGGCGCGTTCACGTTGAAACCGTCGCTGCCGCCCAGCTCCACGTTATTGAGCAGCAGCCCGTAGCAGATCATCGACAGCGCCAGCGTGAGCATCGCGAAGAAAATGTCGCGATAGCGCGCGAGCAGGAAGCCCAGCACCAGGGCGAGCAATGCCGAGACGATCATCGAGATCGCGAGCAGCGCGAACAACTCCGTGAGGCCGTAATAATTCATGCCAAGGCCAACGCAGTACGCCCCGACCGCGAAGAAAAGCGCCTGCCCGAACGACGCCAGGCCCGTGCGCAGCAAGAGCGCGAGACCCAGCGCCACGATGCCCTTGGACAAGGCCACCGACACCAGGAACTGCCATTGCGGCAGCGCAAAGCCCGCCGCACCAATCACGACGAAGCCGATCACCGCGAGCCACGTGCCGGGCGCGCGCAGTTGGGAACAGATTGCGGAACTCATATCTTGCGGGCCTCCAGCGGAGCGAAGATGCCTTTCGGGCGCACAGCCAGCACCAGCGCCATGACGATGTAAATGGAGAACAGCTCGCCTTGCGGCCAGTAATGCACCGCGCTCGCGCGCACCAACCCCACGAGCAGCGCGCCGAACGCCGCGCCGGGCAGCGAGCCCAGACCGCCGATGACGACCACGGCAAACGTCAGCACCACGATCTCGACCCCCATGCCGGGCGCCACCGACACCGTCGGCGCCGTCAGCGCGCCGCCGATGGCCGCGAGCACCGCCCCGGCCATGAACGTGACCACGAAATAGCGGCTCACGCGAATGCCCATCGCCTGGCTGACCTCGCGATCGTGAATCACGGCGCGCAGCAAGCGACCGCTGCGTGTGAACTTCAGGAAGGCCGTGAGCCCCACGCCTGCCACGAGCGCCACGCCCACGATCAGGAAGTTGTAGTTGGGGTACGAAAGATCGCCCAGATCGAAGTTGCCGAGGAAGCTGTACGGTTCCGAGACCGTGTACGGGTCCACGCCCCACACGAGCTTGATCGCGTCTTCCATGATCAGGAAGAGCGCGTAAGTGACGAGCAGCAGTACCACGGGGTCCTGCCCGTAGAAGCGCTTGAGGATGCCGCGCTCCATGATGAAACCGACGGCCCCGCCCGCGACAATGGCCGCCAGCACGAGCAACAGGTAGCTCACGTACAGATTGCCGCCACGGGCAACCCACGGGCCGATCAGCGTCACGCCGGCGTAAGCGCCGAGCGCATACAGGCTGCCGTGCGCCATGTTCAAGATTTTGAGCACGCCGTAGACGAGGGTCAGTCCCAGGGCAACCAGGAACAGCCACGCGGCGTACATCACCCCGTCCACCAGGACGGCGTAGATCTGCGACATCTCGCATTCTCCTTGGAACGCAAAGCGGCGGGCGGACCCCCGTCCGCCACACCGGCTTTGCGGATTCGACGCAAGGTCGATGACAGCTTTCTTGCATGGAGGACACGCGGTCCTCCCAAACTCGCCACCCTCGCCGTGGCACGCCGGGTGCTCATGGCGAAGGTCATGTGCCCGCGGCTCAGTGCTTCAGGCCGCCCTTGATCCAGTCGGCCGACTTCACGCCTTCGGGTGGGGTCACTTCCGCGATCGAGTACTGCTTCACGTCCGTCACGGTGACCTTGCCGTTCACGTTCTTCACCACGCCGAACGCGGTGCCCTGAGCGGCCTGGTGCCCCTTGCCCAGCGTGAGGCCGATCTTGCCGGCCGGTGCGTCGAAGCTGAGGTGCTCGAACGACGCGATGACCTGCTCCGGCGTGGGCTGCTTGCCGCCATTCGCGGCCTGCGCCTTCTCATAGGCCGCCTTGAGCGCGAGAAGGCTCTGGTTCATCTTGTAGGAGGGGTAGCTGGGCGTGTCGTTGAACTTCGCGCTGTAGGCGGCGCGCAGCCAGCGGTTCAGGGCGTTGTCCGGTGCGAACATGCCGTACATGCCGCGTGCGCCGATGATCACGCCGTCGGGCAGGCGCGTCTTGCCGTGCGTGGCCGTCTCGCCGGCGGTCAGCACCGTGAGCGACTTCTTGAACAGGTCGCGCGGGCCGGCCTGCACCACCAGACCTTCCAGATCGCCGCCCCAGAAGCTCGAGTGCAGCACGTCCGGGTGGGCGGCCAGCAGGCTCGAGATACCGGCGTTGTATTGACCGGCGCCGAGTTGCGGCATTTGCGAGCTCACGGCCTTCGCGTTCGGCTTGAGGACCTTCAGCGTGCCCTCGAAGTCGGCCCAGGCGTCCTGGCCCCAGGCGTAGTTCTGGTTGATGCCGGCGTACGTTTGCAGATCCGGCTTGCGCTCGGCCACGTAACGCGCCGCACCCACGTTATCCATCGTCGCGGTGGCGACCGGGCGGAACACATACTTGAAGCTCGCGTCTTCGAACACGCGCGGCGTGCCGCAATCGAAGAACAGCGTGACCTTCTTCATTTCCTCGGCGACCGGGGCAATCGCCAGGCAGTTGCCCGACGACGTGTAGCCGACCACATAGTCCACGCCCTGATTCAGCAGGTTGCGATATTCGCTCACCTGCTTGCTCGTGCTGCCCGCCTCGTCGATGTAGACGAGCTCGATCGGCGCACCGCCGAACCCCTTCGTTGCGTAAGGCGCGGGCACCTTGCCGGCATTGAGCTCGGCGGCGGTGACTTCGGCGGCATTCTTGGCCGGCACGCCGAACGGGCCCGCGGCCGCGCCCGACATGAACGTGACGATACCGATCTTGATCGGCTTGGCGTCGGCGTGCGCCGTGGTGGCAACCGAGGCGATGGCGGCGCCGGCCGCCAGTGCGAGGGCGAGCGGCTTCATGCCGCGCTGGATTACGCGCTTCATACGGGTTTCCTTTGGTGGTGTTGCGACTTGTCAGTCGATTTTTGGATTGACGGAGTTCTGGTGCCCCGGTGCGATGTCGGGGCCCGGCGTGCAAACGCTCAGGCCCGCGCACATCACACTTGCAGGCACAGGTACTTCAGTTCGAGGTATTCCTCGATGCCGTAGTGCGAGCCTTCGCGGCCCACCCCGGATTGCTTGATGCCGCCGAACGGCGCGACTTCATTCGAGATCAGGCCCGTGTTCAGGCCGACCATGCCGTACTCGAGCGCCTCGGCCGTGCGCCAGGCGCGCGCGATGTCACGGGTGTACAGATACGCGGCGAGGCCGAATTCGGTGTCGTTCGCGAGTGCGATCGCATCGACGTCGCGCGTAAAGCGGAACAGCGGTGCGACCGGCCCGAAAATCTCCTCGCGCGCCACGCGCATTTGCGAGGTGGCGTCGGCGATCACGGTCGGCGCGTAGTACGTGCCGCCCAGCGCATGCGCGTTGCCGCCCACGAGTACGCGGGCACCGCGCGACTTGGCGTCTTCGACCAGCGTCACGACCTTCTCCACTGCCTTGCCTTCGATGAGCGGACCGATGACCACGCCGTCTTCGAGACCATTGCCGACCTTCATCTCCGCCACGCGCGCGGCAAACTTCGCGGCGAAGGCGTCATAGATGCCGTCCTGGATATAGAAGCGGTTCGCGCACACGCAGGTCTGCCCGCCGTTGCGGTACTTGGCGGCGATCGCGCCCTCGACGGCCGCATCGAGATCGGCGTCGTCGAACACGATGAACGGCGCGTTGCCGCCCAGCTCGAGCGACAGCCGTTTCACCGTCGGCGCGCATTGCGCCATGAGCAGGCGGCCCACGCCCGTGGAACCGGTGAATGACAGCTTGCGCACCGTGGGGTGCGAGGTGAGCACACCGCCCACGGCACGCGCGTCGCCCGTGACGACCTGGAAAACGCCCGCCGGAATACCGGCGCGCTGCGCCAGCTCGGCCAGCGCAAAGGCCGACAGCGGTGTGAGCTCCGAGGGCTTCACTACGATGGCGCAGCCGGCGGCCAGCGCCGGCGCCACCTTGCGCGTAATCATCGCCGCCGGGAAATTCCACGGCGTGATGGCCGCGCATACGCCGACCGGTTGCTTGAGCGTGACCAGGCGCTTGTCGGCCGCGGGCGTGGCGAGCACATCGCCGTCGACACGCTTGGCCTCTTCCGCAAACCACTCGATGAAGCTCGCGGCGTAGCCGATTTCTCCCCGCGCTTCGGCAAGCGGCTTGCCCTGTTCGCGGGTCATCAGATACGCCAGGTCCTCGGTGTTTGCCATCATCAGGTCGAACCAGCGGCGCAGCACGGTGGCGCGTTCCTTGCCGGTGCGTGCCGCCCAAGCCTTCTGGGCGGCTTCGGCGGCCACCACGGCCCGCGTGGTTTCTTCCGCGCCGAGCTCCGGCACCTTGGCCAGCACTTCGCCCGTGGCCGGGTCGATCACGTCGAACGTCCTGCCGCTGTCGGCGGCAATCCATTGGCCGTCGACCCAGGCAAGGGTCTTGAACAGAGTGGGGTCTTTGAGTTGCATGGCTGGAATCGTGTGTTGGCGGAACGGCGCGCAGCAGTGTCTCGGATTGTTGCTTGCCGTTCTATCTATTGAACGGTATTCTATGTATTGAATGTGATTCTACGTATTGAACGTTTTAGGTGCAACTAAGGGGTTTTCCTAGGGCGGGATGAGAATCACTTGCCCGTACCATGCTGGCGGCGTGGCCCGTCGTCGGGAGCGCCGAATCCACCCCTGAAATTTCCCAAGCCGATTCCCGATTCATGCCCAAGCGCAAACTCGACGTCCCTGCCAACGCCGCCTCGTCCGCCACTGAAGCGGAACCGCTCAAGACCACGGCGCCTGCCGTGGTGCGCGCCGTGCACATCCTCGATGTGATTGCCGCGTCGTCCGAGCCGGTGGCGCTGGCCGACCTGGCGCGCGAGACGGGCGTGCCCAAGAGCACGCTGCACGGGTTGTGCGACACCCTGGTCAAGCTGCGGCTGGTCAAGCGCCATGCCAACGGGGGCATGACGATGGGGTCGTATGTGATGGGGTGGGCGAACGCCTTTCTCTCGCAGACCAATATCACCGAGGAGTTCCGCGCTGTCTGGGAAGCGTCGCGGGCGTTCGCGCAGGAAACCGTGACGCTGTCCGTGCTCGACGGCGCCGAGGTGATCTACCTGGCCTGTCACAACGGCAATCGCCCGCTGGGTGTGACGTTTCGCATCGGCATGCGATTGCCGGCGCCGTACACGGCCACCGGAAAGGCCATGCTCTCGACGTTGCCGCCCGGCGAGGCGGCCGATCTGCTCGCCGGCGCCTGGCCCGCACCGCTCACGCGTGCGAGCGTGGCGACATATCCGGCGTTGGCCGAAGAGATGGCGCAGGTGCGCCGCGACGGGTACTCGATCGACAACGGCCAGATGCGTGAAGGCATGATCTGCTTCGGCGCCCCGGTGTTCGACGCCAGCGGCGAGCGTGCCGTGGCGGGCCTCGCCGTGAGTTTCCTGACCAACGAGATCGACGCCGAGACCGGGCGCCGCATCGGGCGCCAGATGCGCGAACTTGCCGATCAGCTTTCGGTCCGGCTGGGCGCTCCAGCCCGCCGATAAGGCATGTCAGCGTGGCGCCAGCCGCGCGTCAGGCGGGCGTTGGCTGGCCGACAGCGTGGTGCGGCCACTGGATTGTTATCTTTAGCGGAACAGTCATGTTCAGTTATGCGGGCTATTCCCTAGGGGTTATCACTGGCATCATCTGGCCTTGACCGATGTCCAGACAAGCCAGAGGAAGCGTAGGGAAGCGCGATCCCGGCGGTGCCATGGGGCGGACATCCACTAGGGAAGCACTACGCCATGTCCAATATCGCAATCGTTTATTACTCGCAGGGCGGCGCAACCGCCATGATTGCCCATTCGGTGGCCCAAGGTGTGAACGACGCCGGCGCGCACGCGCAGTTGATCAGCATCGAGCCGCATCAACTCGTTGACGGCCAGTGGCGCGACGACGCCACGCTCGCGCGCCTGGCCAATGCCGACGCCATTATCTTCGGCGCACCGGCGTTTCAGGGCGGTATCGCCGCACCGTTCAAGGCGTTCGCCGACGCCACGACCCGGTGGCGCGCGCGCAGTTGGCGCAACAAGGTCGCGGGTGGTTTCTCGTTCAGCTATCGACCTGGTGACGAAAAGCGCAACACGCTCGACTATTTCGCGGCGCTTGCCGGCCATCACGGCATGGTCTGGGCCGATACGCAGATGTCCGATGAGCCTGGACCGACCGCCGGCGAATTGCGCGAGCCTGGCGATTTCCCCGTCGCCACCGCACCGGGCGTGGACGTCGACGCGGCTTATGCGCTCGATCCGGCCGATGTGATCGCCGGCAAGCAGTATGGCCGCAACGTGGCGGCGCTCGTGGCACGTCTGGCGGGAGAGGTTCTGGAATCGCCGGCTGTGCTGGCGCGTCGGGCGCTGAAGGAAGCCGAACGGCGTCTTTGAGCGATGTGGGCGGGCGCCGGGCCGGGCACGAAGTGCGTGCGTTGAATGTCGGAAAACGACGAGAAACGACGAGAAACGAAGAGAAACGACGAGAAACGACGAGAAACGACGAAAGGGCGCGTCACGGCGCGGCATAAGGGAGGGCGTAAGGGCGGGCAGACATGCCGGCCCTTGCGCCCTTTTTCATGGGGCGCGCCGATTCAGTTGGCGGGAGCGTCGCCCGACGGCTCGGCGTGGATCTGCAACACGGCATCACGCTTGGCCAGCAGGTGCTTGCGCAGGATTTCGCCCAATCGCTTGCCGTCGTGCTTTTCCAGAGCGTCGATCATCTGCTCATGCTCGGCAATGGCGCGATCCCATTTGTCGGCATGGAAGTTCGACCGAAAGCGCAACGCCATGAGACGACGGTTGATGGACACGTAAGTCTGGCGTAACGCCCCGTTGCGCGCGGCTTCGTTGATGCGGTCGTGAATGGCCTGATTGCGCGCGTAGTAGCCCGGCAGGTCCTGTTGGGCACGGCACGCGAGCATCGCGTAGTGCAGCGCCTTGATCTCGGCGAGCTCGACGGGTGTCATGCGCTCGGCCGCCAGCTCGCCGGAAAACGCCTCGAGCGCGCTCATCAGCTCGAACATCTCCCGAATCTCCTTCTCGGTCATGCGCGCCACGCTTGCCCCGCGATTCGGCGCGATCTCGATGAGTCCCTCGGCGGCGAGCACCTTGAACGCTTCGCGCAGCGGCGTGCGTGAAATGCCGAGGGTCTCGCACAGCTCGCGCTCATTGAGTTTCACCCCCGGCGAGAGCACCCCCTCGATGATGAGGCGGCGCAAGTGCTCGACGACCGTGTCGTGCAGGCGCAAACGCTCCACACGCGGGATCTCGGGCGCGGCAATCGTCGACGTGTTTTCCATATTTTGCATTCAAAATCATCGAGCCTTCATGGTCGCGATTGTAACGCACGGTGTCCGGATGCCGTATCGCTAGGGTAAACGACTGTATTAAAAGCGCTTCTCGGCCCTTGCGAAAGCCATGGTCTCTGCTAAAGTATTTTGCATGCAAAATTCAAAAGCGGATTTTTCAAGAGGAGAGAGACGTTCATGCTGAAGCTCGATTTCCACCCCTCGGGTCGCCATTTCCTGCAGATTCCGGGGCCGAGTCCGGTGCCCGATCGTATTCTGCGCGCCATGAGCTATCCGACCATCGATCACCGGGGGCCGGAATTCGGTGCTCTGGGGCGCAAGGTGCTCACTGACATCAAGAAGATCTTCAAGACCGAACAACCGGTGGTGATCTACCCGGCATCGGGCACGGGGGCATGGGAGGCCGCGCTGTCGAACACGCTTTCGCCGGGGGACCACGTGCTCATGTTCGAGACGGGGCACTTTGCCACGCTGTGGAAGAAGATGGCCGAGAACCTCGGCCTGAAGCCGGAGTTCATCGGTCTGCCGGGCACCGACGGATGGCGCCGCGGCGTGCAGCCGGACATGATCGAGGCGCGCCTGCGCGCCGACACGGCCCATGACATCAAGGCCGTGTGCGTGGTGCACAACGAAACCTCGACCGGGGTGACCTCGGACATCGCGGCGGTACGGCGCGCCGTCGACGCCGCCGGCCACCCGGCGCTGCTGCTGGTCGACACGATCTCGGGGCTCGGCTCGGCGGACTACCGTCACGACGAGTGGGGCGTGGACGTGACCGTCTCGGGGTCGCAAAAGGGGCTGATGCTGCCGCCGGGCATCAGCTTCAACGCGGTCTCGGCCAAGGCGCTCGAGGCCGGCAAGCATGCAAGGCTGCCGCGCGCGTTCTGGGGCTGGCAGGAAATCATCGAGGCGAACAGGAACGGCTACTGGCCTTACACGCCGAACACGAATCTGCTGTACGGCCTGTCCGAGGCGCTCGACATGATTCTGGAGGAGGGGCTGGACAACGTGTTCGCACGTCACCAGCGTCTGGCCGAAGCCACGCGCCGTGCGGTGCGTGCGTGGGGGCTCGAGATCCAGTGCCAGGACCCGGCCGTCTACAGTCCGGTGCTCACCGGCGTGGTCATGCCGCAGGGCGTGGACGCCGACGACGTGCGCAAGCGCATCTATGAGCGCTTCGACATGTCGCTCGGCCAGGCCCTGGGCAAGATTCGCGGCACGATGTTCCGCATCGGGCATCTGGGCGACTGCAACGATCTCACGCTCATGGCCACGCTGGCCGGTTGCGAAATGGGTTTGCAGATTTCCGGCGTGAAGCTCGCCGGTTCCGGCGTGGTGGCCGCGATGGACTATCTCGCGCAGGCCAAGGCCGCGCCGTCGCTCAAGGCCGCCGCCTGACGTGCCGTAGTCCTAAGCATCAAGGGACACGAGAGGAAGCGAGGGCCGCCGGTTCCAGGCGGCCCCCTTGCAGTGAATGCTTGACCTGTCATTCGGGTGATACAGGACCTCACGACAGAAAGGTCCGTGCCCGGCAACACCTCTTGCGTTGCCCGCATGCCGCGGGCGCGCTTCACAGGATGTTTCAGGAGACAATGCAATGAAGCTTTTCAGAGCGACAAGGGTCGTGCTGGTGATGCTATGCGTCATGTATTTCATCACCTACCTCGATCGCGTCAACGTCAGCACGGCCGCGGCCGGCTTCGGCAAGGAATTCAACCTCAACAAGACCGAAATCGGTCTCGTATTCTCCGCATTCGCCTATCCCTATCTCGTCTTCCAGATCATCGGCGGCTGGGTGAGCGATCGCTTCGGCGCGAAGCGCACGCTGCTCATATGCGGCGGTCTGTGGGCCGTCGCGACCATTCTCACCGGCATGGCCGGCGGTCTGGTCACGCTGTTGCTCGCGCGCTTGCTGCTCGGTCTGGGCGAGGGGGCCACGTTCCCGGCCGCCACGTCGGCCATGTCGCGCTGGGTCTCCAAGGACAAGCGCGGCTTTGCGCAAGGCATCACCCACGCGGCCTCGCGTATCGGCAATGCCGTGGCGCCGGCCGTGGTGGTATTCATCATGACCACGCACGGCTGGCGCGAATCGTTCTACCTGTGCGGGATCGTGAGCCTGGTCTGGGTCGCGGTGTGGGGCTTCACCTTTACCGAGCGTCCGCAGGATCATCCGCGCATCACGCCCGAGGAACTGGCCGTGCTGCCGGCGCTCAAGGCCAAGAGCCAATCGGTGCCCTGGGGCCCGCTCTTCAAGCGCATGATGCCCGTGACGATCGTTTATTTCTGCTACGGCTGGACGCTGTGGCTGTTTCTGTCGTGGATTCCGCAGTACTTCCTGCACAGCTATGACCTCGATCTGAAGAAGTCGGCGCTGTTCGCCTCGAGCGTGTTCTTCGCCGGTGTGGTGGGGGACACCCTCGGCGGTATCGTGACCGACAAGCTGTACGAGCGCACTGGCAGTCTCAAGCGCGCCCGAAGCTGGATGGTCTCGGTGTGCATGCTGCTTACGCTGATCTCGCTCGTGCCGATGATGTTCACCCACCATCTGTACGTGTCGATGGCCTGCCTCGCCTGCGGCTTCTTCTTCGCCGAAATGACGATCGGACCGATGTGGGCGATTCCGATGGACGTCGCACCGGCCTGCTCGGGCACGGCCAGCGGCATGATGAACACGGGCTCGGCCCTGGCCGCCATCCTCTCGCCGGTGCTCTCGGGCTATCTCATCGATCGCACCGGGAACTGGGAACTGCCGTTCGTGGGCAGCATGGTCCTGATGGCCGTGGGCGTGGTCCTCGCCTTCCGCATGCAGCCGGAGAGCAAGTTCTCGATGGCGGGCGACGCCGCCGCGAGCAACGTGCGCCAGCCCGCCTGACGTGTCGCTCAGGTGTGTCTCACGTGCGTCTGGCCTGCGCCAGACGCACGTCGGAGCGCAGGATGACCGGTCGACCTTCCGATTCGCCTTGTCGCCAGGCGAGCGCGGCACCGGGTCGCATCCTGCCGGGCAGCGCCTGCCGGCGGCGATCCTCGTGAGCGCCCGGCAGGCCCGCCGCATCCCGATGGCCGCGCCGCTGGGGCGGCCAGTTCAATGCCTGCAAATTTGCGCAATCTCATGAATTCCCAATCGAACGCCAACGCCGGCCTCGTGGGCCAGCCCGTGCATCTGACGCCGATGCGGCGCGGCGGTGTCGCCATCACACCGCTTCAGGACCGTCTGCGCCGCGAATTGCGCGGCGACGTGCTTTTCGATCGCGCGAGCCGTGGCCGCTATGCCACGGATGCTTCGATCTACCAGATATTCCCCGTCGGCGTGGTGGTGCCGCGCGATCAGGACGATCTGCTTCGCGCCCTGGACATCGCCCGCGACCAGAACGTGCCGGTGCTCGCGCGCGGCGCGGGCACGAGCCAGTGCGGCCAGACGATCGGCGAAGCGCTTGTCATCGACAACAGCAAGTGGCTCAATCGCGTGGTGGCGTTCGATGCCGAAGCCCGCACCGTGACCGTCGAGCCGGGCATCGTGCTCGATCATCTCAATGCGTGGCTCAGGCCGCATGGGTTGTGGTTTCCGGTGGATGTGTCGACGGCCGCGCAATGCACCATCGGCGGCATGGCGGGCAACAACTCATGCGGCTCGCGTTCCATCGAATACGGCAACATGGTGCACAACGTGTTGTCCATCGACGCGGTACTCGCCGACGGCGCGCAATTGCATTTCGGGTCGCTGCATGCGCCGCCGGCCGACGCGCGCACGAAGGCGCTGCTCACCGCCGTGCGCGAGATCGCGATGCGCGAGCGCGACGAGCTACGTGAGCGCGTGCCGCGCGTGCTCCGCCGCGTGGCGGGCTACAACCTCGACCTGTTCGACTGCCTCAACCCTCGCGCCTACACCGACGACGGGGTGGCGAATCTCTCGCATCTGCTGGTCGGCTCGGAAGGCACGCTGGCGTACAGCCGCCAGATCACGCTCAGGCTTGCTCCGTTGCCGACGCACAAGACGCTCGGGGTGGTGAACTTCCCGACGTTCTACCAGGCGATGGATCTCACGCAGCACATCGTCCGGCTGGGGCCGGTGGCGGTGGAGCTGGTCGATCGCACGATGATCGACCTGGCGATGGACAACGCGGCGTTTCGCCCGGTGATCGAGAAGGCGCTCGTAGGCGATCCGCAGGCAATCCTGCTGGTGGAATTCGCCGGGGACGACGCCACCGCGCTGCGCACCCGGCTCGACGATCTCGCCACTCTCATGGCCGATCTCGGCCTGCCCGACAGTGTGGTGAAGATGCCCGACGCGGGGCCGCAGAAGGCGCTCTGGGAAGTGCGCAAGGCAGGGCTGAACATCATGATGAGCATGAAGGGCGACGGCAAACCGGTGTCCTTCATCGAGGATTGCGCGGTGCCGCTCGAACATCTGGCGGAGTACACGCGGCGCCTGACCGAAGTGTTCCATCGCAACGGCACCGAGGGCACCTGGTACGCCCACGCGAGCGTGGGCACGCTGCATGTGCGACCGATCCTCGACATGCGCCGCGACGGCGCGGTGAAGATGCGCGCGATTGCCGAGGAAGCGGCGGCGCTCGTGCGCGAGTACAAGGGCGCCTACTCGGGCGAGCACGGCGATGGCCTGTGTCGCGGCGAATGGGTGGCCTGGCAGTACGGGCCGCGCATCAACGCGGCGTTCGGCGAGATCAAGCAACTGTTCGATCCCGACAATCGCTTCAATCCGGACAAGATAGTGCGTCCGCCGAAGATGGATACGCGCGAGCTCTTTCGCTTCGCGCCCGGCTATGCCGCGATGCCGATGATGCCCGCGCTCGACTGGACCGCATGGAACGTGAAGCGCGACGCGTTGAACGGCGAGCAGTCCGTGCCCGATACCGGCGCCGATGCCACGCACGGCCTGGCATCGGCTGTCGAGATGTGCAACAACAACGGGCATTGCCGCAAGTTCGACGCCGGCACGATGTGTCCGAGCTATCGTGTCACGCGCGACGAACAGCACGTCACGCGCGGTCGGGCGAACACGCTGCGGCTGGCGATCTCGGGGCAGTTGGGCGACGACGGACTGGCCGGCGACGACGTCCAGGCGGCACTCGATCTGTGCGTGTCCTGCAAGGGGTGCAAGCGCGATTGCCCGACCGGCATCGACATGGCGCGCTTCAAGATCGAGGCACGTCATGCGCGCGCGAAACGCCATGGTGTTTCGTTCCGCGACAAGCTCATCGCCTATCTGCCGCGTTATGCCCCGTGGGCCAGCCGCGTGGGCGGGTGGCTAGACGCGGCGCAGCGGCTGCCGGGCAACACCGCGCTCAGGCGCTGGCTTGGCCTTGCGCCCGAACGTTCGGTGCCCGCGCTGAAGCCCTCGTTCCTGTCGACGCAGTCGCCGCTGAACGCGTCCGTCGCATCCACCGCATCGCTCGCCGGTCGGCGCGAGGTGGTCCTCTTCGTCGACACGTTCAACAATTACATGGAGCCGGAGAACGCTCGCGACGCAAAGCGCGTACTCGAAGCGGCCGGCTACGTCGTGCACGTCAACCGGCGCGAGGGCGAGCGCCCGCTGTGCTGCGGCCGCACGTTCCTGGCGGCCGGTCTGGTCGACGAGGCGAAGACCGAGGCGCTGCGTCTGCTCGACGCGGTGATGCCGTTTGTCGAACGCGGTGTGCCGATCGTGGGGCTCGAACCGTCGTGCCTGTTGTCCCTGCGCGACGAGGTACTCGGTTACGGCTTTGGCGAGGCCGCGCGCAAGGTGGCCGACAACGCGTTTCTTTTTGAGGAGTTTCTGGTTCGCGAGAAGGCAGCGGGGCATTTCGACGTGGCGTGGCAGGCGCTGCCCGACGGCGTCGGCGAGGCGTTGGTGCATGGTCACTGCCATCAGAAGGCGTTCGACGCGTATTCGCCCGTGACGGCGGTGCTTGGTTGGGTGCCGGGGCTGAAGGTATCATCGATCGAGTCGTCATGCTGCGGCATGGCGGGCAGCTTCGGCTACGAGGCGGAGCACTATGACACGTCGCGCGCGATGTCCGAACTGACGCTGCTGCCGGCCATCCGGCAGCGGGGCGCGAACACCATCGTCGTGGCGGACGGCACGAGTTGCCGGCATCAAATCCACGACGGGGCGAACGCGCGGGCGATGCATGTGGCGTGTGTGCTCGCCCGGGCGCTGCCTGCTTGATGTCCGCGTGATGTCCGCGTGATGTCCGCGCGATGTCCGCGTTTTCCGCGAACCCCTTGAAAGGATTGTGATGACCGATTCAGTCAATTCGGTGTCGTCGCCGGCGAGTGTCGCCGGTCCCTTGGCGGTGCCACCGGTCGCTCAGGCGGGGGACTCGCTCGCCGAGGTCGCCACGCCGTCGTTGCTCCTCGATCTCGACGCCTTCGACGCGAACGTGGCGCGCATGGCCAGCGCCGCGTCGGCGCGCGGCGTCGCGGTACGTCCGCACGCCAAGGCGCACAAGTCCGTGACGATTGCGCGCGCCCAGGTCGCCGCGGGCGCCGTTGGCGTTTGCTGCCAGAAACTCACCGAGGCGATTCCGTTCGTCAACGCCGGGATCGGCAGCATCCACATCAGCAACGAGTTCGTGGGGCAGGCGCGTGTGGCACTGGCCGTGGCGATGGCCGCGCGTGTCTCGCTTTCCGTCTGCGTCGACGACGTGCGCCAGGTGGCGCCGCTTGGCAAGGCGGCGCAGCGCGCGGGGGTGCGCATTGCCGTGTTGCCCGAGGTGGACGTGGGACAGGGGCGGTGTGGCGTCGATTCGACCGAAGCGCTCGGCCGGCTGGTCGACGCCATCGACCATTACGAGGGCCTGCGCTTCGGCGGTCTGCAGGCGTATCACGGCAGCGCACAGCATATTGCCAACTGGGACGAGCGCCGCGATACGGCACGGCGTGCCGCCGATCAGGCGAGCGCGTATGTGCGGTTTCTGGCCGCGCGCGGGATTGCGTGCCCGGTGGTCACGGGCGGGGGGACGGGCACGGCGGAGTTCGATATCGAGAGCGGTGTGTACACGGAGATCCAACCGGGGTCCTATGTGTTCCTCGACGGTCATTACGGTTCGCTGGAGTGGCGCGACGACTGGCGTTTCCGTCACGCGCTGTTTCTCGCATCCACGGTCATGAGCACGGCGCGCGCGGGCATCATCGTTTGCGATGCAGGGCTCAAGAGCGTGGCAACGGATTCCGGTCTGCCGCGGTTCTGGTCGTCGCAGCAGGCGGGGCAGCCGCAGTACCGCACGGCCTCGGACGAGCATGGCGTGCTGGCCCTGGCGTCGCCGCACGAGGACGGGGCGGGCTGGCTCGGCGAGCCGATTCTGTTGGTGCCGGGGCATTGCGACCCGACGGTCAACCTCTATGACCGGTACGTCGTTGTACGGCATGGGCGGGTCGAGGGCGTTTGGCCGATCGAGGCGCGCGGCCTGAGTCAGTAAGCCGATACGTCGAGGTGCCACGGTGCCGCGTGGCTTGAGGCGTTGCGCAAGATGTACCGTCTCATGGCAATGCGATGTGGGGAAGTCAGAGACTCACGCGGGCGTATCGCCAGGCCGCTGCAAAATATTTGTGGCGGGGGCTTCCCAAGATCGAAAAAGCAGGCTATAGTCTCACTTCTTCGCCGTACGGGGGTATAGCTCAGCTGGGAGAGCGCTTGCATGGCATGCAAGAGGTCAGCGGTTCGATCCCGCTTACCTCCACC
>OFTX01000593.1_pt1 | contig 18103 bp, 19 predicted proteins | sample 1775051 | NCBI WGS metagenome assembly OFTX01 (sample SAMN08195772, study PRJEB24354) | sludge metagenome | isolation source: sludge from phenol fed wastewater aerobic bioreactor A | place: India: Nagpur | collected 2016-09-15
ACAAAAAACTTCATTACTCTCGCATAAACTTTTTGCGGATTCTCTCCTTGTGCCTGTTTAAAGAAAAAAGGCTCGGCCCCCATTCTAAAGGCCTGAATGAATAGGGTAATAAGAATAGATAATTTATAGCAGGCATTATAAATGCCTCTTTGCTCATCAAAATCATAAGAAGAAGGCAGCCACCAGCCAAGCATAAGCCTGTCGAATGTTTCGTTTACCATTCCGCCCAAACCGGCTACCAGCATAGGTAAGGCGTAAATCATCATCTCCTTCCATAAGATAAAATCAAATTTCCATTTTTTAGGTAGCAACCATTTGCTTAATAGCAATAAAGTAAAAGCAGATTGCAGCACGTTGGCAATTAAAATATAAGTAACCGGGTTTTCTCCGGGCGAATACACCAGGTTTATAAATGTTCCTGAATGTTGCCTGCAATAACTTAAATAGAAAATGGTGATAATAATATTGATGATGATACCTGCAATTTTTATAAAAGCAAAAAGCAGAGGCCTCCCTTCGTTTCTTAACCTGGCAAATGGAATGGTGGATAAAGCATCTAATGCAATAATGATAATGCTTAATTGAATAAGTTGCGGGAATTCTTTTAAAGAAGCAATTTCAGCTAAGGCCAACTGGTTAAACCAGGCAAGCACAAACAATAAAAGCGTACTGCATAAGAGAGAGATAGTAATGGTATTATTAATATCTTCCGTCTTGTTTTTTTTATGAATGAAACGGAAATAGGCTGTTTCCATACCATAAGTGAAAACAATATTAAACAACGGGATCATAGAATACACAGCACCCATTTTACCATAATCTTGTTTTGTAAGCACTACCGTTAAATAAGGTGTTAGCAGGTAATTAATAAACCTGGCTGCAATACTGCTTAAGCCATAATAAATGGTTTGCCCTGCTAATTTTTTTATTCCGCTCAAATCAATGAATAGTTAACAGTTAAAAATGAACAACGAATAAAGCGCAATTTAAGAAAACGAATTAATGATTATGAATGAATATAGGTGTTATCTCATAGCCCGTCGGTGCCAATGCCGGGTTCCTTAAAAAAGAAGAGTCTGTTAAAGTGTACAAAAAAGCGGTAAGCTGCCCTATTTCAAAATTAGATAACGGTAGTTTGTTTTTTACTAAACTGTCGGTATACTTGTCTGGTTTCATGTTCTTCCTGTAATGTTCAAATACATTATACAAACTAAAAAACCTGCCATCATGCCCATACGGGGCTGATACCGCCACATTTCTAAGGCTGGGTACCCTAAACTTCAGAGAATCGCTTGCAAGCCCTGTTATCTTTTTTCTGCCTTCATCTTTCAGGTAATCATCAACAGGCATACCAATATTCCTGTAACTGAAATCTGTAAAAAAAGGTTCGGGATGGCAACTGGAACACTTCTTTTTAAAAATATCGTAACCCAGTTGTTCGGGCAAAATAAAACTGGCCTGCCCACGCATTACTCTATCGTATTTGCTATTGGCACTTACCAGTGTAAGCATAAACTGGCTAAGTGCTTTCATGATCTTTTGTGTGTTGATCTCTTCATTACCAAATGCTGCTTTAAACATTTTTTTATAGGCAGCATCGGTTTTTAGCTTTGCAATTACACTATCCAGGTTTTCGCCCATTTCGTGTTCGTTGGTAATAGGAGCAATAGGCTGTACATCTAAATGATTAATGCCTCCGTCTTGCATAAACTCTTTCACCCATGCCAGATTTTGTAATGCGGGGGCATTGCGGCTGGTAAGAGAGTTGTTATAACCGTGGCTTAAATTATGCTCATATGTAGAAAATGCTGCAAACTGCTGGTGGCAGGATGCGCATGAAAAATTTCCGTCTTTACTTAACCTTCCATCATAAAACAATTGTTTGCCCAATTCAATCCCTTCTTCGGTTAAAGGATTGTGTTTAAAATCATATATGGGCTGCGGCCATTCTTTGGGAATAAAAAACTTTACCGGTTTAGGTTTGAACGAATAATTCGTCCAACTGATAAAAACAGTAACAAGAACAACAAGGAATGTTATAATGAATAATTTTTTCACTGCTGGATAGAAAACATTTGAGAATAATTGTCCGCAATTTGCATGGCCAGTTTTCCGGGAACATGACAAACAGGGCTTTCGTTTATTTTCAATTTTAAATTACCATCGAACCATTTTAAAAGATCAACATTAATTGAAAAAGTGTTTGACCATTCCCTAATCATTATTGACAAATTGATTTTTCGTATTGCATTCTCACTCGGTTTATAGCCCCCAATATGATATGTGAAATAATGAGAGGCTATATGCGATGAATCACTCTGCCCCTCCAGCTTTGCAAAAACATAACCTGTATTCCATGTCCAGAACATTCCCTTTGCGGGATCTAAATTACCGGTTTGTATACCACTTACATTTTTAATACTATCAACACCAAGCGCAAATTCAATTTGTTTGATCCGATTATTGGGAACAGAGAGTTTTATTGTTTTAGAATTACTGTCTGCTTCATCAATCAGGTAATATTGATTGATCGCAGTTTTTTTATTATTGATGTCTGTAACATGTATGTTCGATACATAATACCGGAACCTGTTTACAATAAAAGGTTCACCAAAGCTGTTGCTATAGCTGCGCTCCATCAATTGTAAAACTTCATTACCAACTTTATGATTAAAATAAATGGTGAAGGGTTGCTGGGCAAATGTGCCGAATGCTAAAAGCGAAAAGCTTAAGGCCAAAAATAAATTGATTGTTTTATTCATTCTTCAATTCGTTAATTCGAAAATCTCTAAGAAGATGATTAATAATCTTTCGGGTTGATCTTTCTTCTTCCTTCTTTATGAAATGCTTTCTGTTTTTTAGATTCAATCCTTTTTTCTTTCGATGCTTTTGTTGGCTTACTGGCAATTCTTATTTTCTTTTTTTGCAAACTTTTATCAATCAGTTCATTCATCTTTTTAATCACCAATTCTTTGTTACCAAGCTGCGTTCTGCTTTCCTGTGATTTTACCAGCAAAAAGCCATCGTCTGTTATCCTGTTTGCCAGCTTCTTACTGATCAGCTCTTTTTGTTCATCTGTTACCAGTGTGCTTTCATTTACATTCCATCTTCCTTCCACCATGGTTTCTACCTTGTTTACATGTTGCCCACCTTTACCACCGCTGCGTGCAGTTTTAAATACAATTTCCTTTGTAATCTCTATCTTCATTTCATAAAATTAATCAATCGTTATGAGAGTGGTGATACAAAGGGTAAACGAAGCTTCCGTAAAGATAAATGAAGAAATTGCCGGCATAATACAAAAAGGATTATTGGTATTGTTGGGTATTGAAGATGCAGATACTGATGAAGATATTGTTTGGCTAAGTAACAAAATTGTGAACCTTAGAATTTTTAATGATGAAAACGAGGTAATGAATAAAAGTATATTGGAGGTAGGGGGAGATATTTTATTAGTAAGCCAGTTTACCCTGCATGCTTCTACTAAAAAAGGTAACAGACCTTCTTATATTAGGGCAAGTAAACCTGAGGTTGCTATTCCGTTATATGAAAAAATGATTGCCCGCCTGGAGATGGATTTGCATAAAAAAATTGCTACGGGAATTTTTGGTGCAGACATGAAGGTGAGTTTATTAAACGATGGCCCCGTTACAATTGTAATGGATACAAAGGACAAAGAATAATTACGAATTAAAACTATGATTTATGAGTGAAGTAAGTGATTTAACAATTTCTGATGCTCAGAGACAAGTAGACAATTGGATAAAAACCGTTGGGGTCCGTTATTTTAATGAGCTTACCAACCTTGGTATTTTGATGGAGGAAGTAGGCGAGTTGTCTCGTTTGATGGTTCGTACGTATGGTGAACAATCTTTCAAAGAATCTGATAAAGGAAAAGATATTGCCGATGAAATGGCCGATGTATTGTGGGTATTGATTTGTTTGGCCAATCAAACAGGTGTTGATTTAACCACAGCCTTAGAGAAAAACTTTGAAAAAAAGAATATTCGGGATGCTGAACGCCATAAAAACAATGATAAATTATAACCCCTTTAGGGGATTGGGGTTTATATTTGCAGCCTTATGAGTACGCAACAGGAAAACAGATTTCAGGCAATTATTGCTCACGCAAAAGAATACGGTTTTGTATTTCAATCCAGCGAAATTTATGATGGATTAAGTGCGGTGTACGATTACGGTCCGTACGGAAGTGAATTGAAAAAAAATATCCGAGATTATTGGTGGAAGAGCATGACGCAAATGCATGAGAATATTGTTGGTATTGATGCTGCCATCTTCATGCATCCTACCACCTGGAAAGCAAGCGGGCACGTTGATAATTTCAGCGATCCGATGATTGATAATAAGGACAGCAAAAAACGTTATCGCGTAGATCATTTGATTGAAGGGTTTGCTGATACTTTAATTGCTAAAGGTGAAACGCAAAAAGCGGAAAGCCTGTTGCAAGAAATGGAAGCTCTATTAGCGAAAGAAGATTTTGTTGCTTTGAAACAATTGATCCTCGATAATAAAATTTCTTGCAGCATTAGCGGTACAACAAACTGGACAGACATTCGCCAGTTCAATTTAATGTTCAAAACAGAATTCGGTGCTGTTGCTTCCGATAATCCTGATGATAATATTGTTTACTTAAGACCGGAAACGGCTCAAGGTATTTTCGTGAATTTTTTGAATGTTCAGAAAACTGCAAGAATGAAAGTGCCTTTCGGTATTGCACAAACGGGTAAAGCATTTCGTAACGAAATTGTTGCTCGTCAGTTCATTTTCAGAATGAGAGAATTCGAGCAAATGGAAATGCAATTCTTTGTTCGCCCCGGCACAGAAGGTGAGTGGTATAAATTTTGGAAAGAAGCCCGTTTGCAATGGCATTTAAGTTTGGGCATAGATGCTGCAAAATATCGTTATCATGATCACGTTAAATTGGCTCACTACGCCAAAGAAGCTTGTGATATTGAATTTGAATTCCCAATTGGGTTTAAAGAAGTAGAGGGTATTCACTCCAGAAGTGATTTCGATTTAAGTCAGCATCAGTTGTATAGCAAAAAGAAACAACAGTATTACGATGCAGATGTTGATCCTTCAACAGGAAAACCTTATGGCAACTATATTCCATACGTTATTGAAACATCCATCGGTTTGGATAGAATGTTCTTGTTAATTCTTTCCAATGCTTATGATGAAGAAATAATCAATAAAGAAGATGGAACAACTGATAGTAGGGCAGTGTTGCGTATTCCTGCAAAAATTGCCCCGGTTAAATTAGCAGTGTTGCCGTTAACCAAAAAAGACGGATTACCTGAATTAGCAAGAGAATTGATGGATGAATGCAAACCTTTTTTCCATTGTTTTTATGAAGAGAAAGATGCCATTGGTAAACGTTACAGGAGGCAGGATGCAATTGGTACACCCTTCTGTGTAACAATAGATCATCAAACAAAAGAAGATGGAACGGTTACTATTCGTTACAGGGATACAATGGAACAGGAAAGGGTGCTCATGAGCAAAGTAAGAGAATTGGTAATGGAAGCGATGATGTAATAAGCTATCGTCATTCCGTACTTGATACGGAATCTCAAAATGAATATTCTTTAATGCAGGTCGTTTGGCCTGCATTTTTGTTTTACTGTTTTGTTGGTCTGCAATTAGCAAAATCTAAAATACTGAATCAAGTTCAGCATGACGGAGTAATAAGAAACAAAAAAGCATCAACCAATTGGCTGATGCTTTTCTATATTGAACTCACAAAACTTTTTAAACAGCGAAGCTCTCACCACAACCGCAATTTCTGCTGGCATTAGGATTGTTGAAATAAAACCCTTTGCCATTCAATCCATCACTGAAATCTAATTCTGTATTCACCAGGTATAAAAAACTTTTTAAGTCGGTAACAACTTTCACGCCGTTATCTTCAAAAGCCTGGTCCATTGGTTTTTGTTCGTTGTCAAAATCCAATTTATAACTCAAACCACTGCAACCACCGCCAACAACACCAACTCTTAAAAAATAAGCCGGATCATTAGCAATGCCTGCTTCTTCCATCAGTTGTTTAACCTTGGCTTTTGCTTTATCACTTACCAAAATGCTATTATCTGTTGCTACCATAAACCCCTAACCCCTAAAGGGGGATTTTGTTTTAAATTATTTATCATTTCATTAAACCACTTATAGCCCCCTTTAGGGGATAGGGGTTAATGTATCCTTTCTTCAAACACCAATTCTTCTAAACCATTTTTCTTGCGGTAATCATTGATGGCAGCTTTAATTGCATCTTCAGCTAATACAGAACAGTGGATTTTTACCGGAGGAAGATTTAATTCTTCAACGATATCCATATTGTCTATTTTAACTGCGTCGTCAACAGATTTACCTTTCAACCATTCTGTTGCCAAAGAAGAAGAAGCAATGGCAGAGCCACAACCGAATGTTTTAAATTTTGCATCAGTGATAACGCCTGTAGCATCATCAACTTCAATTTGCAAACGCATTACGTCTCCACATTCAGGAGCACCAACTAAACCGGTACCAACCGATTTCTTTGATTTATCAAGCGTTCCAACATTTTTTGGATTGCTGTAGTGATCAATTACTTTTTCAGAGTATGCCATAAAAAAATTATTAGTTGTTAATTATAAATTATTAATTGACTTAGTGATGTGCCCACTCAATAGTGTTCAGATCAATTCCTTCTTTGAACATTTCCCAAAGCGGGCTCATTTCTCTTAGTTTTAAAACCGTATTGGTAATTTGTTCTATTGTATAATCAATTTGTTCTTCTGTTGTAAAACGACTTAATCCGAAACGTAAACTGCTATGTGCTAAATCATCACCTAATCCTAATGCTTTCAATACATAGCTTGGTTCCAATGAAGCAGAGGTACAAGCAGAACCGGAGCTTAATGCAATGTTTTTGTTGAAGCCCATCATTAAACCTTCGCCTTCCACATATTTAAAAGAAATATTGGCAACATGAGGTAAACGATGTTCTTTGCTTCCGTTCACATAAGCTTCTTCCAATTTCAATAATGCAGTTTCTAATTTATCGCGAAGCTGACTTGTATGTGCCGCATCTTTTTCCATTTCTAACCTGCATAGTTCGCAGGCTTTACCAAAGCCAACAATACCCGGAACATTCAAAGTACCGCTACGCATGCCTCTTTCATGGCCGCCGCCATCCATTTGTGCGGTAACTTTTACACGGGGGTTTTTACGGCGAACATATAATGCACCAACACCTTTTGGTCCGTACATTTTATGCCCTGTGAAGGTCATCAGATCAATACCATCTTTTTGAACATCAACAGGAATTTTTCCTACTGCCTGTGTTGCATCGGTAAAGAATAACACGCCATGCCTTTTGGCTATGGCCGATATTTCTTTTACGGGTTGAATGGTTCCGATCTCATTATTAGCATACATGATTGCAATTAAAACAGTTGTAGGCTTAATGGCAGCTTCCAACTCTTTCAAATCAATCAAGCCTTCTACATTTACGGGAAGATAAGTTACTTCACCGCCTGATTTTTCAATATGCTTACAAGTATCTAAAACAGCTTTATGTTCTGTAACGGCTGTAATAATATGGTTACCTTTTGATGCGTACATTTCAAATACACCCTTAATAGCCAGGTTATCTCCTTCGGTAGCTCCGCTGGTGAAGATGATCTCTTTAGGATCTGCACCTACCAATTTAGCCACTTGTTCACGGGCATAATCTACTGCTTCTTCAGCTTCCCATCCAAAGGGGTGGTTACGGCTGGCAGCATTACCAAAATGTTCGGTAAAGAAGGGAATCATGGCCTCCAAAACCCTGGGGTCCATTGGCGTGGTAGCATTATTGTCCAAATAAATCGGAAGCTTCAACATAAATTTTAATCTTTAAGCACAAAAATACACCAACAAGGGTAATTTTTTTGCGATAATAGCGTTGTAGAAATGATTTTCCATGAATCGTAACCCTATAGAAACAATAAAGTGTAATGCAAAAGGTTGAACATATTGGGATTGCCGTTAAAAACTTTGCAGAAGCTATTCCCCTTTACGAGCAATTGCTGCAAACAAATTGCTATAAAACAGAGGCTGTACAAACTGAAAATGTAAATACTGCGTTTTTTAAGGTAGGAGATAGTAAAATAGAGTTATTGGAGAGTACCGATGCAGAAGGCACTATTGCCCGATTTATAGAAAAAAAAGGAGAAGGTATTCATCATATTGCCTTTGAAGTGAACAATATTTACGCTGAAATGGAAAGGCTAAAGGCTGCAGGATTTGTTTTATTGAATGAGCAACCTAAGAAAGGCGCAGACAATAAATTAATTTGTTTTATCCACCCTAAAAGCACTAATGGTGTATTGATTGAAATATGTCAAGAAATCATCTAAAACTTGCAGGATATATTATATGCATTGCTTTGTTTGCAGCCTGTAAAAAAGAGACTGCCGCAGATCAGTCACCAAACGTAAACCCTTCCGGCACTGATATTAATTTGTCTAAAGGCATTAACCTCTCTAACTGGTTTAACGATTACAGCGATCCTGCCCAGTTTCCCAACAGGTTTACAACAGCACATTTTCAAAAAATAAAACAACTTGGTTTCACATTTGTACGCATACCTATTGGCAGCACTATCCTGTTTCAGTCTAATAACCCATCAGTATTAAATCCGTATAACCTTGCCTTGGTAGATGCTGCTGTGAAAAGGGCTACGGATCAGGGTTTGGCTGTTATTATCAATTTTCATCCATACACAGAAGATTTTGAAACAAAACTGATGCAAAGCACTAATGCTGTAGCTGATTTTACTGCTTACTGGAAGTCTCTTGTAAACTATTTTAAAAAGTATTCTCCTGCACAGGTATGCTTCGAAATATTCAATGAACCACACCTTGATATTAATTATACTGCAGGCAATAGCTGGTGGTGGGGAACACAAAAACAAATAATAAACGGCATCAGGTCTATAGATTCTGCACATTATATTATTGCAGGCGGAGAAGACTGGAATAGTATTGCAGGTTTGGCTGCATTGCAACCATATGCTCAAAAGAATATTGTGTATAATTTTCATTTTTACGACCCCTTTACGTTTACACACCAGGGGGCAAGCTGGGCAGGAGCCCCATACGATAGCCTGAAAAATATCCCTTACCCTTCATCGCCACAAAGCATAGCACCTATATTGAGAAATTATAACGACCCGGATATTTTAAAGTTATTAAACTGGTATGGCGATTGTAAATTTAACGGCGACTCGTTAAGCAGCCATATTATGCAGGCTGTTGGTTCGGCTAACAGCAATAATGTAAGATTAATGTGCAATGAATTTGGGTCTTATAAAGTGTATGCGCCTGCAAATGCCAGGGTAAAATTTATTAATGAGGTGAGGGCAATCTTGGAAAAAAACAATATAGGTTGGGCAATGTGGGAGTGCGACGAAGGTTTTGGTTTTATGAGTTATCCCAATACTTCGGACAGGAATATTTTTATTACAGATAACGATGTGTTGAAGGCACTGGGATTATTATAATCCTAACTTTTCAATGGCTGTTTGTGCTGCTGTTTGGCTGGCATCCTTCTTATTAAAGCCTTTGCCTTCTGCAATAATTTCCCCGTCTAAAACTGCATGTATGGTAAAGAGCCTCCGGCCGTTTTCTATTTTTTCTTCTGCTACATCAAACGCAAGGGTTTTTCCGTTTTTGCTGGCCCAGCCAATTAATTTGTTCTTTAGGTTAATATCAATGGTTTCAAGATCATCTACAAACATATGGGGTATAACAATCTGCTTTAGTACCCATTTTTGTGTTTGTGCGTAACCTTTATCTAAATAAACGGCACCAACAATAGCTTCCAGCGTATTACCGAATATCTGGCTGCTTCTTAAAGCATTATCGAATTTATTGTAGAATGCAAGTTTTTTCAAACCCATTTTAATGGCAATATCGTTTAATTGTTGCCGGTTAACCATTTTGCTTCGCATTTCGGTTAAAAAACCTTCTCCTTTATAAGGATAGCGTTTAAAAAGATAATCGGCAACAATTGCACTTAATACTGCATCGCCCAAATATTCCAGGCGTTCATTATTTTCTTCGGGTGTGTCTTTTACAGATCTGTGGCTTAGTGCGGTTCTGTATAATGTGGTGTTTTTCGGAAATATACCGAGTACATTGAAAATATTTTTTTCAAAGGATTTTGTAGTCGATGATTTAAAAATATTTTTCAGTATCTGCACAATATTAAGCTACGTATTTTTTCACAATCACACAGGCATTATGCCCACCGAATCCGAAAGTATTGCTTAAGGCTGCATTCACTGTTCTTTTTTGTGCTGTATTGAAAGTGAAATTTAAACGGGGGTCTAAGTCTGGGTCGTCTGTAAAATGATTGATGGTTGGTGGAATAATATCGTGTACAACACTTTTAATACAGGCAATAGCTTCTATAGCGCCGGCAGCACCAAGGCAATGGCCTGTCATAGATTTGGTTGCACTGATGTTTAATTTATAAGCATGTTCGCCAAACACATTTACAATAGCTTTTACCTCTGCACCATCTCCCAGTGGGGTAGATGTTCCGTGTGTATTGATATAATCGATTTCTTCCGGTTTCATCCCTGCATCTTCCAATGCGGCAAACATAACGTTCTTGGCCCCTAATCCTTCGGGATGCGGTGCTGTAATATGGTGGGCATCTGCGGTAGCTCCGGTGCCTGCCAGTTCACAATAAATTTTTGCACCTCTTGCCAAAGCATGTTCTAATGTTTCTAAAACAATCATCCCTGCTGCTTCGCCCATTACAAAACCATCTCTGTCTTTGTCGTATGGCCTTGATGCTGTTTTAGGATCATCATTTCTTTCACTCATGGCTTTCATGGCATTAAAACCACCAACACCGGCTTCTGAAATAACGGCTTCACTTCCTCCGGTTAAAATAATATCGGCTTTTCCTAAACGTAGCAGGTTGTAGGCTTCCATGACTGCATTGGTACTGCTGGCACAGGCGCTTACTACGGCAAAGTTTGGCCCGCGTAAATTATGGCGCATAGAGATTTGGCCTGCGGCTATATCCAAAATCATTTTGGGAATGAAGAATGGGTTGAATCTTGGTGTACCATCTCCTTTGGCAAAATCTATCACTTCATTTTGAAATGTAATTAGCCCGCCAATACCGCTGGCAAAAACCACACCCACACGGTCTGGGTTAATATTGTCTTTATTTAAACCCGCATCAGCCATTGCCTGGTCGCTTACAACCAATGCAAACTGGGTGAAGCGATCTATTTTCCTGGCTTCTTTTTTATCTAAAAATTGTGTGGGATCGAAGTTTTTCACCTCGCAGGCAAATTTTGTTCTGAATTTGCTGGCATCGAAATGAGTAATCATATCTGCACCGGAAACTCCGTTGATCAATCCATTCCAATATTCATCAATAGTATTTCCCAATGGGGTTAAAGCGCCTAATCCGGTAACAACTACTCTTTTGAGTTCCATAAAGTTTTGTTTTATAAAAAATAATAAGTAGCAAATGCGAATTTCAGTAAAACTTGTTATAAAAAATGCATTATATAACTTATTATATCTACCTTTTTTTAATTGAAATCCGCCTTACTTACGGCTAATGTTACCAAAGGAAGGCGGATTAAATTATTCCATTAAAGGATTGTACACAAATTATTTGGCATGTTCTTCCAAATAAGTAATAGCCTGACCAACTGTAGTAATGGTTTCAGCTTGCTCATCGGGAATAGAGATGTTGAATTCTTTTTCAAATTCCATGATTAGTTCAACGGTATCCAAAGAATCGGCACCGAGGTCGTTAGTAAAAGAAGCTTCATTAGTTACTTCAGCCTCATCAACGCCTAACTTGTCAACAATAATTTTTTTTACCCTTGTAGCGATGTCTGACATTTTAAAAAGTTTTGTTACGGCTGCAAAAATATAGTTTTTAGTAAAAAAGCAATGATTTAGTCAATTTTTGTTTCCACAATACTGAAAATGAGGTGGCAAGGCAAAAAACAATGCCTGAAGTCTAATAATTATATTTGTTTTTCCATCTTTCTTTCAAGAATTTTCTTAATTCCATTTCCCTTGCATTATTGCCAGGATTATACAGCCTGGTACCTTTTATTGCTTCGGGGAGGTATTCCTGCTCTATAAAATTATTTTCTCCTGAATGGCTATACTGGTAATCTTTACCATAATCAAGGTTTTTCATGAGTTGGGTAGGAGCATTGCGAATATGTAACGGTACCTGAAGATCGCCGGTTTTTTCAATAATACTAAAAGCATTACCAATGGCTTCGTATGCGGCATTACTTTTAGGCGAAGAAGCTAAGTAGGTAGCGCATTGCGATAGAATAATCCTGGCTTCGGGATAACCGATTTTGTTTACCGCATCAAAAGTAGCATTGGCCAATAATAGGGCATTGGGGTTGGCATTGCCAATATCTTCACTGGCCAATATAACCATTCTCCTTGCAATAAACTTTACGTCTTCTCCGCCGGCAATCATTCTTGCCAGCCAGTAAACGGCGGCATTGGGGTCGCTGCCCCGTATGCTTTTAATGAATGCAGAGATAATATCGTAATGCAGCTCTCCATTTTTATCATATAGTGCCACTTTTTGCTGTGCAGCATTCAGTACAATGGCATCGGTAATGATAATGGGGGAATAATGGGTATTGTTGTTAACCACCAGTTCAAACAAATTCAATAATTTTCTGGCATCACCGCCACTAACAGCCATTAAAGCTTCTGTTTCTTTTAATTCAATTTGTTTGGTTTGTAAAACTTCATCTCTTGCAATGGCATCGTTCAATAATTCAATCAGGCTTTCTTTTTGTAAAGGTTTCAAAACAAAAACCTGGCAGCGACTTAACAACGCTGCATTCACTTCGAATGATGGGTTTTCTGTTGTTGCACCTATTAATGTTACAATGCCTTTTTCAACAGCATTCAACAATGCATCTTGCTGCCCTTTATTAAAGCGATGAATTTCATCTATAAACAAAACTGCTTTATCGGTATGCTTTGCAGTGTCTATTACTTCTCTCACATCTTTAACACCGCTGCTGATAGCGCTTAATTGAAAAAAGGGGAATTGAAGGGTGGAGGCAATAATGTTGGCAATGGTTGTTTTACCAACACCAGGCGGGCCCCATAAAATCATGGATGGGATTTTACCATTCTCAATACTTGTTCTTAAAATACTGCCTTTACCTGTTAAGTGTTCCTGCCCTTTCAGATCTTCTAATGAAGAAGGGCGAAGCCTTTCCGCTAAAGGAGCATTCGATTTCATTATTAAAAATTATAGTTGTTGTTCTTCAGAAAACAAATGAGCGTATTGTTTTAAAAACTTGAATGTTTCGTATACATGAATAAGCATGGTTGCTGCTCCAAAAGCCATAATGTACATGGTTATTTTTACTACTTTATGAAACAGGTCTGGCGAATAAGGCGTAGCAGTATGCAAACTGTTTTTTTGTAAATTCAGCATCTGATCTATAGACTCGTTAATAGCAGCAGGATGGTATAACCCCGAAATGATTTGAAAAAGATTCATAACGGCAAAGAATAAAACCACATAGGCAGTTCTTCTTATATTACGTTCCAACCTTGGCTTCAGCTTTTTTCCTGCAATAATGCCTCTTTGTAAAAAGATGAAAGACGAAATAATATAAGTAACAATGAAAGCAATAAGCAAGAAAGTAAATAACAGAACAGGGCTCGCCAATGCAAACATTAAAACCAGTAAACCACTCAATGTAAAAATAAAGGCAAAGAATAAAAGTATGTAGGAAATGATTTTATATGGAATGATTGAATTCATTTTATTGTATGGTCTTGTTTTGAGGGAAAATGATCCATCCTTTCAGAACAATTTCGAAAGGATGGATACATGCTATTTCAAATCTAATTGAATCTGCAATTCATTGAATTGTTTTTGATCGATGGTTGCCGGTGCATCTAACATTACATCTCTTCCTGAGTTGTTTTTAGGGAAAGCAATGAAATCCCTGATGCTTTCACTTCCGCCGAGAATAGCACACAACCTGTCGAAACCGAATGCCAGTCCACCATGTGGCGGAGCGCCATATTCAAATGCACCTAATAAGAAACCGAATTTATGTTGTTGTTCATGTTCATCCATTCCTAACGCTTCAAACATTTTCTGCTGTAATTCTTTCTGATAAATTCTGATAGAACCGCCACCGATTTCATTTCCATTCAATACCAGATCATAAGCATTGGCTTTAATATTGGCGTACGGATGCTCTAAATATTTATCTAAATCTTCAACTTTGGGGTTATTGTTGATCATAATATTGATATGATCAGGTTTAGGACTTGTAAACGGATGATGCCTTGCAACCCAACGGCCTGCACCACCGCCATCCTGATCTTCCAATGCAAATTCAAACAATGGAAAATCTAATACCCACAATAACTTAAACTCATTTTCCTTTCTGAAGCCTAAACGCTTTCCCATTTCCAAGCGTAGTTCGCTTATGGCTTTCCTGGTTCTTTCTTCAGTACCTGCAAGCATTAAAATCAAGTCGCCTGCTTTTGCATTCGCTGCATTTGCAATGGCTTTTAATTTTTCTTCGCTGTAAAATTTATCTACACTGCTTTTGTAAGTACCATCTGTATTGCATTTAATGAACACTAAACCTTTCATGCCTATTTGCGGACGCTTTACCCATTCTGTAATTTCATCGGTTTGTTTGCGAGTGTATTCGCTGCAACCAGGAACAGCAATGGCTAAAACAGTTTCGGCTTCATCAAACACTTTAAAATCTGCACCATTAATTAATTCCGGCTGATCTTTTTTACTTCCATAAACTGAAGAAGGTTTTTTAAGATTCAATAATTGCATGCCAAAACGAATATCCGGCTTGTCGTTACCATAATGCCACATAGCATCTTCCCAGGTCATTCTTTCAACCTTCTCTGTATAATCAATATTTTTTACATCTTTAAAAATCCGTTTCACCAAACCTTCAAACATGTTCAAAATATCGTTTTGTTCTACAAAACTCATTTCACAGTCTATTTGTGTAAACTCAGGCTGGCGGTCTGCTCTCAGATCTTCATCCCTAAAACATTTTACAATTTGATAGTAACGATCATAACCACTTACCATCAATAATTGTTTGAATGTTTGCGGAGATTGCGGCAACGCATAAAACTGCCCCGGATTCATTCTTGAAGGGACTACAAAATCTCTTGCACCTTCAGGGGTTGATTTAATTAAGAAAGGCGTTTCAATATCCATGAAATTATTTTCATGCAAATAATTCCTGGTAGAACGGCTTACTGCATAACGCAATTCTAAATTTTTCTTTACTGCATTTCTGCGCAAATCCAAATAGCGGTATTTCATTCTTAAATCATCGCCACCATCCGTTTCATCTGTTATGGTGAACGGAGGTACTTCTGATTTATTTAGGATTGAAAATTCGTTCACTAAAATTTCAATATCGCCAGTTGCAATATTTTTATTCTTGTTGCTTCTTTCACTAACAGTTCCTTTTACTTGCAATACAAATTCTCTTCCCAACGGATTTTCATCCAATTGTTTATTCAATTCTTCGCCGAATAATAATTGTGTAATGCCATAACGGTCGCGCAAATCAACAAACGTAATACTGCCAAATTTTCTAATGGTTTGCACCCAGCCTGCTAAGGTTACGGCCTGTTGTACGTGTTCAATTCTTAACTCTCCACAAGTATGCGTACGATACATTTCTATTTATGATTTACTTTTTACGAATTATAATTTGGATGAAATAAAGATGAATGAATAATGATCATATTTTCAATTTTCCACTTTCAACTTTTCATTTCACAATGGGCAGCAAATATAAGCCTATTGCGTTTTGGGCGGGTAAATGAATAGTGATTGCCACGATTATTGCATCTTTGCAAAGGAATGAGCAATATTATACCACCAGCCTCTTTAACCAGGAGCAGAATAGCCGTAGGGGTTTTCTTTTTTATTTCAGGATTACGTTTTGCCACTTGGGCCAGCCGCATACCCGATATACAAAACCATTTGCATTTAAGCGATGCGGGGCTCGGAACGGTATTGTTTGCCCTGCCGGCAGGCTCTATGGCCGGGTTACCAGTTTCAGGGTATCTTGTTTCTAAATATGGCAGCAGAATTATTTTGTACATATCTGCAATGGTTTTCCCGCTTTTTATTTTGGGTATTGGTTTGGCTGGTACCCCCTGGCTGTTGGCATTAAACCTTTTTTTCTTTGGTTTTTCAAGTAACCTGCTCAATATATCTGTAAATACGCAGGCTGTTGCATTAGAACAACTCTATGGCAAAAGTATTATGGCCTCTTTTCATGGCTTGTGGAGTTTAGGAGGCTTCTGTGGAGCAGCATTCGGCACATTAATGGTAGCAGAACATACAGAGGTATTCTATCATTTTATAATTGTAGCTGCTTTAAGTGTTTTGGTTACACAGTTTGCATTTTCCAATACTGTAAAACAAACCAAAGCACAACATAAAAACACCTCTCTTTTTGTTAAACCAGACCGCTATTTACTAACCTTGGGCATTATTGCTTTTAGTACAATGGCTACTGAGGGAACCATGTTTGACTGGAGTGGTGTTTATTTTAAAAAAATAGTGCTTGCGCCGGCGCAGCTTACCACTTTAGGTTATGTTGCTTTTATGCTTACCATGGCAGGTGGAAGATTTTTAGGTGATAGGCTTATTACCAATTACGGAGCAAAGCAGGTACTAAGGTTTAGCGGTGCCATTATTTTTATGGGGTTAATGACTGCCGTTTTATTGCCCAATATTATCGCCGCCACTTTGGGATTCTTATTTGTGGGTTTTGGTGTTGCTTCTGTAGTGCCGTTGTGTTATGCATTGGCAGGCAAATCTGCCACCATGCAGCCGGGTATGGCTATTGCAGCGGTATCGAGCATTGGTTTTCTTGGTTTTTTAATGGGGCCGCCCCTGATTGGATATATAGCACGGGCTTTTAGCTTAAGAATTTCTTTTGCTTTAATTGCTGTATTTGGCGGAATGATGAGTGTAATGGCCGGAAAAGTAAAAACATGATTATACAAACGCTGTATCATCTTCATCCCTGTGGGTTGGCTTCCATAATAAATAATAGAAGCCTAAAATAACAAGCCCTATTGAAAAAGGGATTAATGCCAGGTGTTTAAAAGTGAAACCTGCGAACACTGTTTTTTCATCAAAATGTAAAAATTCACTGATCATCCAGTAACTGTTAGCGAATATCCAAACAGTGATGGCTAAATTATGGCAGAGCTCGCTCATGTATTGCCTTGTTCTCCATGCTATGATGATAGATATAATTAAAGTTGGAAAGATCATAGCAATGCCCAAAGGCTTCCAGATCATGCACCATGATACATCTTTAAATAACCAGAAAACAATATGCAGGTTCTCCATTTTTCGATACCGTAACGGAATGGTATAACTGCTTTCAGATGTTGAAGAAGTAGCATTTGAATTGTTTAAAATATTGCTATTGCTCAATGATGTTTTTTTAGAGATACAATATTAATTTTTTGTAATCAATCTATCTACTCAAAATCCTGGTAAACCTTTGTACATCGGCCAATGGTTGAATGGGTGTTTGCTGTGTTAAGCAATTAACTAACTGGTTGGCAAAGAATGGCCCCAATGTACAGCCTTTGGTACCCATTCCATTAAGAATGCCAATAGCAGGATAAAGCGGATGAAAACCTGCAAATGGCCTGCGCTCCATATTAGCGGGCCGCAAAGACGCCCAATGTTCCATAATGGTATAATCCAGCTTTAACCAGTGTTTCAGTTGTGTTTCTACTTTAAGCCTGAATGCATCGGTTGGATTGATGTTCTCAAAATCCCAATCGTAAGTGGAGCCTATCCAAAACAGGTCTTTTTCCCATGGAACCAATACAATTCCTTGCTTGTAAATATTGGTATCAGGTAGTTTTTCTACCCTTGCAATAATGGCTTCCCCTTTATTTTGAGCATAAGGGAGTTTATTAAAAAACAGGTTGTTTATTCCTGCTGCGCCATCGCAGAATATGATCTTCTCTGCCTTGATATTATT
>OFTX01000594.1_pt1 | contig 18100 bp, 9 predicted proteins | sample 1775051 | NCBI WGS metagenome assembly OFTX01 (sample SAMN08195772, study PRJEB24354) | sludge metagenome | isolation source: sludge from phenol fed wastewater aerobic bioreactor A | place: India: Nagpur | collected 2016-09-15
ATACTGATCGTAATGTATCTGTTGAAGCAGTTACCGGTTGTTGTTTGGTAAAAACTACTTTACCACTGGCATCCAGTACTTCAACCAACACAGAACCGGCCACAAGTGTGTTGCCTGCAAAACGGCGTAAATCTACTACTGCACTGAATACACCATCGGTATATTTTGCATCCAGGTCACTTTTAATAAAGAAATCCCAAATAGTAAGCCTGGGTAAAGAATACAGGAACACATCGCGCTCAATACCACTGAGACGCCAGAAATCCTGGTCTTCCAGGTAACTGCCGTCATGCCAGCGGAACACCTGTACAGCCAGCAGGTTAGTTCCTTTATTCAGAAACCTGGTAACATCAAACTCTGCAGCTGTTTTTGACGCTTTGGTCATTCCCACTTTTTGGCCGTTAACATATATAAAAGCACAACCCGTAACAGATCCAAAATGCAACAGCACTTCTCTGCCATCCCAGGTATCGGGCACTGTAAACGTTTTACGGTAAGTACCTACAGGATTGTTCTCTCCTATGTATGGCGGGTTTTTGGGATACGGATAGGTAATATTGGTATAGATAGGCGTACCAAATCCTTTCAATTCCCAATTGGAAGGCACCGCCAGGTTACTCCATGTGTGATCATCCAGGTCTGTACGATAAAAATCCTGTATGCGGTCTGCATATTTATCTGCGTACACAAACTTCCAGGTACCATTCAATGATTGATAATAGGGTGAACGATTGTAATCATCATTTTTAACGTCCTGTATGTTGTTAAACAACATGAATGTAGCATGGGGCTTTTCCTTATTCAGCTCAAATAACTGCGGATTTTCCCAGTCATTCTGCTGTGCTTTTGCAGTTCCGGCTACAGCCAGCAGCGCTATGCCTGCGCTGAACAATATTTTTCGCATCTGTTGCATGTTATTTCTGTAAGGGTTTTATCAGGTATCTGAAATGATAGTTTTTAAAGGGAAGCTGGTATCGGGTCATGGGTCGTGACCGCCAGCTGTCAATGCCACCTACGCCCATTTGCTTCCAGTCGATGTTCAGTTGTGTCTGTGCACGCGGGGTAAGGTCTGCTGCATGACGCTGATGACGCTTTTCGCCATCATCCAGGTCTGCATCGAAATAATGCAGTGCACTGATGCTAAGCGGTTCATCAGATTGGATCATCAATCCCTTACCGGCGGCATCAGTTATTGCATACCAGCGGATGCCTGTTTTGTTACCGGTTTCCTGTGGTGTTACATAAGGGAAATACTGCGCACTCACCGGTTGTTTGTAAATACCTATATGTGCACTGAAGCTCCTGTCCTGGTAATTTTCATGTGGTCCACGACCATAATACTCTATAGTGGTAAAATCTTTCGATAAGATCCATTGCATACCAAACCGGGGCAACATCTCTGTTTTTTTAGTAGTGTCCGCTATCAACTGCTGATCTACCAGTATCTCCCCCGCCCCGTTGATCTTGTATTCCAGCAGCAACTGCGCAAATACTTCCGGCAGGTTGTATACAGCTTTCACAACAGCCAGGTTGTTTTCAGAAACAATATTGAATGACTGCAGCTGTGGTTTTTCAGTAGCAGTTTTCCATGCTTTCAGTTTGGTTTGCAAGCCAGCACCAAAGTCATTGTCATTGGGTGCGCGCCAGAAATTGCTATGTACTGCATATTGCACATCCAGCAGGTCTTTGTTCTTTACAGTGTATTGCTGTATCCAACCAGTCTGTCGGTTGAATGTGATCTTTACGGCATTGCCGCTGATGATCACTGACTGTGACTGTTCTTCTATTTTTACCGGATGTATTGTTGCCAGTTGAAGGTTGTTTGTATAGCTGCCGCCCAACGATAGTTGTTCAGTAGCTACAGTATGATTGGCCGGTACCAGTGGCTCTGCTGCCCTGGTTACGTATGCCAGGTTCAGAAATGCTTCTCCTACTGGTAAAGGTTTTAATGGCAATTCAAAAACTGCTGTTTGCTGTGGCTGTACATTTACATCATTCAATACACCTGACTGTATTTTACGGCCATTTACTATTACTTCCCATTGCAGCACAACGTTTGACAGATCTGTAAAGAATTTTTCATTGTACACACTGATAGCATGAGTACCCGACAACTGTGTATGAATATCCTGGTAAACTTTTTTCATTTCCCATGCATGGGGATACGGTGTGCGGTTGGCATAGAAGATACCCTTGGCTGCATAGTTCCAGTCAGTGATCGCTTCCGGAGGCTCGTAGTCACCGCCATAGGTATAGGTAGTGTCTCCCTTTGCATTGATCCTGTAAAAACACTGGTCTACAAAGTCCCAGATAAAACCTCCCTGGAATACCTTTTTATTTTTCCGGATAATATCCCAGTAATCAGTAAAGTTGCCCAGTGAATTGCCCATGGCATGCGCGTATTCGCACATGATGAACGGGCGTTTGGGCTGGGGATTATTCCTGGCATAACTGATCATTCCTTCCGGTGTGGGATACATCGGGTTGACAATATCTGAATTCCATTCCCAGGTAAAACTGCGATAATCTGCCACGGCCCTTTCATATTGTACAGGGCGCGTGGTATCTCTTGCTTTCATCCACAGGTAACAGGAGTAGAAGTTGTAACCATTCCCTGCTTCATTGCCCATGCTCCAGATAACAATAGAAGGATGATTCTTGTCGCGCTCTACCATACGCTGTACACGCATCAGGTGTGCATTGACCCAGGTGGGCCGGTTGGCCATGGTACGGGTAATATCATAACCCATTCCGTGCGATTCTATATTGGCCTCTCCTACTACATATATTCCATACTGATCACACAGCTCCAGCCAATATTCGCTGTTGGGATAATGACTGGTACGTACAGCATTGATATTGTATTGTTTCATCAGTTGTATATCGCGCAACATGGCTTCTTTAGAGATAGTTTGTCCTGTTCCCGGATCGGTTTCATGACGGTTTACGCCTTTTATCAGCACCGGTTGCCCATTCACCAGCAACTGCCCGTTGCTGATCTCTACCTTGCGAAAACCAATTCGCTGCGGTATCACTTCCAGTACATCTCCTTTGCTGTTGCGGAGTGTAATGATTACTGTATATAAATTGGGCGTTTCACCCGTCCATAGTTTGGGGGCTGTTACCGGTATTACGAGTGTTTGTTTTGCCGATGTATCAAAACGTATGTCCTGTGTCTGCACTACCTGTGTACCGATCTGCAATGCTACAGTAGCAATAAGCGGAGTAGCAGGTTTGGTATTCAGCGTTAACTGAACATGCAGGTTTGCATTTTTATAAGCTTTGTCAAGATCAGGTGTTAGTTGTACATCGTACAAATGTTCCGGGTTGCGCGCCAGCAGGTAACAATCACGGGTAATACCGCTCAAACGCCACATGTCCTGGTCTTCCAGATAATTACCATCACACCAGCGCATCACTTTCAGTACCACCAGGTTTTTACCAGGTTGCAGGTAGCGTGTAATATCAAATTCAGAGGGCAGTTTACTGTCTTCTCCATAACCTATATATTGGTCATTGATCCATACGGTCAGGTTGGATTTGGCTGCACCAATATGCAGCCAGACCTGTTTGCCCTTCCAGTTGCTGTCAATGGCTATTTCACGACGGTATACACCAGTGGGATCAAAATTCACAGGTACCTGTGGGGGAGCTACCTGTTTCATGAGGTAAGCAAATTCAAATCCGGATGTTGTATAGATGGGAAAACCAAAGCCATTCATTTCCCAGTTGCCCGGTATTTTCATCGTAGCCCATTTGCTGTCGTCAAAACCACGGGTTTCAAAACCGGTAGGAAGATCTGCAGGCTTGTTCACCATGGTAAATTTCCAGTTGCCATTCAGGCTTTGGTAATTGACAGATGTGGTCCAGTCATTGGCAGCAGCTTTTGCTGCGTTTTCGTATACAAAGTACGATGCATGCATGGGCATCCTGTTCTCTTCGTTATTCTTTTCATCCAGCCAGGCAGGTGTTTGTGCCGGTAGTGTACAGGTATAGCCCAACAGTATAATAAATGCAATACAATATTTCATTGTCCGGAAGATCAGGTATTAGCAGTAAATGGTTTGTATCAGTGCAGGAATATGCAGCTCCGTATTGTATTCAGTAGTGTGAATACATTATTTGAAAAAGCTCATATTCCATTGATCTGTCCATTCAATGACCGGTGTTTGTTCTTTGAACTGTACCGGCAGCCACAGGTAGCGACTGTCGCGCAGATCTTTGGGATTCCATTTATCGGCAATGAAAATGAATGCATCTTTTTTGCCCTGTACTGGTAATACAAAGGTGGATTGTCCGCCAAAAGTGCTGTCGGCGCCGGTGCCTTTCATGGGGTCACCTACCAACTGCCAGGGCCCAAACAATGAAGTAGCTACATGCAGGGATGCCCTGTTGGGCGCCCAGCCAGTACAGCCGCTGGTAATAAGATAATATTTGTTATTGTTGCGGAACAATGCAGGCGCTTCACGGTGCTTGCTGAACAGCAGCGTATCCTGTGTAGTGGGCGTAAGATAATCGGCAGATAATTTTGCGATCCGCAGATCGTAATTTTCACGTGATGAATAGATATGATAGGCGCTGCCATCCTCATCTACAAACAACCCCATATCTCTCGACATATTTCCGTTGGGTCTGAAACTGCTGACAAACCTGTAAGGGCCTGTTACTTTATCACTCACAGCTACAGCAGCCCTTGCTGCACTATAGCCTTTGCCTTTCAGCTCCAGGTGAAACCACATTACAAACTGCTTTGTTTTTTTGTTGTAGATCACCTTGGGACGTTCCATTACACATCCTTTGGTAATATCGCTGGTAGTATCTTCCTGCTGTGCCAGCGCCAGTCCGCGGAAGGTCCAGTTGTACAGGTCTTTTGAGGAATACACATTCACTCCTTCAGAACCGTGGCGACCTCTTTTTTCACCAAACCAATAGTAAGTTTTGTCAATATACAGGATACCACCTCCATGCGCATTGATCAGTTCACCCTTATCATCGTACCACAACTGGCCGGGTGTAAATGTTTTCAATACCTGTTGAGCATGTGTAGTTATATGCATAGCAATGCATGCACATAACAATAACAGTGTTTTTTGCAGGGAATATACGTGCTTCATAATGATATATTTCATCGGTTGATCAGTATTGTGGTGATGGAACGCGATGGCAAGCGGATGCCGTTTTTTAATGGCAATGCCTGACGGGCCTTCATATTTTCATCGGGCGAAGCGGTGGTGGTATAGCTGGTATATGTTCTTACTTTTCCAAAATGTTGCAGGTTGAGTGTAAAGGTTTGTTCCTGTTGAGTGTAGTTAACGGCCACCAGTACCAGTTTTTTATTGGTATTGTCTGCATAAGCTGATAGCATAATGCCCTGTGCAGCCTGCAGATCACTGGCATTGTCGCTGCGCGAAAGTGGCACCCGGTGCATACCGGGGCGTATAAAACGACTGTAATGTCCCAATGCCCATAAATTCTTAACCGGAGTAAATGAACCGTTCTTAAAATCAGCATCGGGATGAAGCGCTACCAGGTAGTAGCGGGTATCTTCATCAGCCTTTCCCGGTTCGTAGGAATTCCATAACTGCCATGCGGCCGCATTGCCGATAGCAATATCCTGGTGAATGAGTTTTGCCAGGAACAGTGCGCAGTCCATAGCCGTACGTTTGTTATTGCTCCCTTCCCGGAAACCATCGCCCAGCATGGAGTATTCTGTTTGCCAATATTCAACGCCATACTGCCGGGCTGTATCTGCCACATGTCTGCGCACTGCTATCATGGCACTGTCGCCATTATCAGTAAAGTAACTATGCCCGCCGATAAAACCGGGTACGTGGCTTAGCTGCTTTACATTCAGCGGGCTTCTGTCATTAAAAAAATACTGTATCTGTTTGCCTGCACCATTACCGCCATACAGGTAGGTAAGCATACCTGCTTCAGTGATCATGATACGGCTGCTGAGTGATCTTTTCTGTAATGAACTGTTCAGTTCAGTCACTACATGATAAATTTCCTCATTGCTCCACGGTGAACCTTCCTGGCTGGCGCTGCCGAATTTATTCGACCAGTCCCATTGCGGCTCGTTTACCGGGCTGATATAATCAAAATGCAAATCTTCTTTATCGAAATGCTGCAGCACTTCTGCCAGGAAATCGGCATAGGCTGTATAATATTCCGGTTTCAGGTTTGCCTTATAATCTTTCACCGTTTTAAACCCCAGTCCGTTCGTATTGAACTGAACAGGCGGAGTATTTGAAAATGCGATCAACGTTTCTACGCCGTATGCTTTTGCCTTTTTCAGGAACCATTGGTAACCACTTTGCTTGTTCCAGTTGTAGTTTCCTTTGGCATCAAGAAAAGATTCTACTCTTTTCTGTGGCATTTTGATGCCGCTGCTATCGCCCTGTTCTTCTGTTCCGCCACCGATATTGAAACGCCATGCAGAAAGGCCAATTCCTTTGGGGTTACCCTGTGCATCCAGTTCCCTGCTGAATAAAAGTTCTGCTATTTTTTCTTTCTTCTCCTGTGGCCAGTACCTGCCAATTGATTCGGAGAACCAGCAACCGGATGCCCCGAAATTGTGTATGGTCTGTGCGCGACCGCGCATATCGGCGGTAACAGTGAACGGCTGTTGTGCTGCCACATTGCCGGCAATTGCCAGGCTCAGCAATACGGAATAAAAAACAGGTTGTTTCATGTCTCAATCATCGCTGCTACTTCCCCAGTTGCAGATAGCGGATCATCGCTTCTACAAAGTAGTAGTCGGCATACGTCAGCGGAACATCTACTTCCGATTTCTGCGGCAGGTGCCCTACAGAATGTTCCAGAATAAATCCGCCGTTGGTGCCGGGAGCAGCTTTATAAGTGTTGTTTGATAATGTGCGTAAAATGGTTTCTGATACCTGCAGGTATTTTGCAGCACGTGCTTTGTCTGTATAATGGCTCAGTTCAATGAATGCAGAAGCCATTATGGAAGCAGCCGAAGCATCACGCAATGCGTTGGGAATACCAGGTGCATCATAATCCCAGTAAGGAATCTTATCAGCAGGCAGGTTCTTATTATTTAGTATAAAGTCGGCAATGTGATTGGCCTGGTCCAGGTACTTTTTGTCTTTTGTTTCGCGATACATCACGGTATAGCCATACAAGCCCCATGACTGTCCTCTGGCCCATGCAGATGAATCAGCGGCGCCCTGTGCAGTTCTTTTTTGCTGAACAGCGCCGGTCTCTGCATTGTAATTGATCACGTGGTAGGAACTGTAATCCGGACGAAAATGATTTTTAATGGTGGTGTTGGCATGGGTAACGGCAATTTTGTAGAAAGAAGAATCGCCGGTAACCCTGGTTGCCCAGAATAGCAACTCCAGGTTCATCATATTGTCAATGATCACCAGGAATTCATTGCTTTTGGAATCCCATGACCTGATACAACCCACAGTAGGATTGAAACGGGTGCTCAGAGATTTTGCACTATTGATCAGGATCTGTTTGTAAGCTTCAGAAGGTGCAATCATATTGGCATTACCAAAACTGCAGAACATCATAAAACCAAGATCGTGCGTGCCCTTGTTGTATTCTTCTTTCTGCAAGGGAACCAGGATGCGTTTAGCCTCGTTGTATAATACAGTGTCTTTGGTTTGGGTATACAGGTACAATAAGGTACCGGGATAAAAACCACTGCACCACCAGCCGGAAGCACTGGTTTCAAATTTATTGGTAGTAGGATGGAATGTTTTTGGAAAACGATCACCCGATACATTGGTCATCATTACCTTATACTGAGCAGCAGCATCGGTAAAATTTTTTTTGATAGTGGCAGTAAGATCGCTGGCAGGCTTATAACCGTTCTTTTTCTGTGCTGAACATGCCGTGTTCATCAAAACCGTAGCTACAATCACGGCCGATATGCCCAATACTTTTTTCATGCTGTTAAATTTAAACTGTAAGGTATTTTAAATTCAAATATCCTACTCTTACAGATTACCTGCCGATTAATATTCATTAAATCACACCTCTTATCCGGAAAAATCAATGATGGCAGTTCTCTCACCACCATCATTGACAGAAAAAGGGAGTACGATATCTTTTATTACCAGCCGGGATTCTGCACCATGGCCGGCATTTTTGAAATTTCTGTCTGCATGATCGGGAACAGGTACATTTCAGGACGGAAATTGTGCAGCCTGATAGAGTTCACTACGGTATAGGTATATCCTCCCGTAACCGGTGTGATCTGTAAACCCTTGTTGTAACCATTGAAAACGGTCATGGCAATTTTCCAGCGACGTGCATCCCAGAAACGGTGTTCTTCAAATGACAGCTCAATACGTCTTTCATTCTGTATAAAAGCACGCATTTCTGCTACAGTCATATTGGCTTTCATGCCATACAGGTTGTCGCCTCCTGCATTAATGCCTGCACGATCGCGCAGCTCAGCCAGTTTTGCATAGGCCAGTTCCGGATGGCCGGTTTCGTTAATAGCCTCTGCATAGTTCAGCAGTATCTCTGCATACCGTATCAGCGGCCAGCCTCTTTCTGTATTGGCACCGCCGCCAGCACTGGTAGTAGCATCACACATTTTGCTGGTGTAATAGCCGGTAGTGGTTTTAGTACCATAACCATCCTGTGCAGCACCTACATAGGTGTACACCGGTTGCTGGTTGTTGGTACTGGAACGATAGTACAAACCACCATTGTAAATAATGCTGTATCCGAAACGCGGATCTCGGTTGGCAAAAGGATTGGTGGCATCATACCCGGATGTAGCATCGGTAATGGCCTTACCATTTTTCATCGGAAATGCTTCTGCCAGGTTGTGCGTAGCCCATTGGTAGCAGTTGCCGCCACGGGTAGGCGGATTGTAAAACCACTCCATGTCTTTATTGGCCGAACGCAGTTTGGCAAAAATATATTCACTGTTCACGCGCTTCAGAAATACATTGTAAAATCCGTAACCGGGGGCAGTTGTATTGTCTTTCACCAGCGAATAAGCGGCTGAATTGATCACTGTCAGTGCAGCATCAGCAGCTTTCTGCCAGCGACTTACATCGTACGTGGGATAGCTTACCAGTTTTGCCAGCGATGCATCATTGGTGGTAGCGCCTCCGTTAAATAACGGGCTGGCCGCATACAACAGTATCCTCGATTTTAAAGCCTGTGCTGCACCACGTGTTGCCCTGCCATAATCCTGTTCTGCATATTCATTCACAGCAGGTAATTGCGGCGCTATTTCGTCCAGCTCTTTTACCATGTAATCCACGCATTCTTCAAACGTATTGCGGGGCAGGTTGATGATATCATTGTTGCCATATACTTTATCGCCGATCAGCGGTACACCGCCAAAAGCACGTACCAGGTGGAAATAATACCATACACGCAGGAAACGGGCCTCCAGTGCTGTTCTTTTCTGCAGCCCTGCCGACAATGGCGTAACCGGTAGTTCACCCTGCGCAATGAAGTATAGGGCGTGTTCCAGAAATCGGTAAAAGGAAAGTTTACCGGGCTCAGTGTTCCTGCATACAGGATCACGGCCTTTTGTGTACCACCGCTGTAGGTATATTCAGCATCATCCGTTGCAGGATCAAGATTGCCGTGGTTATCCCAGCGGTCTTTTCTGAAACTGAAACCTACATCATTGTATACAGTATTTAAGAACTGCATGGTACGGGCACTGTCTGAAAACACTGCCTTTTCATCCAACACAGTAGTAGTGCTGGAAGTATCAAGAAAGTCGCTGCTTTTTTTGCAGGAAGCCATTGCTCCCAAAGCAGCTATTGCTATTATGAATTGTTTTTTCATTTGCCGGGAATTAAGTGTTGGTTTAAAAAGTTACCGATAAGCCAAGGTTAACGATCCTTTGTGGAGGATAGCTGGCCCTGTCAGACGCTGATGTGATCTCAGGATCAAACTGGTAACGCTTCTGTACACTTGACCAGGAAAACAGGTTATAGCCGTTCAGGTACAACCTGCTACCGGAAATGCCCAGTCGTTTCATAAAGCTGCCGGGCAGGTTGTAACCGATCTCTGCATTACGCAAACGCACGTAGTTGCCGCTTACCAGCCAGAAGGTAGAAGGATAACCTCTTGCTTCATTGGTACCGGGTAACAATGAAAGACGTGGATATTTTGCATTATCGCCTCTTTCCGGAGTCCAGTATTCCTGGTGTAAAGGCTGCATGTTGGAACCAAATGCCTGGATAGATTCAGCTACTCCACGTACATTGAAGTTCAATGCGCTCTGGAACAATACGCTAAAGCTGAAGTTTTTGTAAGAACCGCCAAAACCGAAGCCGATATTGGTATTGGGCAGGTTGGGATAACCTGCATACTCCATATCATAACCATCTATAATGCCATCACCATTCAGATCGGCATATTTCAGATCACCTACTTTAGGTGCAGATGTTGGTTTTGCACTGTTGTTGATGTCTTCCTGACTTGAATAATAACCGATCCAGCGATATACCTGTGCCAGCCCTACACTTTTACCCGTTTGCTGCATCCAGGGATATTTTGCCTGTGGCTCATCAATAAAGATGATCTTGTTCCTGGCGTATGAATAGTTGGCGCGGACAAAGTAATTGAAGTCCTTACCGATCCTGTCTTTATAGTTCAGCTCTATTTCAAAACCATGGTTCTGTACGCGGCCCAGGTTTACCGGAGGCAACGCCTGTCCGAAAATAGCAGATACCGTTCCCCTGGTGGTAAGAATATCGTAACGATCTTCAGTGAAGTAATCGAATGAACCCGACAATCTGTGATTGAAAACTTCCACGTCCAGACCCAGGTTCATTTTTTTGGCTTTCTCCCAGGTCACTTCTGTATTCCCCAGGGTACCTTCCGCTACATAAGGTTGTGTATTGTCTGAATAACCAAAGGAAGGACCTGTGCCGGTAGAATAGCTTTGTGTATAAGAATATTTCAGGTTGCTGGGCAACTGGTCTGATCCTACCAGACCATAAGATCCACGCACTTTCAGGCGATCTATCACACGCACACTTTTCTTGAAAAATTCTTCGTTGGAGATCACCCAACCCAATGAACCCGCAGGGAACCATCCGTAGCGTTTGGAGCCTATAAATTTATCGGTTCCATTATAACCTACGTTAAACTCTGCCAGGTATTTCTCTCTAAAGTTATATCCTGCCCTGCCTGAATATCCCCTGAAGTTGGTAGGCAGATAAGCACCATTATTATCTGTAACAGAGTTCTGGTTTACCAGCAACAAACCGTACACATTGTGATCACCAAAAGTGCGGTTGTAATTCAATATACCCTGCAGGTTTACAAAACGCCTGGTATTACCGGCATCGTACACCAGGAAGAAGCGACGTACCCTGAACAGGTTGGCGTTCTTAGGCGTATATACACCGGTAGTGGTATTGTAAATGAACTGCGGATAATCGTTGGTTTGCCGGTTTACGTTCCTGTTGTAAGAATAAGAACTGGCATACGACACCGTAGCTTTTGCAGACAATCCTTTGGTAATAAAATCCAAACGCTGGTTCAATGTACCTACCAGGTTCATATTGTTCTCAAAATTCCTGTTATAACCACCCAGTGTTAAGCGGGCCACAATATTGCCGATATCATAACGGTCAGGCTGTTTATAGCTGTAGCCGTAAGAACCGTTGGGATTGTAAATAGGATATGCATAGGGCGACAGTGTAAGAAAGCTACCGTATTCCCAGAAGATATCGTTGATACCATTGGCACTCTGGAAATAAGGTGAATTGGTTTCACCCACGTTGCCATACAGGTCAACTTTCAGATCAGTGGTTTTGGTAACCTTTACATCCAGGTTTGAACGATAGTTGTATCGTTTGTAGTAGAAATCACTGTTTACATCGTTGCTTTTACCAAAATTTCTCAGCATACCATTTTGCCACAGGTAACCGACAGACAGGAAATATTTAACCCTTTCTGTACCACCTGATACATCTACGTTGTTACGCGATTGCAGGCTATGATCCTTGAACAGGATGCTGCGCCAGTCGTTATTGGGATGACCATAAGGATCTTTACCGTTCTTGTACAATTCCAGGTCTTGATCAGTAAAATACGGGGCAGCACCATCATTTGCCTTAGCCACGTTATACAGTCTGGCTGTTTCGTATGCATCCAGGTACTTGGGAAATTTGGTGGGTTGCTGTGCACTTACTTCCGAACGCACCGTGATCTGTGGTTTGCCTGTTTTTCCACGCCTGGTAGTTACCAGTACTACACCATTGGCGCCTTTAATACCATATACCGCAGTGGTAGACGCATCTTTCAGAATAGATACACTTTCAATTTCATTGGGGTCCAGTCTTGCAAACTGGTCGTAGGTAAATTCAATATCATCCACAACAATCAGCGGATTGGTGTTACCACCGGAAATAGTGCTGACACCGCGAATATAAAATTGCGCTCCATCAGCACCGGGTTGTCCGGAACGTTGTTGTGAAAAAAAACCCGGTAAGCGGCCTGACAATGTATTCTGTAAGCTGGCCGATGGGTTCTGACGGATATCCTGCCCGGATACCGTACTGATTGCACCGGTTACTGTTACTTTTTTCTGTTTGCTATAGGCAACTACCACTTCTTCCATCTCATTGTCTTTTTCAGTAAGTGTGATGGTCAGCGAAGTAGTGGAAGCATTTATTTTCACTTCTTTTTCCTGGTGCCCAAGCGCCTGTACCTGTAATGTATTACCGGTTCCACGTAATGTGATCCTGAAAATACCATGCGCATCGGCAGATGTACCGTTGGTAGTACCTTTTTCAACAACGGTAGCACCGGGTATTGGTCCTGATGCACTCTGCACCACGCCCTGTATTACCCTGTTCTGCGCCCATGCGGCAGACATCGCAAAGAAGCAAAGCAGCAGCAGTAAATAAAATCTGTATTTCATATAATTTCTTTCTGGCTTAAAAATTCAGATTCAGTTTTGGTTTGTTGTTACCATCCTTCGTTTTGCAGCAGACTGGTATTTTTTGAGATCTCACTATAGGGTATCGGCATGTGATACATTTTCTGTGGCACAAACGAAAGTGTGCCCGCATCCACACGCTGGTAGGTTAAAGCGCCGCCTACAGGATTTTTGGTGATCTTCATGCCATGTACAGTACCATTCAGCACTGTATTGGCAATTTTCCACCTTCTTACATCCCAGAAACGGTGTTCTTCAAAAGCCAGCTCAATGCGTCGTTCATTCTGGATCAGTGTACGCATGTCGGCTTGTGAAATGCCTGCTTTGATACCATACCTGCTATCAGTGCCTGCTGTAATACCGGCTCTTTTGCGCAGCAATCCAATTACGGTTACAGCTCCCTCCACATCATTCAGTTCATTCAAAGCCTCAGCTTTGTTCAGCAGAATTTCTGCATAGCGGAAAATGATGAAGTTGTGGCTCTGGTTGGTATAGGTCTGGTTTTTGGAGAAATCATACATGGCCTTGCGCAGGTAATAACCGGTTTTGGTTTGCACTGCATTGCCACCCGGTTTATCTACACCGCCTTCAAATGTTTGTACGTTCCTGTTCAACCACAGGTAGTTGTTGTAAAAAACAGTAAATCCTAAACGGGGATCACGATTGGCATAAGGATCTGAAGCATTATAACCGGAACCGGTTTCATTAATGCCCAGGCCGTTGAGCATTGGGAATGCATCTACCAGTTCCTGCGTAGGGCTGGTATAGCCATAACTGGTGGCACCGGTAGACTGATAACCCATTGGCGCATTGGTGGTTTCCACATCGTAACCGTTGGCCCTTTGTTTTGCCAGTATTACTTCCGTATTCTTCTTGGTAGTGAACATGGTACCGAAAGAAGAATAAAGGGCATAATAGTTCAGTGCGATCAGCTCATTGGCTGCATCCAGTGCTTTCTGCCAGCGGCTTGCATCGTAAGACGGATAACCTGTCAATGCTTTGAGGGTAGCATTTGATTCCACACCCCCACCGTTCATCAACGGACTGGCAGCATACAGCAGTACCCGTGCTTTCAGGGCAATGGCAGCTCCACGTGGTGCATGTCCCCAATCGCCATCTGAAATAGCACTTTCAACACGCAGTTTGTTTTTGATATCATCGCACTCACTAACAATATAGTTTACACATTGTTCAAATGAATTGCGCGGCAGTTCCAGGTTATCGTTCAATGTAAAAACCGTATCACCAATCAATGGAACACCGCCATATCTTTTCAACAGTTCAAAATAGAACATCACCCGCAGAAAACGGGCTTCAGCCTTGCCATACGTTTTCAGTGCAGTGTTGGGCACCTTGTCTACATTCTTCAGGTAAATATTGGCCCGGCGGATACCATAGTATGAGTTGCCCCATACTGCATCCGGGTTGTTCAGCACGTTGATACGGCCATTGGTAAAATATTGTACAGTGGTGTTATTGCCTGATGGCATGGCATCATCTGTAGCAGCATCGAGGTAATCGCCGTTAACCCGGTTAAAACCTGTAGGCAGATAGGTGTACACATCGTTCAGGAACCATGCAGCCAGGGTGCCCAGTGAATCCAGGCGATCCCAGGTCAGGTCATCTTCGATGGTGTACAACGGTACTGTTTCATATTTTTTACAGGCTCCCAGTGCAATACACACGCACAGGCATCCTATAATACAATATGACTTTATATTCAGCTTGGTCATAATAATACTTTTTTCGTGCTTTAGAATTTAATGTTGATACCTGTGTTGATAACACGTTGAATGGGATATGCACCGCCGTATACCTCAGGATCTATGCGATCGAATGCAGAGAACGTCAGCAGATTGGTGGCACTTACAAACAACCTGATCCTGTCAAGTTTTATTCTGCCAACCAACCTGTCGGGTAATGAATAACCCAGTTCAACAAATTTCAAACGGGCATAACTACCATCATGCAGCCAGTAAGAGGAGCTGATATGATTGTTTACATTGGTACCAACGGTTAAGCGTGGATATGTTGCCTGTGCTGCATTTTCGGGTGTCCAGCGGCCCAGGTGCTGTTGATAGGCCTGTCCATAGCCATTGTTCTGAAACTCCCATTCTGCATCTCCGGTCAGCATAATATTGCGGTTCTTTACACCCTGTACCAATGCGCTGAAGTCAAATCCTTTAAAAGAGAAGCCCAGTTCCAATCCATACGTCAGTGTGGGTTTGGTATTACCGATGGGGCTTTCATCAAACTGGTTGATCACCCCGTCATTGTTCAGGTCTTTGTATTTGATATCACCGGGTTTGGGTTTGTATCCGTCAATGGTAGGTGATGCATCTGCTTCAGCCTGTGTTTGAAAAAGACCTATAGCAGTATACCCAAACCACTGTCCTACCGGCTGACCGGTACGTTGCATCCATCCATACGGGCGGAATACTTCATCCTGGTACGCCACTGTTGCTTTCAATACACTGGCGTTAGCATTTACATAATAGCTGAAATCTTTAATCGATTCGTGCCAGCCCAGTGTCAGCTCCACGCCCCTGTAGCGATTAATACCGATATTTTCATTGGGATAATCGTTGCCAATCAGCGTAGTGCTTTTTCCACGTTGCTGCAGCAGATCGTACAGCTTCATGTTATAGTATTCTGCAGTAACAGAAAGCCTGTCTTTCAGCAATGAAGCACTTACACCCACATTCAGCTTATTGGCTTTTTCATAATCAATGTTCGGGTTGGCCAGCACCTGTTCATTTATACTGGTATTCCAGGTAGCTGAAGTACCGAAATAAGCGCCAGCACCATCATAGTAATATTGTTTGTAGATAAAGTACCCTGCATTGTCCCAGCCTGTTTTACCAAATGAACCATATACTTTCAAACGGTTCAGCCAGGAAACTGATTTCATAAAATCTTCTTCTGTTACATTCCAGGCAAGTCCTGCGGAAGGAAACAACCTGTAGCGTGTGCCTTCGGGGTAACGGTTGGAACCATTGTATCCCCATGCTACTTCAGCTACATATTTTTTACGGTAATCGTAGGCTACCCGGCCGGAAATACCACGATAACTCAGCGGCAGGTTAGATCCGTCCACGCTGTTATCCTGGTTAGCCAGTACCTGTGCGTTGATGCCGTGTACGCCAAAATTGCGTTCATAGCCCAGCATAAACTCTACATAGCTCTGGCGCCCCTGGTAATCTATGTAGGTATTGTTGCTTTGTGTACCATTGCTTCCAAACTGGGAATAGGTGGTATCAGTACCGGAAATATTCATTTTGTATGTGGCAAATGATTTGGGCCGGTAACTGGTTTGAGACAAGGTAGAGCTGAATGACAACGTAGCACGTACATACAAACCTTTGGTGATCTCATCCAGTGTACGTCTCATATACAGATCGGCAAAGGCATCACGTTTATAGTTTGCCATATAGCCGGACCTGATCAGCTGACCATAAATATTGTTCTGAAACTGTGTGGTACCGCCCAATGAACCATTGGGATTGAAGACAGGATAAGCATTATTGGGTGTTCTCAGTAAAGAGGCCAATACTGATGCGGCACCATTGCTGCCATAACCCGGCTGGTTTCCGTTCAATATCCTGCCAAACAGGTGTAAGCCCATCGAAAGCTTTTTGTTCAGGTCTATATCCACATTAGAGCGGATCACATAACTTTTAAAATCGTTGTTGGTGTTGTATTTGTTTTCATTACTGGTCAGTAAAATACCAGACTGGCTGATATGCTCCAGTGACACAAAGTAGCGGGCCACCTGGCTGCCTCCATTAAAGCTCAGTGTATATCTGTTAAAACGGGCGTTGTCTTTTAATGCTTTGTCAAACCAGTTTACATCCGGATGTCCGTACGGATCAGATTTGTCTTTGTAAGCCTGCAGATCAGCAGCCGAATACACAGGCGATAATCCATCGTTCTGCAATGCTTCGTTATACAATCTTGCATAGTCATAGCTGCCCAGCGGCTGAACCATTTTCATGGAATGCTGACTGGCTGTTTGCGCAGTGAAAGAGATATGTTGTTTTCCGGGACTACCTTTGCGCGTAGTAATAGACAATACGCCGGCAGAGCCTCTTACTCCCAGCATAGCCGTAGACAATGCATCTTTCAGCACAGTAACAGATTCAATTTCTTCCAGGTCAAAAATGGTCAGTGTACGCGGAATACCGTCAATCACCACCAATGGCGACAGTCCACGCATATTAAGACCTACACCATCATTACCCGGCTGACCTGAATATTGGTTAGTGATAATACCCGCCAAACGGCCGGTTAAGGTATTACGTATACCTGTTACAGGATTTTTAACCAGATCTTCAGTGTACACTGCCGCTGTAGAAGCAGCAGTAAGATTGGCAGGTACACTGCTGTACAAAAGCTGTACATTTTTTCTTTTACTGAGGCTGATAATATCTTCTTTTACCAGCGTAATGGTAAAGGTTGTCTGATCAGACAACACATAAGTCTGATCAGAAAAGCCCGCTGCTGTGATCAGCAGAGTATCACCAGGAGTGGCATTAACAGAAAAAGGTCCGGAAGCATCGGTAGTAACAGAATAATCAACTGTACTTACCAGTTTTACAGTAGCAGCGGCAACAGCTTTCTTTGTTGAACTGATCACCTTACCTGTATATGCCAGCCTGCCTTTATCCTGGAAAAAATAATTTCCAGGTGCAGGAACATTACCCTCCGGTAAGCCTGAAGCCCAGGCTCCGCCGCTGTTTAACAGCATTCCGGTAAGTAACAGAAAGGAAATAGTTTGTAAAAAAAAACTCATAAACAATTATTGAGTTGTTTTGAATGGTGGAAACAGTTGATTGGTTAACTCGTATGAGGCGGCATAAAATTATTCTGTCTGCAAGTCTGAATGTTGACCCTTGTTACCCGTGTTTATACCAATATTAACTTTGTATTATGCTGTCAGAATGTTTTTAAAATATAATAACTATCATTATAAGTGTTGCAAATACACGTATAAGTGTATATATGACAATATTTAATGCAGACAAGGCTGGTATAAAGCCCAGAGGCTGTAATGGACAAGCAATGGTTCATAATTATGAATTTAGAGTAATGAGATGACCTGTTGTTGCTGTATATTAATTGCTATGGCACAGGGATACTGTTACGACATTCTATTTTTTTGCTCTTTTTACAAGAATGTCTTTTATGTAATAA
>OFTX01000595.1_pt1 | contig 18098 bp, 16 predicted proteins | sample 1775051 | NCBI WGS metagenome assembly OFTX01 (sample SAMN08195772, study PRJEB24354) | sludge metagenome | isolation source: sludge from phenol fed wastewater aerobic bioreactor A | place: India: Nagpur | collected 2016-09-15
CGGCGGCAGCAGCCACGGCGGAGTCGGCGGCAACGGCGGAAATGGCGGGGCAGGCGGCAACGGCGGACCTGGCGGACCTGGCGGAAAGGCCGGTGACTCCTTCATATTTCCTGAACCGCCGTACAACAGCTACTTAGGCGGCACCGGTGGAGCCGGTGGAGCCGGTGGCGCCGGTGGAATCGGCGGAGCCGGCGGCGTTGGCGGCGACGGCGCACCCGGCATCGACAACCAGGGTGCGCTCTACGTCAGCGCCACCGGCTCGACCACGGCCGCTTCTGGAGCCGGTGGGGCGAATGGCAACGCGGGTCTGGACGGCGCAAGGGGCGGCGGAGGCTCTGGTGGGAATGGGGCTGGCGGCGACGGCGGGAAGGGCGGCACCGGCGGGGCGGGCGGTGCGGGCGGTGCGGGCGCGCCGCTGATCAGCGGAACACCGATACTGCAGGCCGACGCCGGCCAAGGCTCCAACCCGGAAAACCTGTGGCTGTACTCGTCCGGCGATGAGTACCCCGCGCTCGGCGGCGTGGCCGCCTTTTTCAGCGCGGTCATTGATAACGGGTGGTGGCCGGCCACCCGGGCGGGCTACACCTTCGCCGGCTGGTCCATCCACCAGAACGGGAATCCGATCATCGATCCCGAGGATTCGAGTACCAACTATTCGATCATCTACGCGGTGTGGCAGGCCATCCAGACGACGACCAGCGCACCGCCACCCACCACATCGACCGACAGCATCGCCTCGACCACCGAGACGACCCCGCCAACGAGCCCCGGCATGCCGAGCCCGGCGCCCGTCACCTCGGCCGGCACCCGGTCGTCGGCGCCGCTGCCCGCGGACACGGACGCGGCAGACCTGCAGCTCAGCAATCACCACATGCCCGCCGGTTCCGGCGTCGTGATCACCGCCCACGGTTTCGCCCCCGGCACGACCGTGGACTTCTGGATCTACTCGACACCGCACTACCTGGGTAGCGCGATCGCCGACAAGACCGGAACCGCCACCCTGCACGTCACTCTCGATGCGAGCCTGGTGGGCGTGCACCACATCCAGGCGCTCGGAGTCGGGCCGCAGGGACAGCCGCGGAACCTGGCGCAAACAATCACGCTCACCGCCGCGCCGTTGGCGAGCACCGGCATCAACGTCGCCGCGTTGCTGTTGCTCGTTCTCGTCCTGGCCGGCGCCGGCGCCGGGCTGCTCCACGTGGGCAGTCGCCGACTCGCACCCCGACAGCACTGACACGCGGCGCCGGGCAGCAAAGCTCGTCACAGGGTGGGTGGCGGCGGTGTGCGGCCCCGGCGGCTTCGTCCACCGGGGCCGCACCTGTACCAACAGGTAAGCAACGCCCTCCATCAAGCCGGCCCGATCATCGGAGAGGATGACGGCGGAACGTTTCACCAGCGCAAAGCACAGGGCGGCGCCCCGCGCCTGCCCGCAGCCGGGCTATCCAGCAAGCTGGACCGCTCGGAGCGCTCCGTGGTGGTGCCGCCAGCTTCACGTGCGGCACCAGAGGCCGTCGCGGCGCTGGGCCAGGCCGAACGTCCGCAGCATGGCGAGGGCGCCGATCACATCGGGCACCGGTAGGGCGGCATCCCCGGCCAGGGTGTCGACGCTAACTGCGCCGCGGGCGGGCAGGGCGTCGTGCACCCGGCTCGTGACGAGGTCGAGCCCGTCGGTGGGCCGATCTCCCGGGCGGTGCGTAGGTGCGGCGGGGGCCAGCGGCTCGAGCATGCCGACGAGGTCCGGCCACCCGGTGACCAAGCCGGCGCGGCCCTCGCGGATCAGGTCGTGGCAGCCCACGGACATCGCGGAGCTGACCAGCCCCGGGACGGCAAACACCTGGCGGCCGAGGTTCGCGGCGGTGGTCGCCGTGTTCAGCGAGCCGGAGCGCCGCCCGGCCTCCACCACCACAGTCGCCTCGGCGAGAGCGGCGATCAGCCGGTTCCGCACCAGGAAGCGATGCCGGGCCGGCACGCTGCCCGGCGGGTACTCGGAGATCACGGCGCCGCCCTGCGCGATCGCGTCGATCAGCGCCCGGTGCGCCGCCGGGTAGGCCCGGTCGATCCCGCAGGCGAGCACCGCGACGGTGGTGAAACAGCCAGCGGCCGACCCACTCTCGCCTCTACCCCAATCATCCCCGAGTCTGCCCCCATGGCTCGCCTCACCGTCGACCGCGTGCAGGGCGCCGCGATGCGCGGCGGCGTCGATGCCGTAGGCCGCGCCAGACACGACGGTCCATCCGAAGCGCGCGGCGTCCCCGCCCAACTCGGTGGCAACCCGCATGCCGTACGCGGTCGCCGCACGCGATCCGACCACCGCCAGCCCCCCACGATCACCGGTCGCCCAGCCACGGCCGCGCCGATACAGCGCCAGTGGGGGCGCGGCGTGTGGGCACTGCTCGTAGGGGCGCACCCAGTCCAAGGGCGCGAACAACTCTTCCGGCCAGTCTGGGTCGCCGGGGCCGACGAGCACCGCCCTACTCTCCGCCGCGATCGCAACGTCGCGCGCCGCCTGGGCCTCCAACTCGTCCCGACCGAGCCCGCCGACCCTCGGTTGCACCACGGACGCCACCTCGTCCGGCGCGAGACCGCCGGCGATCGCCGCCCATGCCTCCTCGGCGCCCAGGGCATCGACGAACGCAAGCACCGCGGGAGCCACCGGCGGCTCCGCGCATCGCAGCAGTCCGGCCAGGGCGATCTCCCGATGCGTGGGCCTCATGCTGCCTCCCCGCACCGCAGCGCCAGCGCGCGAGCCACATCCGACTCGGCCGGCCGGCCGCGCTCGGCCAAGTCGGCGGCCGTCAAGGCCAGTCGGAGCACCCGGTCGTAACCGCGGGCGGTGAGCGATCCAACCCGCACGGCGTGGTCCAGCAGCGACGTGCGCGGCCCACGGGATTTCCACAACTCGCGCACGTCCGCGCTGGCGGCCTCGGCATTGCAGCGATACCCGAAGGCCCGCCACCGGAATGCGGCCCGCTCACGCGCCTGGACTACCCGCTGCCGGATCGCCTCGGACGATTCCTGCGGCGGCGCGTCCCCGGTCAATGCCACCAGATCGACCGGCGGAATATCGACACGGATGTCGACTCGATCCATCAGCGGCCCGGACAATCGGCCCAGGTATCTCTGCCGTACCCCCGCCGGACACGCGCAGTCGACGTCCCGCGCCGCGGCGCAGGGACATGGATTCGCCGCGAGAACCAATTGAAAACGCGCCGGGAAACGCGCCATGTGCTTCGCCCGCATCACCAGCACCGACCCCGATTCCATGGGCTGCCGCAGTGCGTCGAGCACCGACCTGCGGAATTCGGGGGCCTCGTCCAGGAAGAGGCACCCGCGATGGGCGAGACTCACGCTGCCAGGCCGGATATCGCCGGAGCCGCCGCCGATCATCGCGACCAGCGACGCCGAATGGTGCGGGTCGACGAAGGGCGGGTCGACCTTGAGAGGGGTCCGCGGATCGAGCACCCCGGCGACGGAGTGGATCGCGGTCACCTCCAGCGACTCCTCCTCCGTCAGCGGCGGCAGCAGCCCCGGCAGGCGCGCCGCCAGCATGGTCTTCCCCGCGCCGGGCGGACCGATCATGGCCAGGTGGTGCCCGCCCGCGGCCGCGAGTTCCAGGGCGTATCGCGCCTGGCCCTGCCCGAACACCTCGGCCATATCCGGCCCGCGGCCGGCCACCACGCTCACCCCAGGACCGGGCTCGATCAGCCGCCCGGGTTCGCCCTTCAGGTGCGCCACGAGATCGGCCAGTGACCGCACGCCGCGCACTTCCACCCCCCGCGCCAGCGACGCCTCGGCAAGGTTGTCCGGCGCCACGATCGCCGAATCCCGTCCGCTCGCGGCCGCCGCCAGCAGGCAGGGCAGCACTCCCGGCACCGGCCGCACGCTGCCATCCAGGCCGAGTTCGCCGACCAGCACCGCCTCGCGCGCCCGGCGGGCCGGAACCACGTCGGCAGCGGCGAGCAGCGCCACCGCGATCGCGAGGTCGAAGCCGGCGCCGCGCTTGTGCACACCGGCCGGGGCCAGCGACACGGTGAGCCGGGTCTGCGGCCATTCGAAGCCCGAATTGAGCACCGCCGCGCGCACCCGGTCCCGCGCCTGCGCCACCGCCGTATCGCCCATCCCCACCACCGTGATACCCGGCATGCCCGGCGCGATATCGGCCTCCACATCCACCACGGAGCCCACCACGCCCAGCAGGGACACGGCCGCCGTATGACCGATCGCCATCAGAACGCCCCGGCCACGTGCCGAAGCTGCGGCCCGCCACCGTCCGGCATCAGGATCCCGATGACATCGAAGCGCAGAATCGGCCAACCCGCCGGCCGCATCGACGTGATCCACAGATACGCAAGCCGCCGGATCCGCCGCCGCTTCGCCTGCGTCACTGCCTCCACCGGTGTCCCAAAACCCGTGCCGCGCCGCGTCTTCACCTCGCAGAACACGACGGTATCGACACCGTCCGTGGCGACGATGTCCAGCTCACCCTCGGCGCAGCGCCAATTGCGAGCCAGGATCACCAACCCCTGATCCGCGAGGAAGTCCGCCGCAAGTTCCTCGCCGCGCCGCCCGAGTTCGTCCTTCGCCGCCATCTCCCGCTCCCCATGCCACCGATATCCGGCACAGAGCCCCACAACGGAAAAACGTCATAGGCGTGCCGTGACCGTCAGCATGCGGCACGCACCCAAACCAGCCACCACGATCTCGGGAAATGTGGATGGATTTCGGACAGGGGGACAACCCGCCGCCGCACAACAGCGACACAGGCACCAGCCGAGAAACGGCCCGCCTCAGCGCATCTCGTCGGGTAGCCGGATCTCCGGCGCGTCCAGCTCCTCGACGTTCACGTCCTTGAACGTCACCACGCGCACGTTCTTCACGAACCGCGCCGGCCGATACATGTCCCACACCCAGGCGTCGGACATGCGCACCTCGAAGTACATGTCGCCGCCCGCGTTGCGTACCTGCAGGTCGACCGCGTTCGCCAGGTAGAACCGCCGCTCCGTCTCCACGACATAGGAGAACTGGCCGACGATGTCGCGGTACTCGCGATAGAGCTGCAACTCCATCTCGGTTTCGTACTGTTCGAGGTCCTCAGCGCTCACGCCGCCCGTCACGCACCCTTCCCACCGGTTGAACCAGGCCGTAAGCCGCACGGCCGTCACCCCATCATCCCCCACGCGGGGCGAGGCAAACGACTGCTCAGCCTGCCGAACCCGTCGGCGCCGCGTCATCGGCTCGCGCCGGCAGCGACCAGGAGCGGCGGTGCATCTCGCACGGGCCGTGCCGCGCGATCGCCGCGAGGTGCTCCGCCGTTCCGTACCCCTTGTTGCCGGCCCATCCGAAGTGCGCATACCGCCCATGGAGATCGACCATGAGCGCATCGCGCGCGACCTTCGCTAGGACGCTGGCGGCGGCGACCGATGCGCAATCGCGGTCCGCCTTGATGCGCGTCACCACCGGACCGTGAAAAGAATCGAGTATGACGCTGTTCGCGCCGCGCGCGGCGAGAACGCTTGCGGTATCAGCAATGTCAATGGGGCGGCCGGTGCCCGAGTCGCCGACGCCATCGACACCACCCGTCTCGAACAGTCCGGCGGGGCCGTCCGCAACCGTGAACTCCGCAGCCGCGTAGTCCGCCGAGAGGTAGTCGACGTTGCCGTCGAGCAGCACAGCGTCCACGGGTGCGGACAGCTCCGCCAGGGCGCGCAGGGCCGCGAGCCGCAACGCGCGCATGATCCCGATCCGGTCGATCTCCGCGGCAGTCGCATGGCCGACGGCGCACTCCGCGGCCCACACGCGGATCGGCCCGACCAGAGCCGTGCGAGCCGCGGCGGACAGCAACTTCGAATCCTTCAGGCCGGCAGGTACGGGGCCGAGATGCTGCGTCACTACGACGGCGCCCACGCTGACCGGACCGGCCAGCGCCCCACGGCCGACCTCGTCGAGCCCGGCAAGGCGTCGGCAGGAGCGGCCCATCATGGACCGTTCGGCATCGAGCGTGGGCATGCTCAGCCCGAGGGTGCGCCGGACATAATGTCCGGACTGCCGATCCCACGCCATCGGGACGGCGGCATCACGATCGCCACGGCCCGCCCGACCACGTCCGTGACCGGGATCGGGCCTTGACATTGGACATTCGGCGCGGGCACCAGCCCCCGGCAGTTGTACGTCGAATCGGCCGAGTCGGAGCGGTGATCCCCCATGACCCACACGGACCCCGCCGGCACCTTGTACGGCCCGAAGCACCGGATCGAGTTGAAGTGCGCGGGATCGGCCGGCTTGCGTTCGCAATTCGATTCGCCGACGGTCCAATCCCATTCCGTGCGGTCGGCATCCATCAGGATGTACGGCTCGTTCAACGACACTCCGTCCACCTGCACGCGGCCCTGCGCGTCACAGCAGGAGACCGTCTGGCCGCCGACCGCGATCACGCGTTTGACGAAGTCCTTCTCGTTGGGCGGCGCAATGCCCACGACCGAGCCGAGCGCCTGGCCTATCTTGCCGAGCCACGTCGACGGACCGGGGATGCTGGCCTCGGGTGTCCATGTCGGCGGGCCCTTGAACACCACCACATCGCCCTGCTGAGGCGAGCCGAAGTCGTACCCGAGCTTGTAGGCGAGGATGCGATCGCCGCCGTGCTCCACGCCGTGCAAGGTGGGTTCCATCGAGCCGGACGGCACGTAGTAGACGCGGGCGACGAACGTCTGGATGAGGAACGTGAGCAGGAACGCCACCACGATCAGGATCGGTAGTTCGACCCACCACGGCCGCTGCTTGCGTTTCGCGGCTGCAGCCCCTGCCGCATCCGCGGTGACTTCTCCTTCGTGGCCTTCGTCGCGGGCCCGCCGCTTCTCGTTGCGGGCCTGTGAGAGCTCCCGCCAGCGCAGGACGTTGGCCGCATGTCGATCCACGTCTACCTGATCGGCCGTCGGCTGTGAATCGTGATCATTGTGCCGCGCGCCGCCTACCGCGCGATGCGCACCGCCGCCCGGTGGTGGCACCGGCCGTACGGGCTGTGCCGGCGCCTCGCCCGCGGAGTCGTCACCGTTCGCCGGCCCGACCGGGTTCATGTCTCTGGGACCGACCATTCCCGCGCCCGTCATTCCTGTGCCGCTCACTATTGAAGGCTACGTGGCCACGCAGAGACACCGGCCGACGCTACGGACGCACCGGCCGACGCCACAAAGGCATCGACGGGCCGGACATCCGGCCCGTGCGCCGCAGCGCACACGCGATCAGCTCGCGTTCTCGCGCTTTTCCTTGATCTTGGCGGCCTTGCCGCGTAGATCGCGCAGGTAGTAGAGCTTGGCACGCCGCACATCGCCGCGCGCGGTGACCTCGATCTTCTCCAGGTTCGGCGAATGAACCGGGAAGGTGCGCTCCACGCCGACGCCGAAGGAGATCTTGCGGACGGTGAACGTCTCGCGGACGCCGCCGCCCTGACGCCGGATGACATGCCCCGCGAACACCTGCACACGGGACCGGGAACCTTCGATGACCTTCACGTGCACCTTGACGGAGTCGCCCGGGCGGAAGTCGGGGATATCGTCGCGTAGCGATGCGGCGTCCAGCGCGTCCAGGGTGTTCATGATGCTCTCTCGATTCCTGCGTCGTACAACTCGTGGGCTCATCTCGCCGCGCTCGGGTCGAGCGGGCGGCAGTCAGCCCCGGTTATCCCGTCCACTGCGGGCGATGGCTGACGATCGGTGCCGTCTGCGTGCGGCGACATCCGTCGCAGGGCAACCGCTCTATTGTGCCAGATTCGTCCGCCAGCCCCAAAACCACCGGGTATGACGACGTTCGCGGCGGGCAAGCCGCCGAAGGGCTCATGTCTCCGGCCCATCACCCTCGAAGGCAGTATCTATCGCAAATGCGGCGTCGATCTCGGCGCGGTGCCGCCGGAGCACTGTGTACGTGATGAGCGCGACGACGGTCGCGGACCCGCCCGAGATCATCAGCACCGCCGGCAGTCCGATCACGCCACCGAGCGCGCCCCCGGCCAGGGCTCCCAGCGGGATACCGCCCCAGATGACGGTGCGGTACACCCCCTGGACGCGCCCGAAGAGGTGTTCGGGAATGATCGCCTGCCGCACCGACACGATCTGCACGTTGAACGCTGTCACGGCCGCAGCCGAGACCGCGTAGAGCGCGACGCCGAGAACCTGCTGCGGGAAGGCGCCGATCAGCAGGGTGGTCACGGCGGCGACGGCCTCGCAGAGTCCCATCGCCAATGGGCGTCCGAACAGTGCGGAGATACGCGGCGACAGGATGGATCCGATGACGGCACCGGCTCCGGCGATCGCCAGGGCGATGCCGAACCCTCGCTCGGTAAGGTGCAGGTTTTCCAGCGCAAAGAGCACCATGATGCCGCTGGCCATCGAGTGCAGCACCCCGGACGTTCCCGTCGTCACCATCAGGGTGCGCAACAGGCGATGGTGCATCAGCCAGCGCAGACCTGCCGCGATGTCGGTGCGCATCCGCGTGGGAGCTTCGCGCGGTGTGTGGAACCTGCCCGCCAGGGTGAGGACCAGCCCCGCCGACACTAGGTAGGCGACGGCGTTGCTCCAGAACGGGATCGAGACGGCGATCGCGAACAGCCAGGCGCCGATCGGGGCTCCGAGGAATATGTTGCCAACGCTCTCCGCGGTGGCGAGCAGGCTGTTGCCGCGCTCCAGTCTGCCCTTGCCGACAACGGCGGGCAGGATCGCTCGCGCTGCGTTGTCGTACACGACCTCCGCGCAGCCGAGGACGACGGCGGCGGCGTAGAGCAGCGACAGCGTCGCCGCGCCGGTGGCGGTGGCCACGGCCATTCCGGCCAGGACGGCCGCGCGCACCGTGTTGGCGGCGGCCATCGCCGTCCGGCGATTGACCCGGTCGATCAGCGCGCCGGCCGGGATCGCGAAGAGCAGCCAGGGCAGGAATGCGAGGGACGCCATTGCGGACACTGCCAGCGGATCGCGCGTGAGGCTGGCGGCAAGCAGCGGCAACGCCGCCTGCAACATACCGTCGGACAGGTTCGAGATCCCGCTCGAGGTGAACAAGCGCCAGAACGGCCTGCCCAGGCCGCTTCTCAGCGCGGCGGTCGGCTCATTCAGCGGGCGTGTGGGCGGTTCGGATCCCGCGGAAAGCGTCGTCATGCCCGCCGGCCCACCTCTTCATCGGGAGCGCCGCCGGGCTCGTCGCTCGTGTCACCGTCCGGGTCACCGCCCGCCGGGATGTCCACGGCGCGGTCCGTCGGGGTGGTGTTGATCGTCAGCACCACGCGACGGGCGCCAGCTCCGGCGGCCTGCGCACGGAACCGTTCGACGACGGCGTCGAGTTCGCGATTCAACTCTGCGGTCTGCTCGGCGGACAGGCTCAGGTGCACCTCTTCGCGGCGCAGCACGTCCCGCCACTCGGCCGGCCAGGCGGGCGCCTGGTGCACCACCGCGAGCGCCCGTTCGAAATCAGCCTGCAGATACGCCCGCAGGATGAGATCGGCTGCGGCCCCGGTGGTCTCGTCATGCATCAGATCCAGCACCGGAAGCTCCCAGCCGCCCGGCGTCGGCCGCCACACCCGCTCTCGCCCGGTCCCGGCAGCCGGATCTTCGACGATGAAGCCGTGTCGGTGCAACTGTCGAAGGTGGTAGCTGGTCGAGCCGCTGGATTCACCCAGCGCGGCGGCCAGTGCGGTGGCGGTGGCGCGTTCCCGGTTGCCCAGTTCGGCGAGCAGCTTGAGGCGCAACGGGTGTGCGAGGGCCTTGAGCGCGGCGGGCTCGGTGATCGACCGGCGCTCGGCGGCGGATTCCGTCATACAAGGACAGTATTCAATGCAAACGTTACTTTGCAAGTGTTTCTTTGCATTCCGTCCGCTCCCCGCTCGTGTGTGCCAGATGGCGCCCCAACGCCACGAGAGACACACGAGGCACAGAGCGAGCCAGTGCCGTGTCAGTGCGGGGCCAGTGTCAGTGGGGTGGCCGCCGGCGCTTCTTCGCGGCTCGCGCCGCCCGCGCCTCGCGCTGCACGGCGACCCGTTCGGCGAGGCCCGCGGGCAGCTCGAGACCGAGTTCGGTGAGCACGTCGAGATCGTGCTCGTCGCAGCCCTCGGCAGCCAGACCGGCGAGCAGGTCGGGCCGGAAGCGCGCGGTGCGGCGCAGCGACTCGTCGCGCCGGTACCGCGCGATCTGCGCGTGGTGGCCGGACAGCAGCACCTCCGGGATGCCAAGGCCCCGATAATCGGCCGGCCGGGTGTAGACCGGTCCCTCCAGCAGTCCGGCCGCGCCGCGCGAGAACGAGTCGTCGCCCACGGAGTCCGCGTTGCCGAGCACGCCCGGCAGCAGGCGGCCGATCGCCTCGACCATGACGAGCGCCGCGGCCTCTCCTCCGGCGAGCACGTAGTCGCCGATGGAAAGCTCGCGGACCGTCATCCGGCGCGCGGCGTCCAGCGCGAAACGCCCGTCGATGCCCTCGTAGCGGCCGCACGCGATTACGAGCTGCGATGCAGTGGAGAGTTCCTCCGCCACGTTTTGGGTGAAGCGCTCCCCGGAGGGGGTCGGGATCACCAGGACGGGGCGCTGCGGGATCTGCGCCCCCGCGGGTTCGGCCTCGCCGGAATAGGTTTCGCCGAGGACATCGTCATACTCGCTGCCGTATTCGGGATCATTTCCAGGTTCATATCCGGCGTCATAGTGGGTGGGCGGCCAGGCGGAACCCGTCACGGAATCGAGTGCCCGGCCCCAGATGTCGGGACGCATCACCATGCCGGGTCCGCCGCCGTAGGGCGAGTCGTCGACGGTGTGGTGGTTGTCGTAGGTCCAGTCGCGCAGGTCGTGGACCTCGAGTTCGATGATGCCGTCGGCGATCGCCTTGCCGATCAGCGATTCGTGAAGCGGCGCAAGGTATTCCGGGAAGATCGAGATGATGTCGATGCGCATGTGTCCTCCCGAGGTGGTGCTCAGGCGAACATACCGTCCGGGGGGTCGATGGTCAGCCGCCCCGCCGCCAGATCGACCACCGGGACGATCGCTTTGACGAAGGGTACGAGTTCCTCGGATCCGTCCGGGCGGGTCACGTGAAGGACTGGGGCGGCGGGCGCATGCAGCACGTCGGTCACGCGGCCAAGGTCGCGTCCGGCGGTATCGACGGCGGCGAGCCCGATGAGCTCGTGATCGTAGAACTCGTCGGCATCGGCGCGCTGCGGCAGCTCGTCGGTATCGATCTGAAGAACGGTGCCGCGCAAGGCTTCTGCGGCGTCGCGGTCCTCGATTCCGGCAAAGCGCAGCAGGGTGATCTGCCCGGAGCGGCCGGTGGATTCGACGCGGAGCGGGCCGACGGCCGCCGGGTCCGTGAGCAGGACGGAGCCGGGCGCGAATCGGGCGCCGGGATCGTCGGTGCGTACCTCGACGGTGACGTCACCTTTGATCCCATGCGGGCGCCCGATCCGCCCGACCACGACCCTCATGCGATCAACAGGGCGGTGAGACGACGGTCAGCGTTCGTCGGTGTCGACGACGTCGACACGCAGGCCCTTGCCGCCGACCGCCGTCATGACCGTGCGCAGCGCGGTGGCGGTGCGCCCGCCGCGTCCGATGACCTTGCCGAGATCGTCCGGGTGGACGTGCACGCGCAGGGTGCGGCCGCGGCGATGCGTTGACATCTCGACGCGCACGTCGTCGTCGTGCTCGACGATCCCGCGGACCAGGTGGTCCAGCGCCTCTTCCAGGGTGTCCACGGTGCTCAGGCCTCGTCGGCTGCCGGGGTGTCCGAGCCGGTCTCCGCAGCGCCGGCGTCCGTGGCGGCTGCGGGTTCGGCGGCGGGCGCTTCCGCGGAGCTCTCGACCGGCTTCTCGGCTGGCGCTTCGGCTGGCGTCTCGTTGGCGGCCTCGGCGGGGGTCTCAGCCTTCTTCGGAGCGCGCTTCTTCGCGGTCGTCGCGGCCGGGGCGTCGTCCGCGCCGATCGCGGCCAGGGCGGCATCGTAACGGGCGCGCTTGTCGACCTTCGGCGGCTGCGGCTTCAGGGTGCCCTCGGCGCCCGGCAGGCCCTTGAACTTCTGCCAGTCCCCCGTCACCTTGAAGAGCGCTTCGACGGCCTCGGTCGGCTGGGCTCCGACGCCCAGCCAGTACTGCGCGCGATCGGAGTCGATCTCGATGACGCTCGGCTCCGCCTTCGGCTGGTACTTGCCGATCAATTCGATCGCACGGCCGGAGCGGCGGGTGCGGGAATCGGCGACGACGACGCGGTAGAACGGCTCGCGGATCTTTCCGATGCGGGCGAGTTTGATCTTGACGGCCACGGTGTGCGGTGTACTCCTCGTGATGTGTGGCGGGCCTGGTGGAGAACGGTGAAGAACTCTGACCCGTCGTGCGGCGGGCGCCAACAGTCGCGTGGGGTAGCGAACGTCGACACACCAATGGCGGCCGCATCCGGGTGAGAGGGTCCGGGCGCGACCGTGACGGCGTTCATTATGCCAGACGGATGCCCGGCCCCGGACCATGGTGCGGGCCGTCATCGCCGCCATCGCCGTTATCTCGGTGGCTGCCGGCGACGATGCGGCCGGCGCGGATCACGGCGAGCGGGCGGCGGAGGCGTTCCAGATCCTCGGCCGGATCGTCGGCGAAGACCAGCGCGTCGGCGCGGGAGTAGGCGGGCTCGCCGAGCCAGGTGCGGGCGTCGTGACCGGCGGCGCGCAGCACAGCGCGGCGGTCCATGCCGGTCCGGGTGAGCGCGATGATCTCGTCCACGATGCGGCCGTGCTCGATGTAGCCACCGGCGTCGGTGCCGGCGTGCACGGGGATGCCCGCGTCGACGGCCTTGCCGAACGTTTCGTCGCTGCGCGCATGCAGGTCGCGCATGTGCTTCGCGTAGGCCGGGTACCGGTCCGCGGCGTCGGCGAACTGCGGGAAGTTCGCGATGTTGATCATGGTGGGAACCAGATGTGTTCTGCGGCAAACCATCTCGCGGATGGTCTCGTCGGTGAGGCCGGTGCCGTGCTCGATGCAGTCGATGCCGGCGGCGAGCAGGCCGGGCAGCGCATCCTCGCCGAAGACGTGCGCGGTGACGCGGGCGCCGGCGTCATGCGCGGCGGCGATGGCCTCGGCGAGCACGTCGTCCGGCCACAGCGGCGCGAGATCGCCGATGGACCGATCGATCCAGTCCCCCACCAGCTTCACCCAGCCGGTGCCGCGCGCTGCCTGCCGGGTGACTTCGGCGACCAGGTCGGCCGGATCGTCGAGATCGACGGACAGGTCACGGATGTAGCGCTTGGGTCGCGCGATGTGCTGCCCGGCGCGGATCAGCACGGGCAGGTCGTCGCGGCCGGCCAGCGCGGAGGTGTCCAGCGGCGAGCCGCAGTCCCGGATCACCAGGACGCCGGCGGCGAGGTTGCGGCGCGCCTGCCGCTCGGCCTCGCCGATGCCGACCGCCCCGCTCATGGAGTAGCCGATGTGGCAGTGCGCGTCGACGAAACCCGGTAACACGTAACCGTCCACTGATATGACGGGGATGACGCTGTCCGTGGTTTCGCCGGTTCCGACCACCCGCGCCCCGTCGAAGTACAGATCGATCGGGGCCCTCGTCGCGGCGTCGATGCCAGTGAGGTGCAGCGCGGGTGACATCCCCCCATCGTCGCATCTGCGCGCTCTTCGGGATGGCGGCTGCGGTGAGCGCGCCCAGCTCGGCCTGCCGGCCGACGAACAGCGTCATACTCACTGAGCCGATCCGCGAGAGCGGACGAAGCGCATCATTCCCCCGGTCACCGTGGAATATTCACATCGCCGGATCCGCGGCGCCAACCTCAGGTCCTGTCAGGTCGCGAAGTACGAGGGCGGCGCCGCCCCGTCGATGGCGAGTGCCACCGCGGCTCGCGCCGCGATCGGTCCGACGAGATTGCCTGTGCCGCAGTAGCCTCCGCACGCCACCACCCCGGTATCGATCTGCGTCACCAGCGGCCGGCCATCGGGTGTGTAGCCGACCGAGGCGGCCCAGCGATGGGTGACCCTCGGCGCGTCGATCGACGCGGCCCGCGCGACCCGCCCGATGAGACCGTCGATCCACGCCTGCACCGGCGCGGTCGGGCGCTGGTCGGCCGTCCACTCCGCGTCGACGAAGCGGTCCCGCCCGCCCCCTGCGAAGATGCGGCCGGCAGCATCCTGCTGCAGGTAGTCGTACCCCCGGTTCGCGTAGACGGGGCAAGGCAACACGGCCCGCCCCGATGGTTCCACGGCGGCGGTCGCCGCCATCTGCAGCCGCGTGGTGCGCACGCGGCCGTCCAGGTGCGGCAGCAGCGCGTCCAAGTGCCCGTCTACCGCGACGATGACGCTGTTCGCATGGATCACCCCGTGCGGGGTCTCCACGCGCCCAGGGCGGATCGCGGTGGCCGGGGTGTGTTCGTGCAACCGTGCGCCGGCCGCGTAGCGCGCGGCCAGGCCCATCGCGCGGCGCACCGGGTTCATCGCGGCATCGCGGGGGAAGTACAGCCCCGTGCCGAGGGGCCCTTCGTAGCGCTCCACGGCGAGGTCGTGCGCCCGCATGAAGGCGTACTGCGCGTCGCAATCGGCCAGCTCACGCCGCCGAGCGGCGTCGTCATCGTGATCTCCGTCGCCGCCGCGCCCTGGGAGCCCGGCCACTCGGATCGAACCCACGCGCCGGATCACGTCATCTCCGAGAAGCGTTTCCAGACGGTCGATCTCGCGCAGAGTCTCCCGGTAGAACGCGACGGCCACGTCGGCGCCGAACGTCGCGGCGAACTCGTGCACGGCCTGCGCAGGCCCGCCGAGCAGGAAACCGCCGTTGCGCCCGGCGGCACCGGCGGCGACGCGGCCGGCGTCGATGCCGATTACGTCCAGGCCGCGGTCGAGCAGATCGCCGATCGCCGCGAGCCCGCTGCCGCCCAGGCCGACGACGCATACGTCCGCCGTGGCGTCACCGGCCAGCGGCGCGAACGTCTGCCAGGCGACGCCCGGCTCGGCATCCCAGCCGACCGCGGGGTCGGGCCCGCCGGCGCTCACCGGCGCGTCAGTTCTTCGGGAGGTTGAGCTTGGACAGGTCGAAGTCGGCGGGCAGTTGGTCCAGCCCGGGGAACCCGCCGGGCAGCCCGCCCGGCATGCCGCCTGCGCCCGGAATCCCGCCCGGCACCCCCTGGAACCCACCCGGCATGCCGCCAGTCAGACCTCCGGGCATTCCGGGGAACCCGCCACGCACCTTCGGCGGTGTCGGGCCGCGCCCGGCTGAGCCCTTCTTCTTCCCCTTCTTGCCCTTCGCCGACTTCGTCGCCTTACGGGCGCCCGGGAATCCGAATCGCCCGGCCATCGAGCCCATCATCTTCTTCGCCTCGCCGAACCGCTCGAGCAGCGCGTTCACCTGCGAGACGCTGGTGCCCGATCCGGCCGCGATACGCCGGCGCCGCGACGCGTTGATGATCTTCGGGTCAGCCCGCTCCCCCGGGGTCATCGAGCGGATCATGGCGGCGGTGCGGTCGATGTCGCGCTCGTCGACGCCCGCCAGCGCGTCCTTGATCTTCCCGGCGCCCGGCATCATGCCCAGGATCCCCTGCAGCGGGCCCATCTTGCGGATCATCAGCATCTGCTGCAGGAAGTCCTCGAGGGTGAACTCGCCGCCCATCATGCGGCTGGCCATCTGCTCGGCCTGCTCCGCCTCGAAGTGCTGTTCGGCCTGCTCGATCAGCGTGAGCACGTCACCCATGCCCAGGATGCGGGACGCCATCCGGTCGGGGTGGAACGTGTCGAAGTCGGCAAGCTTCTCACCGGTGGACGCGAACAGGATCGGCACGCCCGTCAGCTGCCGCACCGACAGGGCCGCGCCACCGCGCGCGTCGCCGTCGAGCTTGGTGAGCACCACGCCGGTGAAGCCGACGCCGCCCAAGAACGCCTCGGCGGTGACCACCGCGTCCTGACCGACCATCGCGTCCAGCACGAACAACGTCTCGTCCGGCTGCACAGCGTCCCGGATGGCGGCAGCCTGCGCCATCATCTCGGCGTCGATCCCGAGCCGGCCGGCGGTGTCCACGATGACGATGTCGTGCAGTTTCGCCCGCGCGTATTCCACGCCGCCGCGGGCCACCGCTACCGGGTCGCCCGTGGCGACCACCGCGTCCGTCGAACCGGTATTCCCCGGCTCCAGCGCGAACACCGTCACACCCGCCTGCCCGCCCACCACCTGCAACTGGGTGACGGCGTTCGGGCGTTGCAGGTCGGCGGCCACCAGCAGCGGGGTGTGCCCCTGCTCCTTGAGCCACAGGGCGAGTTTGCCGGCCAGCGTCGTCTTGCCGGCGCCCTGCAGGCCCGCCAGCATGATCACGCTCGGTGGGTTCTTCGCGAGCTGCAGTCGCCTGGTCTCGCCGCCCAGGATCGCAATGAGTTCCTCGTTGACGATCTTGATGACCTGCTGCGCCGGGTTCAGCGCCTGCGAGAGGTCCGCCGCCGACGCTCGCTCCTTGATCGCCGCGATGAACGTCTTGACCACGGGCAGCGCGACGTCCGCCTCGAGCAGGGCGATGCGAATCTCCCGCGCGCTCGAGTCGATGTCGGCCTGCGATAGCCGGCCCTTGCCGCGCAGACCCGTGAAGACGCTCGAGAGCCGGTCGGAGAGGGTGTCGAACACGGGCACGGACCTTTACGCGTGGGGGTGGGCGTCCTGGTGACTGACAGCACCATCGAGGCTAGCGGAAACCGCGTATGACGCTGTTCGCGCGCTCCGCGCGCCGGGCCCTGACCCGGAGACGAGGCTATCGGACCGCTATCGCACCACACCTTCAGTCGCCGACGCCACCGCGACGGTGACGGAGTTCACGACCGCCTCACACACGTCGTTGTTCAGCGGCCGCCCGCCCTGCTGCAGGTAGAAGGCGTCCACCACGTCCGCTCCGTAGGTATCCACCCGCGCGGCGACCACGTCGATCCCGACGTCGCTCACGGCTGTTGCCACCCGGAAGACCAGCGTCGGACAATCGGGGGCCCGCACCTCCAGGACCGTGCTTCGCCGAGACGCGCTTGCCACGACGACCACCGTTGGGGTGGCGGCACGACCGACAACCGCCACGGCCCCGGAATCCGCTTCCCGATGCAGGCCCGCGGTCGCGGATCCCCCTTCCCACCGTCGGGACAGCGCGGCGGGGACGTCCCATGCTCCGGTCAGGGCGCGCACCAGATCGGTCTGCAGCACCGCCGGGTCGGGTGGGTCGCCGAACCGGGGTGCGACCACCCAGTCCTGCCGAGCGGCCCTTTCCGAGGTGAATACCGATGCGGACCGAATGGTCAGCCGGTGCAACGCGAAGACACCCGCCGCGGCGGCGAGCAGCCCGTGCCGGTCGGGCGCCTGCACCGCTACGGCGATGCCGTCCGGTCGTTGGACTATCCGCACGGCTACGGGCGCCTCCGGCCCGCCGCGAGCGGTGCCGCCCGGAGCAGCGCCGCCGGGAGCGTGTCCGACGGCTGGGGCACCCACGGCGGAATCGCCGGGTACACCGCTGCGAACCGTGGTGCCGCCCACCGCTGCGCCATCGCCGCCGAGCAGCCGCCGGGTCCGGGACACGAGGATCCCGACCTGGGCCGCCTTCCATGGGGACCAGGCCGCCGGACCGGCCGCCGTCGCGTCCGCCTCGGTCAGGGCGGCCAGCAGGTCCAGGGTGGCGACGCCGCCGACCGCAGCCGCGACCGACTCGATGGTCGCCGGATCGTCGGGATCGCGGCGCACCGCGGTCTGCGCGAGTAGCAGGTGCTCCCGCACCAGCGTCACCACCAGGGCTGCATCGTCGAGCGGAAAACCCATGCGCGCCAACCACTCCGGTGCCATTTTTGCTCCGGCGGCGCTGTGGTCGCACCCGGTGCCCTTGCCGATGTCGTCGCCCTCCACGAAGCCGCGATAGTCCATGGAGGCCATGTTGGCCTCGCGCAGCATACGCCCGGCGTCCTTGACCTCCTCCTGGCCCTTGACCTCCTCCACGCCGACATTGAGCAGGCCGACAGTCGGCCGTTCCATGCCGAAGACGGAGCGCGCCATACCGGTGCCCAGAATGGCGAAGTCGACAAGCTGGTGCGCGTCGGCGCCGATGGTGGCGCCGACGTCCAGCCCCCCGCTTTCGCCGCGCAGCGTCGGCCAGATGGC
>OFTX01000596.1_pt1 | contig 18094 bp, 10 predicted proteins | sample 1775051 | NCBI WGS metagenome assembly OFTX01 (sample SAMN08195772, study PRJEB24354) | sludge metagenome | isolation source: sludge from phenol fed wastewater aerobic bioreactor A | place: India: Nagpur | collected 2016-09-15
GCCGCAGGCGAGCCAAGGTGCGGAATCGAATGGTTCTCGCGAGCACCCGTCCCGGAGGGAGAGGAGAGCAGATCACCGGCGAAATATTCCGGACCGCAGTGCGCTTGCGCAGGAATGACGAGCAAGAAGCGGGATTGATCAGGCCTTTCTTAATGTTGGTCGGAGTGACTACCCGCACATGGTGCGTCCGCGCCCGCGGTTGTAGCGTGGCGGCTCCCTCCGCCCGGGCTCCCGCCATGCCGAAATCCCCGCACCTGCTGGTTTCCCTCGCCCTGCTCGCCGCACCGTGGGCCGTGCAGGCGGCCGACACCGCACCCAAGGCGAGCTCGCACGTCGAGCAGCTGCTGAACCGGCTCGACCAGGTCAAGCGCATCGGCGCCGTGGCGGTTTCGCCCGACGGCACGCGGCTGGCCTGGGTGCGCGAAGGCAAGCAGCCGGCGATCGAGCTGGCCGATGCCGACGGCCACGGCGCGCACGCGCTGGACGTGGGCGCGAAGCTGGCCGACTGCGACAAGCGCGACATCGCCTGGTCGCCGGATTCGCGCCGGCTCGCCTTCATCGCGAACTGCGGCAAGGACCTCACCAACACCGAGGCGATGCACAACGACGTCTACCTCGCCGACGCGACCGGCACCGCCGCGCCGCACGAGCTGGCGAAACTGGCCGGCTATGCGCGCGCGCTGGCGTGGACGGCCGATGGCAAGCAACTCGGCTTCCTCTACGTACCCGGCGCCACCCGCCACGCCAGCGCCACCGCCGCGGGCAAGCCGCAGGTGGGCGTGATCGGTGAGGACGCGCACGAGGAAATCCAGCGCGTGGCCAGCCTCGACGCGGCCAGCGGCGCGCTGCGCACGCTGACGCCCGCCACGCTGTACGCCTACGAATTCGAGTTCGCGCCGGACGGCACGCGCCTCGCCTACACCGCCGCGCCGCCGCCGGGCGACAACAACTGGTGGGTGGCCAAGCTTTACGTGCAGGACGCGAAGGAAGACGCCGCGCCGCGCGCGATCGTCGATCCCTCCACCGTCGCCGACCCGCTGCACGGCCTGCAGATGGCACTGCCGCGCTGGTCGCCGGATGGCGCGCGGATCGCCTTCATCGGCGGCCTGATGAGCGACCAGGGCGCCACCGGCGGCGACCTCTACAGCGTGCCGTCGAACGGCGGTGCGCCGAGCAACCTCACCCCCGGCATCACGGTGACGCCGCAATGGTTCGCGTGGACCGGCGACAACGCGCTGCTGGTCAGCCAGAACGCGAAGGGCCAGGCACAACTCGCCACGTATGAGCTGCACGGCGACCGTGCCACGGCGCAGGCGCCGTACTTCAGCCTGCCCGCGATGATCGGCGCCGGCGGCGCGGTGCTCTCGGTGTCGCTGTCGGCCGACCACCGGCGCGTTGCCTACATGCAGAGCTCCTACGAGCACGCGCCGGAAGTGCACGCCGGCCCGCTCGGCCACACGCCGCCGCCTGCGGTCACCACGCTCAACGCCGCGCTCAAGCCCGCCTGGGGCAAGGCGGTGTCGGTGGAGTGGAAGAACGAAGGCCGCGACGTGCAGGGCTGGCTGCTGTACCCGGCGGACTACGACCCGCACAAGAGCTACCCGATGATCGTGCAGGTGCACGGCGGCCCGGCCTGGGGCGTGATGCCCAACTGGCCCGGCATGGCCGCGATGTACGCGGCCAGCGGCTACTTCCAGTTCATGCCCAACCCGCGCGGCAGCTTCGGCCAGGGCGAAGCCTTCGTGCAGGCCAACCGCAAGGACTTCGGCTACGGCGACCTGCGCGACATCCTCGCCGGCATCGACGCGGTGGAAAAAATGGTGCCGGTGGACGACCGCCGCCTCGGCCTCACCGGCTGGAGCTACGGCGGCTTCATGAGCATGTTCGCGCCCACCCAGACCCAGCGCTTCCGCGCCGTGGTCGCCGGCGCCGGCATCTCCGACTGGCAGAGCTACTACGGCGAGAACCAGATCGACCAGTGGATGATCCCCTACTTCGGCGCCAGCCTGTACGACGACCCCGCGGCGTACGCAAAGAGCTCGGCGATCAACTTCGTCAAGCAGGCGAAGACGCCCACGCTGATCGTGGTGGGCGACCGCGACGAGGAATGCCCCGCGCCGCAATCCTTCGAGTACTGGCACGCGCTGAAGACGCTCGGCGTGCCCACCCGGCTGGTGGTCTACCCCGACGAAGGCCACCACTTCGCCGACCCCAAGCACGTGCGCGACCTGCTGCAGCGCTCGCTGGACTGGTTCGCGAAGTACCTGCCGGCGTCGAAGTAAGGGGGGCCTCGCCGGCCTTTCCGCGCGGGAGGGCCGGTATTGCTCCATAAATCTATTCACCACAAACGACGTTTTGAATGCAAGCCATTGACCATGCTGATATTTGACTTGAAGTATCTATTCAAGTATCTATTCACGCATGACCAACCCAGCCGCCCCGACCGCGCGCCTGCTCGACGTCCTGCGCCTGCGCAGGGTCGCCAGCGCGCGTGAGCTGGGCGAGGCGCTGGGCAGCAGCCAGCCCAGCATTTCCCGCGCGCTGGCGGCGGCCGGCGCAAGCGTGGTGCGCATCGGCCGGGCACGGCGCAGCCGCTACGCCGCCGTGCGCGAGGTGCGCGGGCTGGGCACGCACTGGCCGCTGTACCGCATCGACGAACGCGGCCGGCCGCACGCATTCGGCCGATTGACTGCCTTGCACGGCGACGGCTGCCTCGTCGCCGTAACGCCGCCGCCCGACTGGCTGCAAGGCGAATTCGCCGACGGCCTGTTCCCCGGCCTGCCCTGGTTCCTCGACGACCAGCGGCCGCAGGGCTTCCTCGGCCGCCAGTTCGGCCAGCGTTGGGCGCGCGAGCTGGGCCTGCCCGCCGACATCCTGCGCTGGAACGAAGACGCCGTGCTCGCCGCCCTGCTGCTGCACGGCGACGACGCGCCCGGCGATTTCGTGCTGGGCGACACCGCGCTGGAACGCGCGCTGCGCGATGCGCCCGCAACCATGCCCGCCACGGCGCGCGAGCAACGCTATGCGGAACTGGCGCAAGCCGCGCTGGCCGGCGAGCTGGCCGGCTCCTCGGCCGCCGGCGAGCAGCCCAAGTTCACCGCCTGCGTGGCCGACGACGACGGCACGCCGCGCCACGTCATCGTGAAGTTCAGCGAGCCGGTGGACAGCCACGCCGGCGCGCGCCGCTGGGCCGACCTACTGGTGTGCGAACACCTTGCCGGCGCGCTGCTGGCCGAACACGGCCACGCCAGCGCGCGCACCGAGCTGCTGTGGTCGCAAGGCCGCCTGTGCCTGGAAGCCAATCGCTTCGACCGCGTCGGCGCGCACGGCCGGCGCGGTTTCATCACCCTGGCCGCCTGGAGCGACGCTCACGACGGCGAACGCGACGACTGGGCCGGTGCCGCCGCGCGCATGCAGCAAGCCGGCTGGATCGATGCGGCGGCGTTGGAACAGGTGCGCCTGCGCTGGTGGTTCGGCCGCCTGATCGGCAACACCGACATGCACTTCGGCAACCTCGGCTTCCACCTCGGCGCGGCGCTGCCGCTGCCACTGGCGCCCTGCTACGACATGCTGCCCATGCTCTACCGCCCCGCCGCCAACGGTGCGGTGGTGCCACGCGCCTTCGAACCGCCGCCGCCGACGCCCGCCGCGCTGCCGTACTGGCGCCAGGCCGCGGCCTGGGCCGAGCTCTACTGGCAGCGCGTGGCGCAACATCCCGAAATCAGCGACGCGTTCCGCCACCTTGCCGAATCCAACCGCACCACGCTCGGCTGCCTGCGCCAGCGCTTCGACACGGACGCCGCATGAACCTCGCCCTGTTCGACTTCGACGGCACGCTCACCACGCGCGAAACCTTCGGCGACTTCATGCGCCACGCGGTGACGCCGCTGCGCCGCGCGCTGGGCATTCCCGTGTTTGCGCCGATGCTGGCCGGCTACAAGCTCGGTTTCGTCTCCGGTCATCGCATCCGCCACCACGTCGCCGCCTTCGGCTTCTGCGGCGTGCCTGCCGCGCGCGTCCACGCTGCAGGCGAGCGCTTCGCCGCCGAAGTCCTGCCCGGCCTGCTGCGCCCCGCGGCGATGCAGCGCCTCGCCTGGCACCAGGCGCAGGGCGACCGCGTGGTGCTGGTCTCCGGCGGCCTCGACTTCTACCTCGCGCCGTGGTGCCGGCAGCACGGCCTCGAACTGATCTGCTCAACGCTCGAAACCTGCGGCGAGCGTCTCACCGGCCGCTACCACGGCGCGCAATGCGTGGGCGAGGAAAAGGCCCGCCGCGTGCGCGAACGCCACGACCTCGCCGCCTACGACACCTGCTACGCCTACGGCGACACCCACGAGGATGAAGCGATGCTGGCGCTGGCGCACAAGCGTTACTACCGCGGCGCCGAAATGTCCTGACGCGGAAGCGTCAGAACAACTCCCCCTGCGGCGACGGCTTGCGCGGCGGCACGAAGCGCGTGCAGTCCAGTCGCAGTTCGCGGGCGCGGCCGAAGCCGTGCTTGCGGCACGCCACCTCGAAGCGCTTGCGCAGCAGTTCGGCGAACACGCCTTGGCCGCGCATGCGGGTGCGGAAGTCGCTGTCGTAGTCGCGGCCGCCGTTCATCTGCTGCACGAGGCTCATCACGTGCTCGGCGCGCTGCGGGGCGTGCAGGGCCAGCCATTCGCGGAACAGTTGCTTCAGTTCCCACGGCAGGCGCAGCACGGTGTAGCCGGCGCAGCGGGCGCCGGCCTCGGCCGCGCGCGCCATCACCGCTTCCATGTGCTGGTCGTTGAGCGCGGGGATGATCGGTGCCACCAGCACGCCGACCGGCACGCCGGCTGCGGCCAGCGCGGCGATGGCTTGCAGGCGGCGGTGCGGCGCGCTGGCGCGCGGTTCGAGTTTGGCGGCGAGGTGGTTGTCCAGTGAGTTCACCGAGACGAACACCTGCACCAGTTGTTCGCGCGCCATCGCGGCGAGCAGGTCGAGGTCGCGTTCGACCAGTGCGTTCTTGGTGACGATGGTGCAGGGGTGGTGGCATTCGGCCAGCACTTCCAGCGCGGCGCGGGTGAGCCGCCACTTCTTCTCGATCGGTTGGTACGGGTCGGTGTTGCTGCCGATGTTGATCGCACTGGGCCGGTAGCCGGGCTTGGCGAGTTCGGCGCGCAGCACCTCGGCGAGGTTGGTCTTGGCGCTGATCTTCGTCTCGAAGTCCAGCCCGGGCGAGAGGTTGAGGTAGCTGTGGCTGGGTCGCGCGAAGCAGTAGGTGCAGCCGTGCTCGCAGCCGCGATAGGGATTCAACGCCTGCTCGAACGCGATGTCGGGCGAGTCGTTGCGGGTGATGACGCTGCGCGCGCGTTCCTCGGTGACTTCCGTGCGCGGGCGCGGCGCGGTCTCGTCCAGCAGCGCGCTTTGCCAGCCGTCGTCTTCGGCGTGGTGGCGGATGGTTTCGAAACGCCCCTCCGGATTGGAGGCGGCGCCGCGGCCCTTGATCGCCTGTGCTGGAATGAAGCTGTCGCCCATCCATGCAGTGTGCCGCGCGGGCATCTCAGCGCGCGCGACACCTGCGCATGGGCATCAACCGATCGGCAGCACCGTGCGCTGCTGGTTGTCGTTGACGATCTCGGCGGCGGACAGGTAGAACGCCAGCGCCGCGGTGAGCAGGCCCATGTAGCCGCCGGCCTGGCGCAGCCCGGCCATGCCCGTCCATTCGCCGGCCGCGAGCAGCAGGAAGGTGATCCACAGCACCAGGAAGATCAGCTGCAGCGCACGCGGCGAGCGGAAGGTGCCCAGCCACATGTAGAAACTGAACACGCCCCACAGGAACAGGTACCAGCCCACGAACGCGCCGGGCACCTTGTCGTGCAGGAACAGCACGAACAGCGCGAACGACCACCAGAACGCGGCGTAGCTGATGAAGGCGGTGGCGCCGAAGGTGTTGCCGCGCGGCAGCTCCATCACGCCGGCGATCGCCTGCGCGGTGCCGCCGAAGGCCAGCGCGCAGGCCAGCACCATGCCCATCGCCTCGCCGCCGAACCAGCCGGCGTTGATCATGCTGAGCAGCCAGGTGGTCAGCGCGAAGCCGGCCAGGCCCAGCGGTGCCGGGTTTGGAAATTTCGCTTGCGTGCTCGCGTCGCTCATCGTGGTGTTCCCCGGTGTGGTCGGATGGCGGTGCCGGATGCCGTTTCCAGCGCGCGCGGCGGGCCATCCACGCACCGCGCACCGGCTCGTGTCGTCGCGGGCACGCCCGCCGTGGTGAAACGGAACGCGGCGGCGCGGGTGGCGCCGCCGCCGCTCAGAACTTGTAGATGCCGCTCACGCTGACCTGATTGCCGTTGGTGGTCTTGCGGTGGATGCCGTCGGCGGTGGAATCGAGCTTGTCGTACATCCACTCCAGGCCCAGCGCGTAGGCGCCGGCGGCGTACTGCAGGCTCAGCGCGGCCTGGCGGTTCTTCAGCAGGCCGGTGGCGCCGTTGCCCATCCAGCGGATCACGTCCTGGCTGTCCGGCTTGCTGATGCCGTAGAACGCGTAGGCGCTCCAGTTCGGCGTGAAGTTGTAGCCGGCCTGCAGGTAGCCGCCGCTCTCGGAGATGTCGCCGAACTGCGCCATCGCGCCGAAGATCTCGCCCAGGCCCTTGCCGCCGTAGACCAGCCCGTTGAACACCCACGGGCCCGGCTTCCAGCTGCCGCCCACTTCGTAGCCCACGCTCTTGATCGTGTCCTTGATCGGCGTCGGCGCAGTGCTGCCCACGCCCTTGAGGTTGACCTCGCTGTAGTGCGCGGCGGCATAGGCCACCCAGTCCTTGTCCGCCACGCGCAGGCGCGCCTCCAGCTGCGGGCGGAAGCCCGCATTGCCCGCGGTGAGGTAGTTCACGTTGTCGCCGGGGCCCTTCCACGCGCCCTCGAACGCACCCACGTCGAGCCGCCACTTCGCGCCGTCGCCGCCGTGGTTGAGGTCCTGCATCAGCACCACGCCGGGGAAGCGCCAGCCGCCGAAGCCCGCGCCGAAGCCCAGCGGGAACGCGATGTGCGCCAGCGACACCGGCGTGTTGTCGAGCGGGAACATCAGATCCCACTGCTGGCCCACGCGCACCGTGGTGCCGGTGGTGGGGTTGGCGAGATCCATGTAGGCCTGGCGCAGGCGCGGCGTGGGTTGCTGCTGGCTGTACGGCCCGGTGCCGTTGAAGCCGCCGTAGAAGTCCATCTCGATGCGGCCGCCGCCGGTCCAGTCGCCGGCGAACTTCGCGCCGCTGAAGTCCAGCCAGAAGCGCGTGTTGCGCACGTCCACGCCGGACAGCGAGCCCTTGGAACCCGGCACCGGGAATTCCGCGTTGGTGCCGTTGCCGAAGGTGAAGCTCTTGTCCTGGCTGAAGGCGCTGGCGCTGATGAAGCCGTGCAGCGCCACCGACACGCCCGGCGCGCTGGTGAACACCGGCTTGGCGGCGGGCGCCGCGGCGACGTTCTGCGCCGGCGCGGCGGGCGCCGGCTGCGCGGCCTGCTGCTTCTGCGCCTGGATCATCGCCTTCAGCTGGGCCAGTTCCTGCTCCAGCTGATCCACGCGCTGTTCCAGTTGCTGCTCGCGCGCGTTGGCGGTCTGCGCGGCGGTCTGCGCCTGCGCCGCCCATGGCAGCGCCAGCGCACAGGCGATGCCCAGCGCCAGCGGCTGGCGACAACGACGGTTTCGGATCGGGCTCATGTGGCGTTCCCCATGGTGATCGTGGGGCGAGCATGCTCATGCGCTTGCGTGCGTGGCTATTCGCCGATGGTCGCGACTCGACCAAAGTCGATACGCCAAGCGCCTCGGCAACCCGGCGACGCGGCTACACTCGAACCCACGTCGCGCCGCCCGCACGCGCCGCCACGCCGCCACCACGCCAGCAGGAGACCCGCATGTCCACGATCCATCCCGTCGACCCCGCGTTCGCCGCCAAGGCGCGCATCCGCAAGGACGATTACGAGCGGCTGTACGCCGAGTCGGTCAAGGACCCCGAGGGCTTCTGGGCCAAGGTGGCCGAGCGGCTGGACTGGGCGAAGAAGCCGACCAAGATCAAGGACGTCTCCTTCGACCCGAAGAACCTGCACATCCGCTGGTACGAGGACGGCACGCTCAACGTGGCCGCGAACTGCCTCGACCGGCACCTCGCCGAGCGTGGCGACAAGGTGGCGATCATCTTCGAGGGCGACGACCCGGGCGAATCGCGCAAGCTCACCTACCGCGAGCTGCACGCCGAGGTGTGCAAGTTCGCGAACACGCTGAAGCACCTGGGCGTGGCCAAGGGCGACCGCGTGGCGATCTACCTGCCGATGATCCCCGAGGCCGCGGTGGCGATGCTGGCCTGCGCGCGCATCGGCGCGATCCACTCGGTGGTGTTCGGCGGCTTCTCGCCCGACTCGCTGGCCGGGCGCATCGCCGACTCGCAGTGCAAGGTGGTGGTGACCGCCGACGAGGGCGTGCGCGGCGGCCGCAAGATCCCGCTCAAGGCCAACGTGGACGAGGCGCTCAAGCGCCCCGGCACCAACAGCGTGGAAACCGTGGTGGTGGTGCGCCGCACCGGCAGCGCGGTGCCGATGCAGTCGCCGCGCGACCGCTACTGGCACGTGCTGATGGACGGCCAATCCGCCGACTGCCCGGCCGAGCCGATGGAAGCCGAGCACCCGCTGTTCATCCTCTACACCTCCGGCTCCACCGGCAAGCCGAAGGGCGTGCTGCACACCTCGGCCGGCTACCTGGTATTCACCAGCTACACCCACGAATGCGTGTTCGACCTGCGCGAGGACGACGTCTACTGGTGCACCGCCGACGTGGGCTGGGTCACCGGCCACAGCTACGTGGTGTACGGCCCGCTGGCGAACGGCGCCACCACGCTGATGTTCGACGGCGTGCCGAACTACCCCGACTTCAGCCGCTTCTGGCAGGTGGTGGACAAGCACAAGGTCACCCTGTTCTACACCGCGCCCACCGCGATCCGCGCGCTGATGCGCGAAGGCGAGGCGCCGGTGAAGAAGTGCTCGCGCGCCTCGCTGCGCGTGCTCGGCACGGTGGGCGAGCCGATCAACCCCGAGGCGTGGGAGTGGTATTACCGCGTGGTGGGCGAGAGCCGCCTGCCGATCGTGGACACCTGGTGGCAGACCGAGACCGGCGGCATTTTGATCACGCCGCTGCCCGGCGCGATCGCCACCAAGCCCGGCTCCGCCACCAAGCCGTTCTTCGGCGTGAAGCCCGCCATCGTCGACGCGAACGGCGAGGTGCAGCAGGGCGTGGCCGAGGGCAACCTGCTGCTCACCGACTCCTGGCCCGGCCAGATGCGCACCGTGTACGGCGACCACCAGCGTTTCATCGAGACCTATTTCAGCGCCTACCCCGGCAACTACTTCACCGGCGACGGCGCGCGCCGCGATGAGGACGGCTACTACTGGATCACCGGCCGCGTCGACGACGTGATCAACGTCAGCGGCCACCGCATCGGCACCGCCGAGGTGGAGAGCGCGCTGGTGGCGCATCCCAAGGTGGCCGAGGCCGCCGTGGTCGGCTGCCCGCACGACATCAAGGGCCAGGGCATCTACGCCTACGTCACCCTGGTCGCCGGCGAAACCGGCAGCGACGAGCTGAAGAAGGAACTGGTGGCCTGGGTGCGCAAGGAGATCGGTCCGATAGCCACGCCCGACTACATCCAGTGGGCGCCCGGCCTGCCCAAGACCCGCTCGGGCAAGATCATGCGCCGCATCCTGCGCAAGATCGGCGAGAACCAACCCGACCAGCTCGGCGACATCTCCACCCTGGCCGACCCCAGCGTGGTGAAGAACCTGGTCGAGGAGCGGTTGATCAAATAAACCTCGGTAGGAGCGCACCCTGTGCGCGAATGCTCTTGCTCCGCCTAGCACTAAGCATTCGCGCACAGGGTGCGCTCCTACCCATCGCATCGAACCATGCCCGACATCCTGATCGCCGACGACCACCCGCTGTTCCGCGACGCCCTGCAGCGCGCGGTGCTGGCCGCGCTGCCGCAGGCGCAGGTGCGCAGCGCCGAGAGCGTGCACGGCCTGTACGCGCTGATCGAGCAATACCCGGACGCCGACCTGCTGCTGCTCGACCTGCACATGCCCGGCGCGCGCGGCTACTCCGCGCTGGTGCACATCCGCGGCCAGTACCCCGGCCTGCCGATCATCGTGGTCTCCGGCCACGAGGAAGCCCAGGTCGCGCGCCGCGCGCTCGCCCACGGCGCCGCCGCCTACATCCCCAAATCCACCGCCGGCGAGGACATCGTCCACGCGATCCGCGCCGTGCTCGACGGCGACGTGTGGCTGCCGCCGCAACTGGTCGGCGGCAGCGCCGAACTGAAACCCGACGAAGCCGGCGTCGCCGCCCAGGTCGCCACCCTCACCCCGCAGCAGTTCCGCGTGATGACGATGATCGCCGAGGGCCTGCTCAACAAGCAGATCGCCTGGGAACTCGGCGTCTCCGAAGCCACCGTGAAGGCGCACATGACCGCCATCATGCGCAAACTCGGCGTCAACAACCGCACCCAGGTCGCCCTCGCCGCCAGCCAGCTCGCCGTGGAACCGGGCGTGATGCAGCCGCTGCCGGAGGATGAGGATTGAGATCCCACGTCGGCCGTTGTCTATCGGGCACCATCGCATAGCCGACGAAAGTCACGATGATGTATCACCCGGTCAATCACCCTGGTTCGTATCGCGCGCCCACGCTTGACATCGAAAGATTTTACGTGAACGCTTGCATAGCCACGTTTGATGGCTGTCATAGACAAGGAGCCGTAAATGAAGGCGTACATCAAGATGATGACCTTGCTGGCCGGCGTTTTGGCATTCATGCCTGCTCCCGTGTTATCCACGGATAGCCCCATCGTGGCAAAGGGGCATATGACCAGTCGGAACATGGCAGGGGTTTCACGCACATTCACCATCGATCAATCCGGTGTCTTGCGCGCGGATATCGACGACGAAGGCATCAAATCCGACCTTGAAATCAGGCCTCATGACGGCACCGTCGAAATTTCACGCCACCTGCCATGGGGGACGGAAGTCAACCTGATTGACGTTGCACGAGCCAGCGCGCTCAGCAATCCCAATTCAGCCATAGGCAAAGCTCTCCAGCAGATACGAGCACAGCCACTGGCAGCCGATTCGCAGTTTTTCACCAGCTACGAATACAAGTCGACCGGAGTAGCTGCTTGTGCTGGCGAATTAAATGAACTGCTCAGGGCTGCAGACCGAGCAGTCTCGGCCTGCAGCATGGGTGGCGGTGTCATGTGTGTACTCGCTACCAGCGATTATTACCAAGCTCGTGATCACTACAATGCATGTCTACAGAGAGAAGCTGCTCATATTGATCCATGACAAGTAGCTGGGCCGAGTTCATTGCAGAGCCACGCTACCTCTCCTCATAAAACACAAAACGCGCGAGTCTTCTGGTTCGCGCGTTTTTGTTTTCGAATCACCTCAATCGAGATGAGCAACCTCAACGCTTGTCCGCCACCAGCCCGTCGGTATTAGCCGTGAAACTGAGGGGCTGAGGACCGACGACACCCCCGCTTCCCGGCGCTCCACGGTGCCCCACCGCCTACGAAAAATTCCTAGTTGCGGCCACGGCCGTTTAGACCGATAGACGTCCAAACGGCGGTTCTAGTCCACTTGCCCAAGTGGTCTGCTTGCACTCGTGTTGCGGCGCAGTATATTCGGGGTGCAGGCCGCCCCCGGAGAACCCAGATGAACCAGCCGCTAGCGCAGGGCATGTACGACCCTCGCCACGAACACGACGCCTGCGGCGTCGGCTTCGTCACGCATATCAAGGGGCGCAAAAGCCACGCCATCATCGAGCAGGGCCTGGCGATCCTGCGCAACCTCGACCATCGCGGCGCGGTGGGCGCGGATCCGCTGATGGGCGACGGCGCGGGCATCCTGATCCAGATTCCGGACGCGCTGTACCGCGAGGAGCTGGCGCTGCAGGGCGTGACGCTGCCGCCGCCCGGCGAATACGGCGTGGGCATGATCTTCCTGCCGAAGGAAGAGGCTTCGCGGCTCGCCTGCGAGCAGGAGCTGGAGCGCAAGGTGCGCGCGGAAGGCCAGGTGGTGCTGGGCTGGCGCGACGTGCCGGTGGACGGCGAGATGCCGATGTCGGCGACGGTGAAGGAGCGCGAGCCGGTGATCCGGCAGATCTTCATCGGCCGCGGCCCGGACGTGATGGTGCCCGACGCGCTGGAGCGCAAGCTCTACGTGATCCGCAAGACCGCCAGCCACGCGATCCGCGCGCTGAAGTTCAAGCACGGCACGGAATACTTCGTGCCCTCGATGTCCACCCGCACGGTGGTCTACAAGGGCCTGCTGCTGGCCGGCCAGGTGGGCCGCTACTACAAGGACCTCGCCGACCCGCGCACGGTGTCGGCGCTGGCGCTGGTGCACCAGCGCTTCTCCACCAACACCTTCCCCGCGTGGGAGCTGGCCCACCCGTACCGCATGGTCGCGCACAACGGCGAGATCAACACGGTGAAGGGCAACGTGAACTGGCTCAACGCGCGTACCGGCGCGATCGCCTCGCCGGTGCTGGGCGAGGACCTGCCCAAGCTGTGGCCGCTGATCTACCCGGGCCAGAGCGACACCGCCTCGTTCGACAACTGCCTCGAGCTGCTGACGATGGCCGGCTACCCGCTGGCGCACGCGATGATGATGATGATCCCGGAGGCGTGGGAGAAGCACACGCTGATGGACGCGAACCAGCGCGCGTTCTACGAGTACCACGCGGCGATGATGGAGCCGTGGGACGGCCCCGCCGCGATCGCGTTCACCGACGGCCGCCAGGTGGGCGCCACGCTGGACCGCAACGGCCTGCGCCCGGCGCGCTACCTCGTCACCGACGACGATCTCGTCATCCTCGCCTCCGAAGCCGGCGTGCTGCCGGTGCCCGAGGCCAGCATCGTGAAGAAGTGGCGCCTGCAGCCGGGCAAGATGCTGCTGATCGACACCGAGGCCGGCCGCATCATCGACGACGCCGAGCTGAAGTCGCAGCTGGCGAACGCGCGGCCGTACAAGCAGTGGATCGAACGCATCCGGATCAAGCTCGACGATCTGCCCGACGCACCGCCCGAGACGCTGGAAAACGAGCAACTGCGCGACCGCCAGCAGGCGTTCGGCTACACCGCGGAAGACCTGAAGTTCCAGCTGCTGCCGATGGCCGCGACCGGCGAGGAGGCGATCGGCTCGATGGGCAACGACGCCGCGCTGGCGGTGCTGTCCGACCAGGCCAAGCCGCTGTACGACTATTTCCGCCAGACCTTCGCCCAGGTCACCAACCCCGCGATCGACCCGATCCGCGAATACCTGGTGATGTCGCTGGTGTCCTTCATCGGGCCCAAGCCGAACCTGCTCGACATCAACAACGTCAACCCGCCGCTGCGCCTGGAAGTGCAGCAGCCGGTGCTGGGCTTCGCCGAGATGGCGAAGATCCGCAAGATCGGCCGCTACTCCAAGGGCAAGTTCCGCAGCCACACGCTGGACATCACCTACCCCGCGCGCTGGGGCAAGGCCGGCATCGAGGCGCGGCTCGCCTCGCTGTGCGCGCAGGCGGTGGACGCGATCGGCCAGGGCCACAACATCCTGGTGATCTCCGACCGCGCCGCCGACCGCGAGCGCGTGGCGATCCCCGCCCTGCTCGCCACCTCGGCGGTGCACCAGCACCTGGTGGAGCGCGGCCTGCGCACCTCCGCCGGCCTGGTGGTGGAAACCGGCTCGGCGCGCGAGGTGCACCACTTCGCCCTGCTCGCCGGCTACGGCGCCGAGGCCGTGCATCCCTACCTCGCGATGGAGACGCTGGCCGCGCACCACGCCAAGGCGCCCGGCGGCATCGGCGCCGAGAAGGCGATCGCGAACTACGTCAAGGCGATCGACAAGGGCCTGCAGAAGGTGATGTCCAAGATGGGCATCAGCACCTACATGTCCTACACCGGCGCGCAGATCTTCGAGGCGGTGGGCCTGTCGCGCGAACTGGTGGACAAGTACTTCACCGGCACCACCAGCAATGTCGAAGGCATCGGCCTGTTCGAGCTGGCCGAGGAAGCGCTGCGCCAGCACGCGGCGGCCTGGGGCGACGATCCGGTGCTGGCCGGCGCGCTCGCCGACGGCGGCGACTACGCCTGGCGCGTGCGCGGCGAAGAACACCTGTGGACGCCCGACGCGATCGCCAAGCTGCAGCACGCCACGCGCGCGAACAACGCCGGCACCTACGAGGAATACGCGCGCCTGATCAACGACCAGAGCCGCCGCCACCTCACCCTGCGCGGCCTGTTCGAGTTCCGCTTCGACCAGGCCACGCCGGTGCCGCTGGACGAGGTGGAGCCGGCGAAGGAGATCGTGAAGCGCTTCGCCACCGGCGCGATGTCGCTGGGCTCGATCTCCACCGAGGCGCACACCACGCTGGCGCTGGCGATGAACCGCATCGGCGGCAAGAGCAATACCGGCGAGGGCGGCGAGGATCCGGCGCGCTACCGCAACGAGCTGCAGGGCGTGGCGATCAAGGACGGCGACACCCTGGCCGGCATCCTCGGCAAGGAGCACATCGAGCGCGACCTGCCGCTGCAGGCCGGCGACTCGCTGCGCTCGCGCATCAAGCAGGTGGCCTCCGGCCGCTTCGGCGTCACCGCGGCCTACCTCGTTTCCGCCGACCAGATCCAGATCAAGGTGGCGCAGGGCGCCAAGCCCGGCGAGGGCGGCCAGCTGCCCGGCCACAAGGTGTCCGAATACATCGCCGAGCTGCGCTTCTCGGTGCCCGGCGTGGGCCTGATCTCGCCGCCGCCACACCACGACATCTATTCCATCGAAGACCTGGCCCAGCTGATCCACGACCTCAAGAACTGCAATCCGCAGGCCTCGATCTCGGTGAAGCTGGTGTCGGAGATCGGCGTGGGCACGGTGGCCGCGGGCGTGGCCAAGTGCAAGGCCGACCACGTGGTGATCGCCGGCCACGACGGCGGCACCGGCGCCTCGCCGTGGTCGTCGATCCGCCACGCCGGCTCGCCGTGGGAACTGGGCCTGGCCGAGACGCAGCAGACCCTGGTGCTGAATCGCCTGCGCGGGCGCATCCGCGTGCAGGCCGACGGCCAGATGAAGACCGGCCGCGACGTGGTGATCGGCGCCCTGCTCGGCGCCGACGAGTTCGGCTTCGCCACCGCGCCGCTGGTGGTGGAAGGCTGCATCATGATGCGCAAGTGCCACCTCAACACCTGCCCCACCGGCGTGGCCACGCAGGACCCGGTGCTGCGCCGCCGCTTCTCCGGCAAGCCCGAGCACGTGGTGAACTACTTCTTCTTCGTCGCCGAGGAAGTGCGCCAGCTGATGGCGAAGCTGGGCATCCGCCGCTTCGAGGAGCTGGTCGGCCGCGCCGACCTGCTCGACACTCGCGCCGGCATCGCGCACTGGAAGGCCAAGGGGCTGGACTTCAGCCGCGTGTTCCACCGCCCCGAGCTGCCCGACAGCGTGGCGCGCCGCCACGTGGAGGAACAGGACCACGGCCTCGCCCACACGCTCGACCACGTGCTGATCGAGAAATCCGCCGCCGCGCTGGAGCGCGGCGAGAAGACCCGCTTCATCGTCGACGTGCGCAACATCCACCGCAGCGTGGGCGCGATGCTCTCCGGCGAGCTGGCGCGCCGCCACGGCCACGAGGGCCTGCCCGACGACACCATCCGCGTGCAGCTGGGCGGCACCGCGGGGCAGAGCTTCGGCGCCTTCCTCGCCCGCGGCATCACGCTGGACCTGGTCGGCGAGGCGAACGACTACGTGGGCAAGGGCCTGTCCGGCGGCCGCATCGTGGTGCGCTCGCCGAACGACTTCCACGGCTTCGGCCCCGAGCACATCATCGTGGGCAACACCGTGCTGTACGGCGCGATCGACGGCGAGGCGTACTTCAACGGCGTGGCCGGCGAACGCTTCGCGGTGCGCAACTCCGGTGCGCGCACGGTGGTGGAAGGCGTGGGCGACCACGGCTGCGAATACATGACCGGCGGCACCGTGGCGGTGCTGGGCGACACCGGGCGCAACTTCGCGGCCGGCATGTCCGGCGGCGTGGCCTACGTGTACGACCCCAAGGGCCAGTTCGAGGCGCGCTGCAACCTGGCGATGGTGTCGCTGGAACCGGTGCTGGCCGGTGTGGAGCAGGAGGTGCGCATCCCGCGCGAGCACTGGCACCACCCGGCGCGCGGCGCGGCGCCCGCCACCGACGAGGCGATCCTGCGCCAGCTGCTGGAGGCGCACTTCCGCCACACCGGCAGCTTCCGCGCCAAGGAGATCCTCGCCGACTGGCCGAACGCGCGCGGCCGCTTCGTGAAGGTGATGCCGCACGAGTACAAGCGCGCCCTCGCCGCCGCCGCCGCGAAGAGCGGCACCGCATCCCCCGCCACCGCAACGGCCTGAGGCAAGCAGAAGATGGGCAAGATCACCGGCTTTCTCGAATTCGACCGCGTGGCGGAACCCACCGAGGAACCCGCGCAGCGCAAGCGCCACTGGCACGAGTTCGTGCGCCAGCTCGACGACGAGGCCGCGCAGAAGCAGGCCGCGCGCTGCATGGATTGCGGCATCCCGTTCTGCCACAACGGCTGTCCGGTCAACAACATCATCCCGGACTTCAACGACCTGGTGTACCGCGGCGAGTGGAAGCGCGCGCTGGACTCGCTGCTCTCCACCAACAACTTCCCCGAGTTCACCGGCCGCATCTGCCCCGCGCCGTGCGAGGCGGCCTGCACGCTGAACATCGCCGGCGACGCCGTGGGCATCAAGTCGATCGAGCACAAGATCATCGACCGCGGCTGGGAGGAAGGCTGGGTGCAGCCGCAACCGGCGGCGAAGCGCACCGACAAGCGCGTGGCCATCGTCGGCTCCGGCCCCGCGGGCCTGGCCTGCGCGCAGCAGCTCGCGCGCGCTGGCCACGCCGTCACCGTGTTCGAGAAGAACGACCGCGTGGGCGGCCTGCTGCGCTACGGCATCCCCGACTTCAAGCTGGAAAAGAGCCACATCGACCGCCGCGTGGCGCAGCTGCGCGCCGAGGGCGTGGCGTTCCGCACCGGCGTCTACGTGGGCAACCCGCACGACGCCCACGGCATCGGCCAGTCTGCCTGCATCACGCCCGCCGAGCTCAAGCAGGAATTCGACGCGGTGGTGATCGCCGGCGGTTCGGAAACCCCGCGCGACCTGCCGGTTCCCGGCCGCGAACTGGCCGGCGTGCACTACGCGATGGATTTCCTGCCGCAGCAGAACCGCGTCAACGCAGGCGACGCGCTGGACGGCCAGATCAGCGCCGCCGGCAAGCACGTGGTGGTGATCGGCGGCGGCGACACCGGCTCCGACTGCGTGGGTACCTCCAACCGCCACGGCGCCGCCGCGGTGACCCAGTTCGAACTGCTGCCGCAGCCGCCGAAGCAGGAAAACGGGCCGCTGACCTGGCCGTACTGGCCGCTCAAGCTGCGCACTTCCAGCTCGCATGAGGAAGGCTGCCAGCGCGACTGGGCGGTCGCCACCAAGCGCTTCAACGCCGACGAGCAGGGCCGCGTGAAGAGCCTCACCGCGGTGCGGCTGGCGTGGAAGGACGGCAAGATGAGCGAAGTCGCCGGCAGCGAATTCGAGATCCGCGCCGAGCTGGTGCTGCTGGCGATGGGCTTCGTGGCACCGCGCGCCAAGGTGCTCGACGCCTTCGGCGTGGACAAGGACCTGCGCGGCAACGCGCGCGCACTCACCGACGGCCCGGCCAGCTACCGCACCAGCGTGGAGAAGGTGTTCGCCGCCGGCGACATGCGCCGCGGCCAGTCGCTGGTGGTGTGGGCGATCCGCGAAGGCCGCCAGTGCGCGCAGGCGGTGGACGAGTACCTGATGGGCAGCTCCACGCTGCCGCGCTAGGCACTCATAATTTGGCATTCAATGGAATGAATGCCACACGTGCTCCGGCCCTCTGGTTCTTGCTCGTCATTCCTGCGCAAGCGCACTGCTGTCCGGAATATTTCGTCGGTGATCTGCTCCCCTCTCCTTCCGGGACGGGTGCTCGAGAGAACCATTCGATTCCGCACCTTGGCTCGCCTGCGGCGGGCTTTCGGTTGCCTGCCGCAGCGCGCTTTTCCCCTCT
>OFTX01000598.1_pt1 | contig 18063 bp, 14 predicted proteins | sample 1775051 | NCBI WGS metagenome assembly OFTX01 (sample SAMN08195772, study PRJEB24354) | sludge metagenome | isolation source: sludge from phenol fed wastewater aerobic bioreactor A | place: India: Nagpur | collected 2016-09-15
GCCAGCTCCGGCGGCGTCAGCCGCAGCGAAGCGTGCTCGGCGGCATCGACCACGAGCCCGGTGATCGCCTCCCGGTCTTGGATGCTGGCGAACCGCCACCCCATCAACTGCCGGGATGTTTCGGCGTGCAGGTTCCAGCGGGTCCAGGTCGAACGCTTCTCACCGACCGTCTCCATCACGGTCTGCCCGACCTCGCGCACCACATCCAGCGGCACGTCATCGGCGCGCAGCACCCGCCGCGGCGCCTCCGCGCTGGCCGTGGTGAGCGTGCGTGCCCAGCCGTTCGCGTCGCGTCGCAGCACCCGGCTGGCGCGCTGCCGCCACTCGCGGGTGAGGTCGGCCAGCGACCGGACCTGCTTCTCCGGCCTCGTGGCGAGCGTGGCCTGCGCCCGGAGTTTCAGCACCGTTCGGGCGGAGGGCTGCCGGCCGTGCTTGGCGACGTACTCGGCGATGAGGCGGTCTTTCTCGGTCTCGATGTGCCGGGAGCGGGTGGAGAACTCGGTCACCAGCTCGTCGGGCACGCCTTCGATTTCCCAGGCCGGGTTCCGATCCCTGCCTCGCTCGCGCGCCTCCCACTCCACGCCGAGGACGCGGGTGAGCTGGTCGGCCAGGGTGGCGTTGTAGAGCTCGGAGACGGCGACGACCACCGCGTGCATCGGCCGGCCGGCGAGGGTCCGCCAGCGGCCGTCCTGCACGGTCAGGACTTTGTTGCTGATGACGACGTGCGTGTGCAACTGAGGGTCGCCCGCGCGGCTGTCGTAGTGATCGAACGCCGCCGCTACGACGCCGGCGACATCGACGTGCGCAACCGCGCCGTCCGGGCCGGTTGCACCGACACGGGTTGCCGCAACCTCGCGTTCGAGGAACGCAACCAGTTCTGCAACCGCCGCGTGATGGGCGTCCGCGATCAGAGCTTGCGTGCCGGCGTCCGCAACCGCCCAGATCGTGGAGACCGACTTCGGCACGGAGAACGTGAAGTCGTAGCCCGCGACCGCGCGGCGGGTGCCGCGCCCGGCTTCCTCCGCCTCGATCACAGCCACCTCGCGCGCCCGAGCGGACGGCCCCAGCTCGGGATCGAGGGCGTCGACGCGCTGCCTGACACGCTCCGTGATCGACGCGAACTGCTGGTAGGCGCGGCCCAGTGGATCGCCCGTGATCGGGTCATGGCCCATCCCGATCAACAGCGCGAGCTGGGCTTCTGAGACCTGCGCTCCCTCGACCAGCTCGCCGTGCCCGAGACGGCCCAGCCCGGAGCCCATCCAGAAGCCCGGCGGTGTTCCTGCCTCCGCGTAGTAGCGGGTCAGCGGCGTGCTCAGGCTCCGGTCGCCGTCGCCGGCGGCGACGGACTTCAACAGGTACTTGTACCCATCGCCTGCGCTCATCACGCGCATCGAGACCGTCACCTGGTCTGCTCCTTCCGCCGCTGTACGGAGGGCAGGTGAGCCCGCGAGCCCGGTCGCATCTGATGCGACTCGGGACGGCTCGCGCCTCTTCTGAAAGACGTGTGATGGCTCGGGAAGCCGGCGGGCTGAGCACTCTGGCGCCGGCGCCAGAGTCGCGGATTCGGGAGCACCGGGGTGGTGCGCCAAAGTGCGGGTCGCAGCATCCGCGACGGCGAGGCGTAGCGGCGATGGTTCGGGGGGTCGTGCACCTGGTCGCTGACCAGCCCGGCGGTGACCTCATGCGTGAAGTCCGACCGGGGATCACCCGTCAGCCGGAGCCCTCATGCACGACCCTCACGACAGGACTCGCCCGCTCAGGGTCGGGTCGCTGTTCTCCGGGTACGGCGGGCTCGACCTCGCCGTCGAACACGCCTTGGATGCCGAGACGATCTGGTTCTCCGAGAACAACGAACACGTCTCGCGTATCTTCGCCCACCACTGGCCCGGCGCCCCCAACCTGGGCGACATCACCACCATCGACTGGCGGGCGGTGCCCCCGGTCGACGTGCTCTGCGGAGGCTTCCCCTGCCAGGACGTCTCGACCGTGGGCAAGCGCGCCGGCCTCGCGCCCGGCACCCGCTCCGGGCTCTGGTCGTACATGGCCGCCGCGATCGAGACGCTGCAACCCCAGCTCGTCGTCATCGAGAACGTGCGCGGGCTGCTGTCGTCTCCCGCCGTCCGCGCACCCCTGGAAGGAGATGACGATGCGCAACGCAACCCCAACCACGCAACCCCCGGCGATGCAACCCTTCGCGACCTGGAATCCGACCCGTGGGGTCTGGGAGACCTCGCAGCTCGACCTCTCCGGGCAGCCGGCGCCGTACTCGGCGATCTGGCCGACCTCGGGATGGATGCGCAATGGGTCGGCCTACCAGCGTCCCTTGTCGGCGCTCCTCACCCAAGGCTTCGCATCTTCATCACCGCCCATCGCAAGAGCGTTGTTCAGGACTCCCCTCGCCACGGACTCGACTCGCGGCGGCGAGTCACTGGAACAGGTGCGGGCACGGAGAGGGACGATCGCACTCTCGCATCAGATCATCGACCTGGCACTCAACGGACCGAGTGGCTTGCCCACCAAGAGCAGCGAACCGGAGATGCTGTGGTCCCTGATCGAGGACATCTTCACCGCTGGGGACGCTACGGCCACGCGATCGCACAGTGGGAACACATCATGGGAAGACCGGCCCCCGCGCCGGCACTCCTGATTGGCGACACCGCGCCACGCCCCGCACCGGAGTTTGTGGAATGGCTCATGGGCCTCCCCGCTGGCTGGGTCACCGCTCCGACGCATCGACTGACGGCAAACCAACAGCTCACAGCACTCGGCAATGGGGTGCTACCTCAACAGGCGGTGCGCGCCCTTGGCATTCTTCTCACATCCAGAGCAACGACGAACGTCAGCGCCAATCTTGTAGGTCACGACCAGAGTATCTGAACTGTCTTCCGCTAGCTGCCGCTGTCGGCATCGCGTTCTATCAGCATGGCGGTGAGGGCCGCTGCGACTTCGGAGAGGACGAGTTCTCCGGTGTTGGCGTCGTAATCGAAGAGTTCGCCGTAGCGACCCCAGTCGATGGCGATGTCGAGCTGTTTCTCGGTGTCCTCGGCGTTGTAGCCCCTGCGAAGCAGATCGCGGAAGAAGTCGTCGCGCAGGGCACCGCCGTCGCTGTTCTGCAGAGCCTTCACGATCGTTGCTACGAGGGGTGCATGTTCGACGGCGAGGGTGGCGAAGACCTCTTTAGAGCGCAGGATGTCGGCGGTGTACCAGGATCGTCCGGTTTCGGTGAGGAATGCTTGGGCGCCCTCGACTTCCAGAAGTCCGAGCATTTGAGCGGCATCGACCAGGGGTAGCAGGTCATCGACCTGGAAGGAGAGTTCGTCGGCGAGGTCGGGCAAGTCGGCTTGCCCACCGTGGGCGTAGACGATTTCGACCAGGCCGGCGAGTCCGCCGACGCTGGCGTCCGGCAGCGGGTGGGTCAGGGGTCCAGGGGTGGCGGCGCGTTCGGCCGCGGACTTCTCGTCGCGGCCGGTGAGGATGGCGTAGAGCCGATCGACGGCAGCCTCGAAAGTGGGACTGCGGCGGTCGCGGGGTCGGGGCAGGAGGATTGGGACCTCGGCCTTGATGTGGCCGGGGTTGGAGCCGAGCACAAGCACCCGGTCGGCCAGTAGCACGGCTTCCTCGATGTTGTGGGTCACGATGCAGATGCACTTGGTCGGGAAGTCCGGCCGCGCCCACAAGGAGATGAGCTCGCCGCGCAGGTTCTCGCTGGTGAGCACGTCCAGAGCCGAGAAGGGCTCGTCCATCATGAGCACGTCGGGCTGGAGGACGAGCGCACGGGCGAAACCGACCCTCTGCCGCATGCCGCCGGACAGTTCGCGCGGGTAGGCGGTCTCGAAGCCGTCAAGCCCGATCTGGTCGATAGCTTCCAGCGCGAGCTGGTGGCGTTCTTTCTCGGGGACGCCCGCGGCGCGCAGTCCAAGCTCGACGTTGTCTTGCACGGTGAGCCAGGGCATGAGCGCGAAGGACTGGAACACCATCGCCGCGCCTGGGTTGGCGCCGTTGAGCGCTTTCCCGCGGTAGCGGACGTCGCCGCTGGTCGGGGCGATGAGCCCGGCGAGAGTGCGCAGCAGCGTGGACTTGCCGGAGCCGGACTTGCCCAGCAGCGCCACGACCTCGCCCTCGTGCAGGGTCACGGTCACGTCGTCCAGGACGTGCAGGGTCGAGCCATCGGCCGACGGGAACGACTTCGAGACGTGCTCGGCCTCGATCAGCGCGGTGCGCGTCTGCGCGGTGGGTGCGGCCATGACAGTTCACGTCCTTTCACGGGTTGGTGCGGGTTCAGGTCAGGGACAGGCGGCGTTCGGCGTAGCCGTACAAGCGCCGCCAGAGCAGACGATTCAGCCCAACGACGAAGATGCTCATCACGGTCACGCCGACCAGGGTGCGAGCGAAGTCGCCTTCGGCGGTGGATTGGGCGATGTAGGCACCCAGGCCGGTCGCGGTGAGGGTCTGGTCGCCGTAGGAGACGATTTCGGCGACGATGGAGGCGTTCCAGGCGCCGCCAGCGGCGGTGATGCCGCCAGTGACCCAAGAGGCGAAGATCGCCGGCCCGTAGAGGTAGCGCCAGGTCTGGGCTCGGTTCAACCGCAGGTTGATCGCGGCTTCGCGCAGGTCGTTGGGAATCGCAGCGGCCCCGGCGATGACATTGAACAGGATGTACCATTGCGCACCCAACGCCATCAGGAAGATGCCGCCGATGTTCAGGCTTATCCCGGTCTGGAGCAGCAGGAGCGTGACGAACGGGAACAGGAAGTTTGCAGGGAAACTCGCCAGGACTTGCACGATCGGCTGGGCAAAGCGGGTCACTTTGGGGCTGAGCCCGATCCATACCCCGATCGGCACCCAGATCAGGGTGCCGACGATGAGCAGCACCAGCACACGGGTGAACGTGATCATGCCCAAGCCCGCGGCGACGGCGAACTGCTCTAGGCCAGTATGGTCGTTGACATAGGCGAGCATCCGCACCAACCCGAAGGCGATCAGGCCGCACACGATCACGGCAAACGCGACGTCCCCGGCACGGCGACGCGCCTGGTTGACCCGTAGCGGTCGATCAGCGCGACCGAGTGGCCGAGTCACCCGCTCGAGCCCGGCACCGACCGGGCGCAGAGCGCGAGTGACGATGGCGGGGATCACTGAGCGGCGCAGGAGGTCGAGCACGACGCTGCGTTGCTGCTCGACGGTCACCGTATCGCCGGCGCGGAACCGCTCGGCCCACGCAGTCAGGGGTCGCCAGAAGAAGAAGTTGACGCCGATGACCATCACGATCATCACCGCGATCGCCAGCAGAAGCCGGCCGATCTCCTCGTTCTGGGAGGCGGCGGCGACATAGGAGCCAATACCGGGCAGCGCATAGACGCGGTTGTTGACGCTGATGACCTCCGAGGCGATCAGGAAGAACCAGCCGCCGCCGAAGCTCATCATCCCGTTCCAGACCAGCGGGATCGTCCCGTATGGCACATCAAGCTTCCAGAACCGCTGCCACTTCGTCAGCCGGAGCAGTCGGGCCGCTTCATCCAGATCGCGGGGCTGGGTGATCAGGGACTGATAGAACGCGAAGGTCATGTTCCAGACCTGGCTGGTGAAGATCGCGAAGATGCTCGCGAACTCGACGCCCAGCGCGGTTCCGGGGAACAGCAACAGCCAGACCGACAGCGTGATGGACAGAAAGCCGAGGACCGGGACGGACTGGAGCACGTCGAGAGCAGGCAGCAAGACCTTCTCAGCCCGTCGGAGCCTAGCCGCCGCGGTGGCGTAGACGAAGGTGAAGATCGTGGAGACGGCGAGTGCCGCGAACATGCGCAGCAGCGATCGGGCCGCGTAGTACGGCAGATTTGCCGGGTCCGTAGAGACCGTCGAAGGGGCGGATACCTGATCGAAGGGCTCGGTGATGCCGTACGAGAGCCGGATCAGGAGCCAGAAGATCACCGCGACGGCGACGAGCACGAGCGCGTCGGCGAGGAAGTGGCTGCGGGTGCGCAGCGAGGCGTCTTGGCTGGTGAAGGGGCGCAGCGAAGCCATCACGGTCTCCTGAGGGTCGCGGAAAGGGCCGCCGCTGACAACCTCAGTGCATCAGCGTGGCGTGGGGGCGAGGTGAACGGTGGGCGGGTCTGGCAGGGTCGGAACTCATGCCGTTCACCTCCTCGGTCGGCGGGCTGATGGCTATCGCTACACAGCATAGTCAACGTTCAATGGCTTGCGCATATCTCAGATCGTTGGATGATAGAGGGATGGAACCGCATACGGAGCCCCGACCTGTGACCGATGCGCAACTGACGGCGGCGGCAGCGACGTTCGACATGCTGTCCACCCCGAGTCGGCTTCACCTCGTCTGGTTGCTGGCTGCGGGCGAGTACGACGTGTCCACGCTGGCAGAGCAGTCGGGGACGAACGTCCCAGCCGCGAGCCAACACCTCGCGAAGCTGCGTGCGGCCGGGATCGTCGCCGCCAGACGCGAGGGCCGCAGGCAGCTCTACCGCGTGGAGGACCCGCACATCCTGACGGTCATCGAGCAGATGTTCTCCCACATCGCGCCGGACGGAACCCTCGCCGGCTCGGCCGACCAGCGGCGCCCGCCCCGGCTGCCGAGGTTCGAGCCTGCCGGTGCGGTCAGTCGACGGGACTGATGTCCTGAGCTGTCCACCGCACGCCGAGCACTTCCGGGGTGTGAATCACGTCTGCGATCGCCAGCTCGATCTGATGGTCGTCACGCTCCGGGCTACTCACAGTGGCGGTGATGACCACGAGGTCGTCGGGAAGGTCGGTCGCGGCGACGGACTGCACGGTGAGGTCGGGACGGTGGACCGCGTCGAAGACGATGGCACGGACCTCAACCTCATGCTCGCGGGCGCAGCGGACCTCAAAGGTGTACTCGACCTCGGTGTTCTTCTCCCAGCCGGTTGAGCCGGGCCGGCGATCGAGCATTCGCCCCACCGGGCGCAGCAGGACGTTTGCTGCGATCACGACAAAGGTGCCTGCGGCCGCGACCCAGACGAGGCCGCCTCCGGCGAGCGCGCCGACCGCGGCGGAGGCCCAAAGTGTGGCGGCGGTGTTCAGCCCGGAGATCGACGCACCCTGCTTCATGATGACTCCGGCGCCGAGGAAGCCGATCCCTGAGACGATCTGTGCGGCGACTCGGGTCGGATCGGCGTCCGGGCCGTTGAAGCTGTAGGCGCCCATGATCACGAACAGCGTCGCGCCCAGGCTCACCAGTGCGTTTGTGCGCACTCCGGCCGTACGGGCGCGCCATTGACGCTCAAATCCGATGAGGGTGCCAAGTCCGACGCCGGCCGCGATGCGGATGACGATATCGATCCACTCGATCATGTAGGTCTCCTTCGGGTGTCCGTATGAGCGGCGTGGCGCGCCTCGTGGGCTGCGGAGGCAGGAGTGTGGGGTGCGCCGGGTCTTCTCGGACGCACCCCACACGTTGAATGTCAGATCCAGGCGCCGAACCTGCGGATGAAGACCTTCTTGGCTCCCTGCACCAGGAAGCAGTAGGTCACCAGCGTGAGGATCAGCCAGGGGAAGTAGGTCCACGGCAGGGCAACCAGTCCCAGCACCTGACCCCATCCGCTGAACGGCAGGATCAGCCCGAAGACACAGACCGCCCCGGTCGCCAGCAGCACCGGCAGGCTTGCGCGGGACTGGATGAACGGGATGCGCCGGGTGCGGAGCATGTGCACGATCAACGTCTGGGAGATGATCGACTCAATGAACCAGCCGGACTGGAACAGTGAGGCCATCTCGGGCGAGTTCGCCTGGAACACAAACCACATCAGCAGGTACGTAGTGATGTCGAAGATGGACGAGGTCGGCCCGATGAAGATCATGAACCGGGACAGGCTCTTCGACTCCCACTTACGGGGCTTGGCGATGTCGCCTTCATCGACCTTGTCCCACGGAAGGGTGAGCATCGAGAGGTCATACGCGAGGTTCTGCACCAGGACGACGATCGGGATCATCGGCAGGAACGGCAGCATCGCGCTGGCGACCAGCACCGAGAACATGTTGCCGAAGTTCGAGGAAGCGGTCATCTTGATGTACTTCATCGTGTTGACAAACGTGCGCCGGCCCTCGATCACTCCGCCTTCCAGGACCGTGAGGTCCTTTTCCAGCAGGATGATGTCCGCGGACTCCTTCGCGATGTCCACGGCCGTGTCGACGGAGATGCCGACGTCCGCGGTGCGCAGCGCAGGAGCGTCGTTGATGCCGTCACCCATGAAACCGACCGTGTGGCCGTTCTCCCGCATCGCCTGGACGATCCGGGCCTTCTGTGAGGGGCTCACCTTGGCGAACACAGTCGTCTGCTCGGCCAGATCGGCCAGCTCCTGGGATGTCAACTGCTCGATATCGGACCCGAGGATGACCCGGCCCGGTTCCACGCCGATCTGACGGCACACCGTGGCGGCCACGACCGGGTTGTCGCCGGTGATGATCTTGACGGCCACGCCATGCCGGTCGAGGCTGGCGATCGCGGCACCAGCGCTCGCCTTCGGCGGGTCGAGAAAGGACAGGAAGCCCACCAGGGTCATGTCCCGCTCGTCGGCGGTGGCATATTCTGCGGCCATCCGGCCCCCTGATGCCACCGAGCGCACGGCAACGGCGAGCACCCGCATCCCCAGCTCGTTCTGCTCGGCGACCAGCGCGTCCAACTCCGCTCGGCGTGTCGCGGTGAGCGAGGTCTCCTCCCCGTCGTGAAGCTCCGTGGTGCACAGAGAGAGAACCTCTTCGACTGCGCCCTTGGTGATGATGAACTGGGAGAACCTGTCGCTGACGACCACGGACATCCGGCGCCGGACGAAGTCGAACGGCATCTCGTCCACGAACGTGTACTCGCGCTGCACTCGGCCAAGCCCCTCTGGACCTGCCGCGGTGAGGATCGCCGCATCCAGCAGATTGCGAAGCCCCGTCTGGAAATGCGCGTTCGCCGTCGCGTAGCCCAGCGTCGTCTCGCTGCTGTGACCCATCACGTCCAGGTGCCGCTCGAGAACGATGCGGTCTTCAGTCAGTGTGCCGGTCTTGTCGGTCGCTAGGACGTCCATCGCGCCGAGGTTCTGGATGCTGTTGAGCCGCTTCACGATCACCTTGCGCCGGGCCATGAACTTGGCGCCCTTGGCGAGATTCGCAGTAACGATCAGAGGCAGCATCTCCGGGGTTAGGCCCACCGCGGTGGTGACCCCGAACAGGAACGCGCTCGTCCAGTCCTTGGTGACACCGTTGATGATGAACACTGTCGGCACCATCACCAGCATGAACTTGATGAGCGTGAAGCTGACCTTCTTGATCCCCACGTCGAACGCCGTCTCCGGGCGCGCCCCGACGATCGCGGAGGACATGCTGCCGAAATAGCTCAGCCTGCCAGTACCGATCACCACCGCAGTCCCCGACCCGGAGACCACCGACGTGCCCATGAAGCCGAGGTTCGGCGCGTCGAGGATGTTCGTGCCCGTCACCGACTCGTCAGCACCCATCGACTTCTCGGCGGGCATGGCCTCGCCGGTGAGCATGGCCTGGTTGATCTGCAAGTCCTTTGTGCGCAGGAAGCGCACGTCGGCGGGGATCATGTCGCCGGCAGCGAGTTGCACGATGTCTCCGCGCACGATCTCTTCGATCGGCAGCTCGCCCGTCACAGGCTTGCTCCCAACCAGACGGGTGACCGCGGCAGTGGTGCGCACCATCGCCTTCAACTGCTCCGCCGCCCGTGACGAGCGGTACTCCTGCCAGAACCGCAACGAGGCGCTGACCAGCACCATGATGCCGACTGTGATGACGCCGGTGTAGTCCGGGCCGTCTGAGGGGTCGGCGAAGATCACGTCCGTGAACGCCATCACCGCGACCAGGAACAGCAGGATCAGGATGAATGGGTTGAGGAAGGTCTTGAGGAACTGCACCAAGGCGGGCGCGGGCTTGTCGTGGCTGACCTCGTTGAGGCCGTAGCGGGCACGGCGATCCTCGACGGCCTCCTCGGTCAGCCCTGTGATGCTGGTGTTGAACGACTTGAGCGTCGCCTCGGCAGGAAGGACCGCCGACTCGACAAGAATCCGCTGCTGGCCGGCGGCAATGTTCGAGGTGGTGATGTCCGTCCGCTTCTTGTCGCGGACGGGACGGCCCGGGCCTCTGGGACCCGGCGGCGACGCCAGAAGCTCGACGTCGGTGGTGAACGTGCGCATGAGAGTGTCTCCCAACTGATTCGGACGCGACGAAACCGCCGCGCGCCGAGAATCGGCAAGCGCATGCGGGTCAGAGTCGCGGAGGGGTCGTGGTTGTCAGGTCCCGGCGGATCGCGTCCGACCCCACGCATGGAGTCGATCCGTCGTCCCGCTCGGGCAGGTCAATCGACTGTGGTCGTCGCTCACGACGGATCACCTCCTCGGCGCATGGATCGGGCCTTCTGGCCCTGGGAGCGAGCCTAGTTGATAGTCAACGACTTGCGCAAATGAACGACTCTTGACCATGCGCTGTCCAGCCGGTGTCCCGTCATCAGTCTTATACTTGCGCAAGTGACGTAGTACGGTGGGATCGTTCCGACCGGTGCTGCTGCGGCGGGAAGACCCGCGCCGCACGATCATGAGGAGGTTCGGATGAGGTCACCGCACGATGAGTCGCCTGAACGCCCCCCTCGTCCCGCACCTCTTCCTCATCCGGGCGACTTCGATGCTCTCGCCTCGCAGCCTGAGCACGAACGCAACGTCGTTCCTCCGGGCGGGTGGGGCGCCGTCGCCACATGGGCTCAATGGCGGCACTATTCCTTGTTCGGCCCCCCGTCCTTTCTCGCTGCACCCGCCTTACGTGACGAAGCGAACAGCGGCGATGGTGCCGCACCTCCTAGCGACGAGCAGCCCGACCACACCCCGGCCGGTGCTCCGTCCCCGCGGTGGCGTCGCGTCGCCGTCGTGATCCTCATCGAGCTCCTGGCGGCGACGGGATTCGTCGGCGCCCTCGTTGCCTGGACCGGACACAACCTGGCGCTGGGGATGTTCGCCCTGGGAACTTCGCTCGCCGCCAACCTCATCCTCTGGACGTGGGCGCGCGGGTCTGCGCGGCGCAGAGCTTTACGGCAACGCGGTACAGGACGTGGACACTCGTGAGTTCTGGCGAGCGACCCGGCGGTGCTGCGCGACAGCAAGCGGCGGTGGGAGGTCAAGACGGCAGCATGAACCTGCTCACCGAGCCGATGCTTGCGCTTGTGTGCTGATGCATCGATCCAGGTGCGTCGGCCATGTCCAGCACGACCAGATACCACCCGATCCTCGCTCGCACACGAGCGATGCACTCCTACGTCGGTCCAGTCGCCTATGACTGTGTGCAGGTCATCGTCGTCAGGTCGGGATCGGCGATACTGTTCAGCGAGTTCGGACAGCGACCCGTCACCATCGGCGACGTGATCCTCCTGGCGGCGAACACCCTGTGCTGTTGCGAACCCGAAGGACGCATCACCGTAACCACGATCTATCTGGACGTGGACTACCTCATTGATCAGGTGCGCTGGCAGTACGCCGCGTACCTGCGGGACCGCTACGAAGCGCAGGGATTCGCCGAGACGGTGTACACGGAACCGACGCAGATTCTGCACGCTGGCGAAGACCGGGCGGGCATGCTGATGCCCTGGCTGGATGAGTTGGTCGCCCTCAGCACCGATGGAGGATTTATTGAGAACTTCTACCGGATGCAGGCGCTGCTGTTCAACGTCCTTCACGTGATCGCACCGTTCATCAAGACTTCCCCGGTCCGCACGTCCGTGACCGAGCGCGCGAGAGCATGGCCGTCTCTGCCTCGCCTTCGCCGCTTCGCACCGTTGCGCGACGAGGCTCGCAGAATCGCGGACCTGCTCCGCAACGACCCGGAGCACCGTTGGTCGATGTCGGAGCTGGCTAACGAAGTGCATTTGTCGAAGTCGCAGGTTGGTCGCTTGTTCGCGGAGGCATACGGCAAGTCCCCGATCGCCTACCTCACCATGCTGCGAGCCGAGCGGATGGCCGGTCTTCTCCGCACCACGGATGCACCGATCGCGGTGATCGCCCGCGAGGTCGGCTGGGGCGACCCCGACTTCGCCGCCCGCCAGTTCCGCCGCAGCGTCGGACTGCCCCCAAGTCGCTACCGGACGATCACCCGCGGGGAGGGAAGCCAGTCCGGGTGATGTGCGCATGTAACCCGGCGATATCCGCAGGATTAGCCAGATCACACGCTCAACCGACGCCCGATCCCGTAGGCCAGTAGGGACTCGTCGGGTTCATCGCGGAGCCTGGCGGTCCGAAGCATCGCTCCGTCGTCCGTCTCGTCTCCTGATCCGCCCGGCGTACCTCGCGGTCGCACGGTCGCTCCCTCTCGGAGTGGCCCAGGCGGAGGGAGGTCAGGCGATGGCTGCGAACGAGGACAAGCAGGCGGCGCGGCAGGCGACGCTCGACGCGCTGGAAGAGCGCATTGTGCGCTCGGTCGAGGAACTGGTCTCGGGCGATGACTGGCGTCGTGCGATCGAGTTCGCCGCGAGGTTCCGTACCCGCTCGTTCAACAACACGCTCTTGATCTGGGCGCAGCACTTGGAAGCCTACGAACAGGGCCGGGTGCCGACGCCGACACCGACCTGGGTGGCGGGGTTCAAGGACTGGCGGAAGATGGGCCGCTGGCCGGAGAAGGACGGCGGGTATCGGATTCGCGGTCCGGTCAAGGCGAGGTTCGCATCGGCCAGCCCGCGCGATCCGGCGTCGTGGCGGCGGTTGGGGTCATGGGAGAAGCCGCGGCCCGGCGAGGTCGTGCGTCGCCGGATCGTCAGTGTCGTCCCGGCCTATGTGTGGGACGTGTCGAGGACGCACGGAGACCCGCTTCCCGAGCTGCCACGTCCGAGGCTACTGGAAGGCGAAGCCCCGGCCGGGCTGTGGGAGGGCCTGGCCGAGCAGGCGGAGTCGCTGGGGTTCGAGGTGCTGCGGATGCCGCGCGACCGCATGGAGCGGGGCGCGAACGGCTGCACGGATTTCGAGACCCGTCAGGTGATGGTCTGCGCGGACATGGACCCGGCCGCGCAGGTCAAGACCCTCGCGCACGAACTGGCGCATGTCCGGCTGGATGGCCCGAACCAGCAGGACGACGCCCGCGAACATCGCGGGATCAGCGAGGTGCGGGCCGAGTCGGTCGCGCTGATGATCGCCGCCGCGCACGGCATGGACACCAGCGACTACACGATCCCATATGTCGCCGGATGGGCGGCCAACGTGGACGGGAAAGACCCCGTGGCGGTCGTGCGCGCCACGGGCGAGCAGGTGCGCAGCACCGCATTCGACATCCTCGACAAGCTCGACACCGCACAGCTCGGGAACGGGAACCCGCTGTCCCTGCGCGTGGACGGCCCGGAGCACACGTCGCAGGCCCAGGAGACGCCAGAGCAGGCCGCACGCCAGGTCGAGCCGCTGCCGGAACGGGAAACGCCGGCGACTCCGGTCGTCTCGGGACGGGGCCTGTGATGGTCGCCCACGCTACGGCTGCCGCCGTGTTCGGTCAGCTCGACGGGGCGCCGCTGCCGGTCGCGGCGGGTGAGCTGGCGCGAGCCGGGGTGCCGGTGTTCCCGTGCGCGCCGGGCGGGAAGCGGCCGATCCCGGAGCGCGGGTTCCACGAGGCCAGCGTCGACCTGGCCCGGGTTGAGGGGTGGTGGCGGTCGCGGCCGACCGCGAACATCGGCATCCCGACTGGCGCCGTCTCGGGGCTGGTCGTGATCGATGTGGACGTTCACGGCGTCAACGGGTATGCCGCCTATGCGCGGGCGGCGCGGGCCGGGTTGATCCCGGAGCCGTTGGCGGTCGTGCGCACACCGACCGGCGGCCAGCACGCCTACTTCCCGGCCGAGCCGAACCAGGCGCAACGATCCTGGCAGGCCGGGAAGGTCGGCATCGACTGTCGCGGGGACGGCGGCTACATCATTGCCCCGCCCTCGCTGCTGCGGCTGGACGGCGTGCGCACCCCGTACCGGATCGAGCAGGTCGCGGCCGGTGCTGCCCGGCCGATAGATGCGGGCCGGCTGCGGGACTTCCTCGATCCTCGGCCCGCGCCCCGGCCGCGCCCCGGCAGGCCGGTGCGGCGGGAGGACGCGGAGCGGCTGGCGACGTGGCTGGGCCGGCAGGCCACCGACCGCAACCTCAAACTCTTCTGGGCCTCGTGCCGCTTGGCCGAGGGCGGGGTGCCGCTCACGGATGCTCTGGATGCGATGGTGACGGCCGCGCAGTCGGACTTCGGGGAGCGGGAAATCACTCGCACCGTCTACAGCGCCTATCGCAGCGTCGGCGCCGGAGCCCGGCCGGACCGTCCCGCCGCATCGCCTTCGGGCGAGTTCGCTCGCGGGAACGTGCAGCAGCGGGCGCTCGTCACGCGGGGGCTGCAATGAAGGAGCTGCGCGGACGCCGGTGGGCGGTCATCACCTCGGTCGCCGGGACGGTGTTCATCGCCGCCGGCGCGTTCTGGCTCAGTTTCACCTCGTTGGCCGACCTTGCTCGCCGCTCCGGGATCGGGGCCGGGCAGGCGTGGGCGTGGCCGCTGATCGTCGATGGCGTGATCGTGGTCTCCACGGTCGCCGTCGTCGCCCTCGCTGGTGAGCGGGCGGCGTGGTATCCGTGGGCGCTGCTGGTCGGCGGTGCCGCGGTGTCGGTGACGGCGAACTCTCTGCACGCGGTGGTCGCGGCCGACACCGACGTGCCCGGCCCGCTCGCGGCCGCGGTCGCCGCCGTGCCGCCGGTCGTGCTGCTGGCGATCACCCATCTGACGGTCGTGCTGACCCGCGCCACCGCACGTCCGGCTGCTGCGCTCGAGGTGCCGCCGGCGGTCGAGCCGATCAGCGCCCTGCCACAGAGCGAAGCACTACCTCTCGACTCACCACCTGCGGCGGCAGGCGTAACCGATGCGGACGCGGACGGCGGGCCGGATCGCCGGGTGCTCGCGGCCGAGCTGCGCGAGCAGGACTGGTCGAACAAGGCCATCGCCCGGCACCTGGGCGTGCATCCCTCGACGGTGGGCCGCTGGCTGCCGCGTGCTCACCAGTCCGATGAGGCGGACCCGTCCGGGTCGCAGCCCGAGATGGAAGGAGCACTGCCATGAACGACGAGGACCGGATGCGGGAGCAGCATCGCCAGCACCCCGAGCCCGAGCCGCCGCCCCCTGCGCGGAACGATCCGAACCCGGCCGAGACGACCGACGCAGCGGGGACGCCGGATGCAGTCAAGGAAGCTGCACTTTCCCGCAAGGCCGCGAAGGAGAAGCTGGCGCGGGTGCGGGGCCGGGGCGTGGATTGGGTGCGCCCGACCGACCTGCTCGCCCAAGGCGGCGGCACGCTGTCCCGCCGGGGCATCGACCGTACCGCCGAGATGAACCGGCACGTCCGCGCCCCGATCGAGAAGGGCGCGCGCTGGGTCGCCGAGCGAGCCAAGCGGCTGCCGCCCCTGAGCGCGTTCGGCCGTCGCGGCGGCGCCGAGCAGGGACCGCGCCGCTCCGGGGTCGGGATGAGGTAGCCGGGTGGTGATGAGTCGTGGGCGCCCCTTCCGTCACAGCGAGACCCGCAGTCGCCTGCGGGTGCACCTCGCCGCCGGGAGGTGCCCAGACCATGACCAACGACACCAGCACCATGAGCGAACCCAGTGGCCGGCCGGCTGAGGACTACCGCACCGGCGAGGGCCTGCGTGCCCTGCTGAAACGGCTCCACACCGCCGGTCGCGGCGCTTGGGAGCACGACCCGGAAGCGGCAGAGCTGATGGCGTTCGCGGCCGAGAAGTACGCGGCGCTGGCGCACAAGCACCGGCTCGATCCGTGGGAGGCCGCGTCGGCGGCGTTCGACGTGATGCGCACCAAGGCCGCCCGCACCGCCGATGACCCGTGGGCGGTCATCACGCACGCGGTGCGGATCACCTGCATCGCCGAGGAACGCGGCCAAGGGCTGCTGTGCTCGACCCACCAGGCACGCCGGCCCCGCTACTCGATCTTCCACGACCCCGAACGGCTCTCCGACCGCGAGAACGTCCTGAGCGACTACCATCCCGCGTTCCAGATCAAGGACGCCCACGACCGCGACGACGACGCCCCGGAGCAGGCACCGGCCGAGCCGGCGGCGACGACCGCGGCGGCGGCGGTCGAGGACGCGATCACGCTGCTGATGCTGTTGGACTGGCCCGAGGGCACGGCACGCTCGGCGGTGGAGCACGTCTGCGTGGCGCTGACCCGCGTCGGGAACCGGCACACCGCCTACGAGACGCTGCGACGCGACAAGCACGCCCGAGCCATGATCGACCTTCCGGGCCGCTCCTGGGCGGTGCTGCTGCGTGCCCTGCTCGGGACCCCGGACCCGGCGCTCGCGGCGACCGGCGCGGGACGCGGCGTGCTGTTGCGGCTGCTGATCGGCGAGACGCTGCCGGTGCTGCTGCGCGATGACGACCTCGTGCTCACCCTCTCGCTGGCCGCGCCGGGCACGACGAAGGCGCGGGGTGCGGGATGAGCGCACCGGCCGGGCACATCGAGCTGGAACGGGCGGTGGACTCCATCACTGTCGGCAACCGGCACCGCAGGGACCTGGGCGACATCGACGCGCTCGCGGCGTCGATCGACCGGGACGGCCTGTTGCAGCCCCCGACGATCACCCCGGACGGGGTGCTGGTGTGCGGGGCGCGACGGATGGCGGCGATCAAGAAGCTCGGCTGGCGCCGCGTCAGCGTGTGGGTGCGCTCCGGCATCTCGGACCGGCTGGGACACCTGCTGGCCGAGCAGGACGACAACCAGCTCCACAAGCCGCTCACCCCCATCGAGGCCGCCGCCTTGTACCGGGAGATCAAGGAACTCATGGCCGAGGACGCCGCCCGCCGCAAGGCCAAGACCCAGTTCCACGATGGCCACGAGCCGGGACAGCATGGTCCCGCCGATTCAGCGGGACCATCGGACTCCCACCAGCTCGGGGACGCTCGGACACAGGCGGCGCGGATGGTGACCGGCTCGGCGTCCTACAGCCGGCTGGAACAGATCGGCTACCTGCAACACCTGGCCGACGACCCGAACACCCCGGAGACGATGCGCGCCCGAGCGCGGGACGGGCTCGCGCAGATCGAGGCCGGCGCGGCGGTCAACCCGATCTTCCAGCGCCTCCGCGACACCCAAGCCGAGGCCGACAGCGAGCGAGACCGGCGGTTGCACGAGTTGGCCGACGAAGCCCTGGCCCGCGTCCACACCGCCAAGGCCAGCAAAGCCACAAAATCGGCCACGCCGAAGCGTCGCCCGGTCGTTGAGGACGAGGGGCCGGCGCGGTACCCGGTGCGGGCGTTCGTGCTGACCTGGGGCGACCTGGAAGCGTGGTGGACCCACTACGACGTGGACGAGCTGGCCGTCGAGCTCACCGACGAGCAGGCCGAGGCGTTCTTCGCCACCGTCGAGGGCACCACCGAGTTCGCCGACCAACTCCGCACCGCCCGCGCCACAGTCGCCGCCGAGCAGGCCGGTCGGCCGCTACTGCGCGCCCTCTGACCCAGACCGCCGTCGCTCTCGTCATTCCGGGTGGCGAGCACCTGGCGATATGAAGACGAATCCCGCCTCTTGGTCCCGTGGCCGCCTGATCGCCGTGATCGCCGCCGGCCTCGCCCTGCTGATCCTGGTCGGCATCGGCGTCTACGGGCTGATCGCCGGCCCGCAACGACCCACCGCACCCGATCCCGGATCAGACCCCACCGTCACCACGCCGGGCGAGACCGGGCCGAGCACGCCACGGCTGCCGCAGGTCACGCCGTCCAGTGATCCCGACGAGTTCGCCCGCAACGTCGCCGAGGCTCTGTTCGCGTGGGACACCGGCTCGGGGCTGATGCCCTTGGACTACACCAGCGTGATCCTCGCGGTGGGCGATCCGTCCGGCACCGAGCAGGCCGGCCTCGCCTCCGACATCGCGTCCTATCTGCCGTCGCGGGAGGCGTGGATCGAGCTACGCAAGTACGCCACCACCCAGCACCTCACCATCGAGTCCTCGTTCGTGCCCGAAGCATGGGACACCGCGGTCGAGCAGGCCCAGCCCGGCCAGCTCCCGCGTGGTGCGACCGCGGTCACGATCGAGGGAAC
>OFTX01000599.1_pt1 | contig 18052 bp, 12 predicted proteins | sample 1775051 | NCBI WGS metagenome assembly OFTX01 (sample SAMN08195772, study PRJEB24354) | sludge metagenome | isolation source: sludge from phenol fed wastewater aerobic bioreactor A | place: India: Nagpur | collected 2016-09-15
CTTCGGCGACGTGCACACGCGCGCGCACCTGTACCGCGCCATCCTCGAAGGCCTGGCCTACGCGCTGCGCGAGGCCAGGGAGCGCATCGAGCGGCGCGGCGGCGCGCGCATCACGCGCCTGCGCGTGGCGGGCGGCGGCTCGCAGAGCGACGCGGCGATGCAGATCACCGCCGACGTCTTCAACCTGCCGTGCGAGCGCGCGCACCTGTACGAGACCAGCGGCCTGGGCGCGGCCATCATCGCCAGCGTCGGCCTGGGCCTGCACGCCGATTTCTCCAGCGCCGTGCAGTCGATGACGCGCGTGGGCCGCGTCTTCGAACCCATCCCCGCGCATGTGCACACCTACGAACAGCTCTACCGGCGCGTGTACCTGCGCATGTACGATCGCCTGAAGCCGCTGTACGCCGACATCCGCGCCATCACCGGCTACCCCTCCACCGACTGAAGCCGGGACCCCACGATGTTCCAATCCTCATCCCATGTGGGAGCGGCTTCAGCCGCGAATGGCTCCGTGCAGGCCTTCGCGGCTGAAGCCGCTCCCACGCACCCCATCAAGCGCCTGCTGCTCGCCGCCCTGCTCGCCCTGTGCGCCAGCCCCGCCGCCTGGGCCTGGAGCAACCATGCGCTGGCCTCCTACCGCGCGTACGAGGTGCTGCCCGAAGTCAGCCAGGCCGCGCCCGTCACGGCCGAGCCGCTGGAAGACTTCCTCGCCGACCAGGCCCCCGCCATCGCCCGGCTGATCGATGCGCAGGACACCTGGGCGCGCGCGCACATCGCGCACTATCCGCCGCTGCCCGCCAGCTTGCGCCTGGACCCTGACGTGGCCAGCCGGGGCCAGCAGGCGCTGCGCAAGGCGTTTTTGATGGCGCTGCGCGTCTCGCCCGAAAGCCGCCTCGCGCTGTACGTCCAGCCCGACCCCTGGGGGCCTGAGCCCACGGCAGCGCGCATGCCGCACGACGCCGTGAGCGCGCTGCCGCTGAGCGCCGGAGACAGCGAAAAGCACCGCTTCGTGCGCCTGGAGCCGGGCGAGAAGGTGGCACCGCTCACCGTGCTCGCCAGCGCCAGCGACGAGCCCGACTACGGCATGGACGTGAACCTCTGGGAAGACAGCCCCTCCGCCTGGGGGCCGCTCTACGGCTTCGGCAAGCTGCCGTTCGGCAACCCCAGCCTGAGCTTCGCCACGCAGGCGCCATTTCACATGGGCTACTACCACGAGTCCGCGCTGATCTACGCTGCCGCCAGTTTTCTCAAGCGCACCTACCCCGAACTGCGGCTGCACCAGTACATGGGCCTTGCCGAGCTCGCCTTCCGCAGCGGTCATCCGTACTGGGGCTGGCGCTTCGCGGGCCTGGCGTCGCACTACGCGCAGGACCTGACCCAGCCCTACCACGCGAGCCTGGCGCCAGGTTTTTCCACGGCGCGGCTCATCGGCATTCAGTTGCTGGCGGCGCTCGGCCTGCCCACGAGCAAGAACGACATGGTGGTGCTGCTGTCCAACCGCCACTTCGTGCTCGAACGCTACGAAAGCCAGATGATCCAGGCCAGCGCCAGGGCGCACCAGACCACGGCGCTGGAGAACGCGCTGCACGACACCACAGCCGACGCGAGCTATGGCGCGTGGAACGACGACACACTGCGCGATGTGATTTCGCTCGAATCGTCGTCGCTGGGCGAGGCGGTCACCGCGCAGATGCTCGCCTCCGTGCCCTCGAAGTACGTGGACGACCCAGGCTTTGACTTCGGCGTGCACGCCAGCCGGATCGACCTCATGGCCGAAGTCGCTCGCCAGGGACCGGCATCGCGCGCGGCGCTGGAGGCCAGCATCGCCACGCTCATGCGCCACTTCGGCGCGCACAGCCGCAACCTGGTGCGCGCCATCCTGCAACCACCGCGCCAGCCCTGAGGCACGTGCGGGCCCGTCATCACCCGCCCACGAAAAAGGGCACACGGCGAACCGCGTGCCCCTGCGTCTGACGGCCGGCAGTGGCCGGCCTCATCGCGTCATCCGATCAGGACTGATAGCCGCTGGCCGGACGGAAGCCGTGGGTCAGCGCTTCACGCGTGGCTTCGCGCACCTGCGCACGGCTCAGATCGCTCGTCATGGCCGTTTGAGCCACCGGCAGATTGCCCGCGAGCGGCGCCTGTGCTGACACAGTGGCACGCTGCACCTGGCTGGTGCCCGCGGCGACGCTCTGCGCCTGGAAGAAGGGTGCTTCACCCGCGGCAGGCTGCGAGCCCGCGGCAAAAGCGGTGCCGGAGGCGAGCAGCACGGCGGCGATGGAAGCAAAAGCGAAATTCTTGCGGATCATGGTCTTTCTCCTGAAAACGTGACAAGCCAAATAAAAACATTCGGTCAATGGGTGGCCTGAGCCACTTCCCTTACCGGAGGAGCGCTGTGGCGCCCTTCGATGACTCGTAGTGTGCGGGTTTCCCCTAGTTTTTAAAAGACTGGTTTTTGAATTTGATTGTTTCCAATATAGAAACAATTGCCAATCGAAGGATTACACAAACACTGACCGGCCCGAGCGCAGCCTGGGTGAAGCCCTGTGACTTCGAAGTCGTCGAACGCACCACCACGTCGCCCACGCACTCTGACTGTGTGTAACGCCGAGTTGAGCGATGATGCTCAGGTCACAACAATCGATCACGCGAGGAGATTGCCAACCCCATGACGAATCACCGTTTCGCCGAACAGGAAGCCAGGGTCGCCGTCCTCGTGGACTGCGACAACACCACACCCGAAATCCTCGAGTACACCCTGCGCGTAGTGGCTCAGTTCGGCCGCGTCGTGCTTCGGCGAGGCTACGGCAACCATGCCACGCTGGCCAACAAGTGGCAGGAGGCATTGGTGAAACTGGCATTCACACCCTGCCTGCAATACCAGTACGCCGCCGGGAAAAACACTTCGGACATCGCGTTGGCGCTCGATGCGATGGAAGCCCTCTTCGATCAACGCGCTGACACTTTCTGCCTGGTCACGAGCGATTCAGACTTCGCCCACCTTTGCCGCAAGCTGCGCGAGCGCGGCGCCATCGTGCACATCGTTGGAGAAGCCAAGACACCTGCTGCGCTGCGCAACGCGAGCGATCAATTTTTCGAGTGGACAAAAGCACCACCGGTCTCGGAAGAAACCCCTGCTCCAGCCGCCTCAGCCCTCGCAAAAAACGGTGACAAGGCCGACGCTGCGAAGCCAGAACCAGAAAAACCGGTGCACAAGCAGCGCCCCATGTTCGTGGTGGAAGCCGTCTCTTTGCTCGCGGCGGACACTCAAGAGGGCAAAGTCAGCGTCGGTGGGCTGGGTTCTTACCTAAAACGGGCTGACCCTTCGTTCTCACCCAAGAACTATGGCCATTCCGGCCTGCTCGACATGCTCAAGACCTACGATCTGCTGACGGTCAATCAGGAACCCGGCGGACACTGGACAACACAATTGGCAGTGACGCCATCGACCTGAATCTGAACCGATCCCACCAGGCGACAAAATGTAGACGTACCCATAACCCGGGATTTTTGATCCTTATAAATCAATCACTTGCGGCCACGGTGGAAGAATAAGGCTGGACAAGTGGAACCATAAGGTGGGATTTCCTTAGCGCAACGGGGCGGGGCCTTGTAGTTGGCGCCGATTGCGAGCGCCCTCACCCATCACCTCACCCATGGAGACGCCCTATCACCCCTAGCAGGCTGCTGAAATACTGGTTTGCCCATCGGCTGCCAAGAACATAGACCGCTCAAAACGGGCTACAAGCGATTTTTTCGAACCTGGCAAGGGGGGAGGCACCCTCAAAGTTGTCATTTTTCGAGCCCACCGGCAGTATTTCAGCAGCCTGCTAGTGGTAACAGTTCGCCCACCAAGCACTGGGCTAACCCGTCAATTGAAAACACAATTGATCACACGTAGTTGTCAAGACGAAATCGCCGCAAGTCGCACCACGAATCAGCGAACAGCCGGTTACAAGGGCCTTGTTCAGGGTTGCAGTAACCCTCAGCGAAACAACGAATCAAGAACGGCTCTGCCGATACTTCCCTGCGAACTGGAACCTGTTGAAAGGTCGGCACGAAAGCGGACTGCAGATACTCGCGAATCGCTGGGTTGGTCAGGAGCCGGCACATCATCCATAGCAAAGACAGCCAGACTACGCTCGGCGTAGGACGGGTCAAATCGGCGATCCAAGCGCTCCGAAAAATCGTTCCCTAATGCGGCAGCAATGCTCTCCCAAAGCTTCTGTCGCAGTTGCGGCTCGCCGGATACGTTGGCTTCAATCTCGTTTGCCAGGTCGACCACTCCTACACCACCATTTAAGATCTGCAGCAAGATCGATGCTACGTAGCCCGTCCCACCAAGTGGTGATTTCAACTGTTCGAGCGCAAAGTCGTGCTGTCGTAGCTCTCCAGCGGTGGCCTTCACTTCAAGGCACCCTGAAGGCCACGAGAAGTCGAAGCGCTCAAACTGATCCGCGTGCCAGCAACGTAGTGCCTGAGGGATGTTTTTGCTCTTCGCAATCACAAAGAGTTCGGCCCAGAGGCCAGTCACTTCACGATTACTCGGCCGGCCCAGCGATCTGAACAGATCTAGGAGAGATTGAAGGCAGCGCTGTAGGTCCGGCGTAGTTGCGCTAATCGGCAATTGCTCTGCAGCGGCGGTGAGACACCGGATGAATATTTCATGGAGTTCTGGCGCACCGGCATCACAGGAAATGACCGCGAATTGATCTTCGACTGCGGCACCATTTGTTGTAACCCGACACGTGCTGTGAAATTGCACGTCAACATACTTGAGCTCGATAGCTGGGGAGTAGATCGCAGGGCTTGAGTCCCGCAATAGGAAAACAGGGCTACCATCGTCTCCCTTGGCTAGGAAATCCCCCCGGGGACCAGGCAGCGGAAGTGCCGAGAAGTCAACGAGCGACGTGGCTAACGGTAGCGCTTGGAACGACGCGAAAAGACTCAATTAGCGTTCCTCAATGAGAAGTGACTTACGCAGCTTTTCGGGTACGTTGAGGGCGAACCAGGTCACATCATGGATGTCAGCTGCGGCGTGATTTCGTTGCTGCCTGCCTAAGTCGAACCTGCGCAACTGAAGACTGATACGGTCTTTGAAGCAATGGTCGCGATCATTCACCGTTCCAGCACTCTGACTAAAGTATTGGTTGATGGGTGCATATCGATGAACGGCCTTCAATCCGTGACCTTCTACTCGAGTGCGGTAGCCAACTGTCATGCGATTCATCAGGAATACGTCTACCTTAAGCGTATCGTCCTTTGCACGGAGGGCACCCAACGCAATGAGCATGGCGCTGTGCTCTTCAGAATCGTGCGCATCACCAACTCGCACATCAAGCAAGAAATCCTCAAGTACTGCTCTCAACGGGACGCCTTCAATAAGGTCATGTGGCGAACTTGTCATGCCCTTGATCACCGTGGCCGCATTGACCGGCTTTCCATAGGCTTGGATCCACTTGGGCACTACCCGTGCCAGCAACGAGCGGTTGTCGGTGGCAGCAGCATCGTCATTCTGCATCGCAGAAGGAACGAGCCAACCGTTGACCGGAATTCGCCGTGTCCCCAGCCCTATGACGTTGGCACGCGTCGGCTTTAACAATGCCGTGAGGATGAAATCCCTGCGCCAGTCGGAAAGGGGCCTGCCACGGTTTTTAGCCAGCGCCTCGCGCACAAACTCCTCGTGCTCGATGTATTCGGTAAAGGCAGCCTGGACGGTTGACTGCAGATAGACTCGGCACAGCCCCAAATAAGGCAATTTGTAACCAAAAAAGCGCGCTCGCTGCTGCAAAGTATCTGCAGCCGGTGAAGTTCCGAGTTGACGCGGCATGTAGGTGGTGCAAAGCCCCTCAACTGTGTAGCCACGGTCAAGCTTCGCTCCGCCGACAAGCACCCAGTAGCGCGTGGCTTTCCAGTTGACCTTCTCTTGGGCGTCTTTTGTGCCATTGACTTCAACGATATTGAGTTCGTCGAAAACCTCATCCACGAGTTCGGCCATGAGTTCGGACAGCGATCGGAGGCCGGGGAATGTCTTGAGAAGCGATGCGTACTCGTTCTTGAAGAGCGCCTCCGCTTTCGCCGGATTGCTGGCTTGGTAGACCGTGACCGTCGACTTCAACGTCTTCCAACCCCTATCGAGCCAAGCCTTATATTGCTTGTGCGATGTCGTGGCAACAGCGGGGTGCACCATCATCGATCGGTTGCGATCCTTGGGCCTTGGCCCACGTTGACGCGTTAGCGAATGGTGCGCTGCTACCAGCAAGAAGGATCGGAACGCTTCGAGTAGGGTCTTGGGTGGACTCAAGAGAGGGCGTGCCAGTGTTGGCACCTGAGCGGTCGGAATGTCAACGACAAGACCTGGAACCCCTCCGAAAAACGCAACGCCGCCGGTATACGCATCCCCCGGGGTCACCAATTCGGCGAAGGTGGGATTCAAAAAATCAGTCTGCGCCAGCAGCAACATTGCCTGAGGCGTAGCTGTGTACTGCAAATACGAGTGATGTGGCAAGACCGCTCGAAGCATCAGGATAGATTTGTAGGTTGTGCTGACGTCCGTAACGGCCGCTAGACGAGCCTTAATTCGAGCTGCCTTGGTGTTCAGACTCGCTTGATCGCTCTCGTCGTCGATAATGAGGCAGGGGACATCGGCGAGGCTGACACTACCCAGGGTATTGGCCAATTTTTCAATGTGTCCGCCATGCTTGAGGACCGTGATAAGCACGGATTTTTTCGTCGGTTTTCTTCGCCAAGCAGACACCCTGCTTTCAATTTGCGACTTCTGGTTTTTCGCGGGATTGTGAAGGTGATACCAATTCTCGTCACCGTCGTCGATGCCGAAGTCCTTTTTCAACCGCTCCTCAGATTGATCCAGAAGATTGTTCTTCGTGCCTGCCAGCACGATGACAAGACCATAGCCATTGTCGCGCGCCAGCGCAATGACCGTCTCGAATGACAGTGTCTTGCCACTCTGTACGTAGCCTACTACTAGGCCGGTCTCAGAACTCCCCGTTTCGTTGGGCGGAAGGCATCGTCCGAGGATGCGCTGCGCCTCCTGCAGGACAGAATTCGGGCCAACCGTCAGGTCGTCATAACTTGGACCATTAGGGTCCGCCGACTTGCTCCCCAAGAAGCCCTGTGTGAACTCCCCCTGCTCAGGTGTCCAGCGGAGAGGTGGCTTGATGTTCTTGAGCACTTTGATTGCCGTAGTCATCGGTTTCCAGCGCAGCTTGACTCAAGGCGCCGCGCATTAGCAAATTGAAGTGGAGAAGCACTGTTTCGGGGACAGCTTCCGTAAGATCTTCAGCGAGTACCAGCGATATACATATCGCGGTAGCCACCCGTAAAAAGAGTTCGATATTTTCGTTATTCGTCCCGAGAAATTCGCTCGAGAAGGGATGTGCAAGCGCCAATTCGATAACCAACCGGCGTGTATCGTCTAAATCGCCGAGCAACGGGTCTTGTTTTGCCAACGAAACCCAGTCTTCGCGAGCCGGGTCGACGGACGTACGAATAGTGATGACCCAATCGTAACACCCGTCGTTGACGCTGACGGTGCGCTCAGACGCTTGCAGTTCACTATGCCCCAATGTTACGGGCAGCGGTGGGGCCTCCGTCGGGTTCGCCTTCGCCTCGACCAACACTGGACCCACTTCTGTCTCAATGTAGTTTGCCACGGACGCAGTGGCTGCAGCAGCTTGCTTTTCAATATTCTTCTTCGATGGAAGTGCGCGATAATTTTCCGCCTGAGCCAGCAGGTCCATCGGTGCCTTCTCGAGTTCTTCTTTCAACAACTCAAGGAAAACATCCTCGTATTTGTCCCAGCGAAAGCCGTCCTTTGTATGACTGACCTCGAAGCCCTTTATGTGCAGTTCGCCGAACAGGCGCTGATACAAGAAGCTATTGGTTTGTTTGAAGATAAAGCTTGGGCGATAGGTGTTGTCATGACTGCCTTCTATCAAGCGTTCACGCCGGAACAGTGCGAAACCGGCAAAGGGTGTCGAACCTTTTTCGCGCAGCGCGGCAAACCCGGTCACCTCTTGCCCCTCACCAAAATCGAACTCGATTTTCTTACGCCATTCTATGAACTCAGTATCCGTGCCTTGCGCTGGTACACCGGGAGTGATGTACCGTGGCGCCGTCAGGATGTCTGCTGTTACGTAGGTGAGCGGTTCGTCATTGAACCGCAACTTCATCCGACCATCCCTGAGGAACACTCGGTAGATACTCGCCAGATGGTCTTTGATTTTTCCTAGAGTCCGGCCTTGAGGCACATGGTGCAGACCCCGCAATGTAACCACCGTGTAATGGGCTGGCAAGTTCCCGATATCACGGGCCTCCGTATTCAGGCTCTCAATCTTGTTGTCGACAATGTGGCGAATGTCAAAATTAATTGTGCGCTCAAGCGCCTCGCCGATAGCCTTGGTTCGGACACTCCACTTTTCAGAAAACCAGCACGCAGCGCTTTTCATGCCCATACCGAATTCGGATAATCCAGTTCTGATCGTAGGCACCTGGGCAGCTCGGAAGGCGCGCGGAAAATCGACAATGGATATGCCTGCAGCGTTATCCATGACAACAATGAGACCGGGGCCGTTGGTCTCAATTCGGACATCAACTTCAAGGCGAAAGTCCACGCCGTGTAAGGCTTCTAGGGCTTCCTTGTTGGTCAAATAACTCTGCAATGAATTATCTATGAACTCCGCTAGAGCAAACCAAGCTTTATAATTTAGGTGCCGCAACACCGAAAGCATCGTGACCTCGGGGCGAATTCCAATCGACTCGGTGAGATGGGCATTCGATGCTTTTTCAATCACGCTGACATCGCCTCAATTTTGATAAAATTTTCACTTTCGACGAACTGCGGCTGAATCGCCAACAGCGCTCTCGCGACCTTTTCTACCACATTGGAATTCACGGCATTGCCTAGTGCAGCGAAGGCCTTGGAGGTGCTTTGTGGCAGTGCCTTCAAACTCTCCATGCTCTGCAAACGTGCGCACTCTCGTGGCGTCATGTACCGCTTCTCCCAGCCGATGATGGGCACTTGCGTGTCGGTCATGGCAATCAAACTAGGAGCCGTAGTGCGCCGCTTCACGCGCACGCCTGACGCTCTAAACTGGATGACATGATCCCAGATACTCCGCTTGCCGCCCTTGATATTCCATTCAAATTTTTGCAGGCTGGACGGGAACTTCAAAATTTTTGGAAGCCATGGGTCTATCCATACCCTGTTGTCATTATAGAACTGTCGATTCTGTCGAATGAAATTTTGCTTCCACTTGGGGAAAATCATATCTTCAGTTCTTGCATGACTAGGCAGTGCCTCCCAACGCCCCTCTAATGTTTTGAATGTGCCTATTTTGCTTCCGTGACTTCCTTTGAAACCTGTCAGACCGTCCTTGTCGTAGAACTTCCGTAATGCATATGGAGTGGTTGTTTCATACGGATATGTGGCGCCCCATTCCATCGACCATAAAGGAAAAGACGGTAGCTCAACGTGCTCTGGGCAAGCCTTTAAAAAATCATTCCAAGTTTCCAGGCATTCTTTTACCTGCGCAGACAGTTGTTTGGCATCGCTCGGATTGTCATCAAGTACCGATTCAATATTGGTTTCATCCTTGCTAGGTTTTGGCCAGACAAAATCGTCAAGCGGCAAAAGAGAGCCTACGATGTAAACACGTTCACGAATCTGTGGAATGCCAAATTGATGGGGAGAAAACCGCTCGGCACGGATGTGGTAGCCCAAACCTTCGCTTCCAATGCCTAAGATTTTCTGTATTTTTGCCCATGTTCGTCCTTCGTCATGCTTGAGAAGATTAGGGACATTTTCAAGGATGAAGTAGGTTGGCCTCTTCATCTCGAGAATTGCAGCGACGTTAAAAAACAGATTGCCCTGCTCAGTGCACTCGAAGCCAAGCTGTTCGCCGGCCTTTGAAAAAGGTTGGCAAGGGAACCCCGCAGTAAGCACGTCATGGTCAGGAACCGCAGCAGGACAGATCTTCGTAATATCGCCTACAGGTCTCAGACCATGGTTTTTTTCATATAGGTCGCGTAGGTGCTCTTTCCATTCTGCAGCAAAGACACATTTGCCCCCCATACGAGAGAGCGCTAAATGAAATCCACCTAATCCAGCAAAGAGGTCGATAAATTGAAACGTTTGCATCTTTGTTACGCGGGATTTCAGTTTCAGTAATCCGACGACGCATTCACGCCGCCTCATATTCCCCTCCTCCGATAAATCGGCATTTGCGCCGCACGGTTGGCAGCACACGTAAGAAGAAGTGTATATGTATACAGTATTTCCCACCTCTAGTCAATGAGTATTACATCCAACCTACTCCTCAAGCATTCGTGATAACGATGCTCTAGTTATCCTGGCGCAACTTGACCACCACGAGAGACTTCTCACCCCACACTGCGGTTGAAGCCTACCTGGATTTGGCAAACCGCTTCATTGTGTACCACAACACATGCCATCCACAAGAAGCGGGCGCATCGGAGACAGCGGCGTATCTGGGCTGCAGCGCTCACCCCACCGGCACAAACAAGTCCCACCCAGCCTTCGCCCCAATCACCGCCAGCCTCCCCAGATCAGCCATCCTGAGCAAGGCTCCGCGCTGGCTTCCATTTGGGAGCGTCTTCGCCCCCACAAGCTCAACGCCGGTCAGTAGCTGCGCCAGCGCCGAAGCCTTCTTCCCCATGGCCCGGGCCAGGTCCGCCAGCGGGATATAGCTCTGCCTGAATGCCAGGAGTTGCTGCGGCAATACCACCCGGCAGGGCTGCCCCCTAAGTTCTATGGTCTCACAGCCAAGCAAGCCCTCATCCATCCAGTTGGCAATGCTCTCCCACTTCCAGCCCGTCGCCTTGGCAAGCTGCTGGATCGACATCCCGGCTTCAAGCACCGGCGTGCCAAAGTAGCGTTTCACTTCTGAGAGTCTGAAGGCCATATCTCCCAGGGTTTTGGCTCGTTGGGTGGCTTTCAGCTCACCGCTGGCTATGGCCTGCATCAGCGCCTCAATCGCCCGCTTGTCTCCCATGCGCCGACTGGTGAATTGCGCCCAGGTGAGCATCGCTTGCTCTTTTTCCTCTTCTACTGCCTCTTCCGTTTCTTCCTCCACCGCATCTGGCTCGGCACACTTGCAGACACGGTCATACAGCTCTACAAGAGACTTCCTGTTCACAGGTCCGCCTTTGAGGATGTCTTCCCTCCAGCGGATATCCGATTCAACGACACCCGCAGCCTTCATGCGCTCAAGTACCGCAGGGGTGACGGCAGCGAGTTCGCAGGTGGCCTGATCCGTGAGCCAGCCAGAGCGCTCCTTTTGAATCCGCTCCACCTCGGCGTTGGGCACCTCATAGAGCTGGCCCCTGGTTCCCATGCGCTTGGTGCGGTACTCGCACTCCTCCCTCTGCAGGGCATCAAGCATGCGCGAGATGCTCACTCCTATTGCCTTGGCGGCATCGGGTGAGCGCACATACCGGATGGTGTCCTCGGCCATGGCCTTGGCCGAGTCCATGCCGAGTACGCAATCGGATTTGTCTGCGGCCACGTCGATGACGGTCTGCAGCAAGGGCTCAAACGCCGTGCCCTGGCAGGTTTTCCTCAAGGAGATGTACCACTCGCCCAGCAGGGTATTCAAGGTGCGGGCGTCCTTGCGACCGGCGGCAATGCGCTTTTCCACATGGGCTCTGAGGCCTAGGGGCCAGTTGGCCAGCAGTCCCTCCAGAGGCGCCAGAAACGCAATGGCCTTGGCCACGGTCTTGGGCAGGTCGCTGCCCCGAGGAAGCGGCGGCTTGGCGGGATCGGGGTGTCGGCACAAGGTTCTAACGACCTTAACCAGGGTATCGGTATCCACGTCCTTGAAGTGGGGCTTTTGCTCGCCCGAGCGGCCATCGTTGGCCAGCAAGCCCGAGAGCCACAGCTGCGCCGGTGTTGCGGGTGTCTGCGGCAGGCTCGCGAGCTCCTGGTCGCATTCGCACAGACCTATATAGGGTCGCGTGGGCGAGAGGTGCTTGCCACAGGCGTTGCAGGTATCGACGAGTTGGATGCGGTGCTTGGTGCAGGCGGTGGCGTAGGCATGCTCCCAGGCGTGGCGCTGGTAAGGAGCTTCAGCAAGGCAGGCCGGGCAGACGGCATCTACATGGCTGCGGTAGAGCCTGGCCCAATGGCGGCAACGCTCTTCTTTATCGTTCGCTGCCTGGGTCCACATGGGGTTCAGGCCCAGGTTGCTGGCCACCTCCTGTGGTCGCAGGAGCAAGGCCTGGCGTTTGGGCTCTACGCCTGCGGTGCCTGCCAAGTTACGCCAGCCAAACAAGGCATTGTCGGCCGAGAGGCGCCGGTAGTAGCCAATCCCGGATTCGTCCGGGTAGGGTTCACGGGTGATGACCAAGGGCATTATGGTTCTCCTTATTTCTTGCGCACCGGCACCGACGCTGCGTTGCTCTGCAGTACATGGATGTAGGCCTGTTTGAGTGCCGCGGGCGAGACCTCGATGCCCTCTCCCCCATCCTGGAAGGCCAGCAGGTGGGGCGAACCCGCGTGGCTCACGTCTTCAAGCGCTGCCTGGCAGTCGGCGTAGGTGAGGGTACGAGGAGCATTACTGGCCACCTGCCGGGCAAGCTCGCGCATGAAGTCGGCCAACACCCCTATAAGGCCGCCGCTGAGCAGGTAGGTCTGCTGCGCCAGAGTGCGAGCGGGTATGGCAATCGGATAGCCAGCGGCTTCAAACAGACGGGCGTAGCTGCTGACGCAGGCGACATAGGCTTGCATCTCTTTGGCAGCGGTGGCGTCGTACGGCAGGAAGTCACGCGCAGGGCGCGAGCGCCGGCGCAGTTGCTCGTTGGCGGCAAAGAGGCGTTCCAGCCGTGGAATTCCAAACCCTACGAAGCCCACATGGGCCTCGTCCAGCAGCCTTTTGAACCAGTCGCTTGCGGCCCGGGGCGGCACGCGTGAGCCTTCATCCACCAGATGGGAGATTTCGTCAAAGATGAGGAAGCGCGTACCCGCCAGTTGGAGCTGCAGCTTCATGAGCGCAAACACCGCTTCAGCGGTCATGCGCGGGGGCACTTTAAGGCCCAAGGCCTGCAGCACACTGACGGGCAGTTGCTTGGCGGTGGCGAATTGGGGAACTTGCACGATGAGTACGCTCGCCTGCAGGCGACCATTGATGCGGGTGTGCGGATAGGCGCGGGCCATGCGGGCGATAAGCGAGCTCTTGCCCACGCCACTGGGGCCGGGGACGCGGCAGCCCTTGGGGTCAAAGCCGGTGAGTGCGTCCTCTATCCAGCCGGTGACGGTTTTTGCGAGAGCAGCAAACATCTGGTGCGGCAGCTCACAAGTCTCAATGTCCTTGCGCAGTTGTTGCCCAGGGGTGAGTGAGGCGGTATTCAAAGCAGGTTTTCTCCGGTATTGCGGCGCACGATGGGCAGCTCGGGCGCATCGTCGTAATTGATGTCGTGGGTGTCATGGGTTTCTCCCGATTGGGACATGCCCAAAGAGGGCGATCCCCACTGAGGACGTATAGCGCCAGGAACCGGAGATGGCTCCAGAGCACGTGTCTGCGCCGAGAAGTCCTTGGCGCGGCGCACTGTCTGCATATCCGCTTCACGCTTGCCCCGGGTGGGGGACTTGCGCCGGCCTTTGCTGCTCCTGGCGGTAGCGGCTTCGTCCAGGTCTTGCAGGAATTGCCGCTGGCCTTCTGGGGACACCCAATCCTTCATGCCACCGGTCAGTTTTTCTTTGGCTTCGGTAAAGGTCCAGGCCGGGGTGCCAGGCCTCACATGTTCGTGGGTGAGCACCACCAGCGGCAGAGCGTCCGCCTCGTGCACATAGACACAGCGGAAGTCGTCTGGGTGGTAGAGCACATGCAGCTTGGTCCCGTCGCCGTACTTGCCCAGCAAGTAAGCCATCGCCTCACCCTTGTAGTGCATTTGCTCCAGCGTGATGCCGGTCTTGGCGCTCAGGGTGCACTCGGTGTGCTCAAAGAGCGCTGCCATCCATTGCTGGCGCGGGGGCGGCAGGGTAATGGGCTGGCCCAGGTCTTCGGTCAGGTATTTGAGTCGCTCAAGCGGCGTTTTGCCCTTGACGGCATCGACCAGCAATTCGTCCCAGCGCAGCCGCTCCAGCGGCGTGTTGACCCAGTCCTGATAGAGCCAGCGCACAATCCATTTTTCCAGCTCCTCGATGTTCAGCAACGAGTCGCCAAGTGCCTCGGGGTCTCTTTGACCGTCCTTGCCTTCAAAGCGGGTGCAGCCAGGCAGGGTCTGCAGCGCTTCTTTGAGGGAGCGGTTCAGGCGTTCGATGAATGGTTTGCCCTGGGCTTCCTTGGCCTTGCAGTGCTTGACGTCCATGCCCAGCTGTTGCAGGCGCTCAATGCGCCCTCCCTTGGTCTCCGGACCGTTGTCGAAGATGATTTGCAAGGGGGTGCCGTAGATATTGGGCACACCTTCAATACCGAACTCCTTGAAGCGCTTCACCTTTGCCGCAGTGAGATACATCTCAAGGCAGCTCAGAGAGTCCATCTCCCGCGGTGCGCCCAGGGTGAGGTGCCAGCCCACGGGGTAGCCGGTGCAGACATCTATGGCCAGTACCAGATAGACGGTGCGGGCAATGCCGTGGGGTGTCTTGACGACAAATGGCAGGTGCACCGCATCCTGCTCTATACGAGCGAAGGGCAAGGCGGCCCGAATGCGCTTCTTGGCGTAGGATTTGCCGGCAATCCGTAAGAGCGGATCCATGCGGTCGTATTCGGCGTCCGCGGTCAGGACCCCAATCGCATTGAGGACAAACTTGCGGCTGATGCTGCGCTCGTCGCCCAGCAGCGCGCGCTTGTGCGCTTCGCGGTTGATGTAGGCAGTGAGGTCGCGCTCTGTCCAGCGTGACTGGGTCACGAGGTAGTAATCACGTATGGCAGTTTGTACGAATTGAACCAAGGCAGCGGCGTACCTTGGAGTGCGATTGCCTTTGTTTTTATTGCCCTTGAGGATGGGAAGGCCCAGGCACTGTTTCTTGCGCGCCTCAAACAAGGTGGTACGGGAGGGAAAGGGTATTGGGTAGGGGCTATCTATGGCGTCAGCCGCTTTCTCCTTGATGTAATCCTCCCGCACCCGAGGGATGGCCGCGCCAAAGGACAGTCCAAGCTCAAGCTGCAGTGCTTCGATACGACGCAGGATGCTGCAAAGAAAGCCTACCCTGGCATGCAACTGCTCATCGCCGTATTGCGCGGGAACGCTGACCTGAGGCATTCCCTTTCTGTGCAAAATCATGCGCCCGTCCGAGATTGCGGCGCGCACCGCCTCTTCCTTGACAAACCTTGCTTCATGCTTGACGGCGTCAAACACATGGATGCTGCACGCGTGCAGGCGCTCGTCGAGCACTTCCCAGTATTGGTCGGGTTTGCCTGGGGGTGCCAGTCTGTCGTGCTTGCGCAGGTGGGTCATCATGGCAGGCCCCTGAAACTGCTGCCATCAGCGACAAGTTCCTCAATGAGGCATAGGTGCCCTAGATCGCCCCAGGCAGCCGAGAGCCCCAAGCTCGAACCTATGCACTGGTCAATGAGGTCTGCCCGCAGGACGCCACACAGCAGCAGAACAGGGATGAGGCCGGTAGGAACGTCAAGCGCCGCACAGAGTTCTCTTTGCAGTACTGGGCCGCAGGAGCAGTAGCGCTCGATCCTGTCAATGAGCTCTTGGCTCAGGTGAGCGCTTTTACACGGCTGAGCAGTTTTGAGGAGCTGCGCGTTGACGAGCACGGGGTGACGCTCATTGGCGGGGATGACGACCGTAGTGAGGGGGTAGCAGTTCGCCTGCATGATGCGGCTGGCATGTTCGAGCTTGGCCCAGTACGCATCGTCACCTTCCCAGCCCTGGAGCTTGACTTCGTAGGCCTGCTGCAGGCCATCGAGTCCGACGACTGCGAAATCCGGGGTGTATTCGGCAACGCCGCGTTTTGCGCCGCGGCACCCTCGCTCACGCCGTGCTTCTTTTACTTCCTCTCGTGTAAAGAGCAGGCGCTCGGCAATCAGGTCTACGGTGAAGGGCTGGGGTTTGAAGGAGCGCACTCTCGGATCGATGTTCAAGAGGTGGCCTGTGAGGCGCTCGGCATCAGACTCGACGGTGATGTGGCCGCCGGCTTTGGGGGCGTAGGTGCCGATGCGGGCTTTACCGTAGGTGCGGGCTGCCTGCCGGATACCGGCGTTCTCGGCGCCTCTGCGGCTGCGAGTGCCGTAGCTGGGGGCGGCTTTCATTGCACGCCTCCTGAGCAAGAGGTAGGCAGTGCTGCTGCGGTGCGAATAGGGATACAGGTTTTGAGCAAGCTGTTCTCACAAAATTGTTTGTGCACAGCGGTATAGGCACGCGAATTTGGTACCAGTCGTATACGACCTAAAATCGACAATGCTGGCTGCCGAAGACGCAACCCCCGACCAATGGAGGAAAGATGGCGGTGAAGGATTCGCCCGAGACACCCCCCCAGCCCTATCGGTGTTGGGAGAGCCAAGCCAAGTGGCTGATATGCGACGAGATGCAGCGCCAAGGTATTGGCTACAAAAAGCTTGCCCTGCTGCTGCAGGCCTTGGGCGTTGAGGAATCGGCCGAGCAGATCAACCGCAAGGTCAATCGTCAGCGCTTCAGTGCTGCTTTCCTGTTGGCGTGCATGCAGGCGCTGGGAATGCGGCCGGTTTTCGATAAGCCAAAATAGCGCTGCAGACACGCCCCTGATGCTTGGCGCTGCGCACCAGGGATTCCTGCACAACCTGAGCTTTTGCATTGCACGCCCCTACTCGTACCCTTTCATAAAAAGGCGGGGCGAGGCCCGGCGGAGTGACCGCAGGGCTAGCTCATGGGCGTCAAGTCATGTCTAGCGGCCGACATTGCATCGGCACTGGCTTGCACCGTAGGTTTTGAGGGGCGGGTTGTCAAGAATGGGAGCTGCAAACGCACAAAAGGCCACTTTGTTGTGGCCTTTTTGCAAAACGCTCAGGAAGTACGACGCGCGTAGTTCAAAGCTATCGGCGATGAGCTTTCGATAAGCGTCCGGACTAATGGGTTACAAAATCCGGACTTATGCTTCCAATCTGGGTTTATGGGTGACAAATCCGGGCTTATGGGTGCATCTACACAAAAATCACACGTCGATATTGCCCGCGTGCAGCGCATTGGTCTCGATGAACTCGCGCCGGGGCTCGACGTCGTCGCCCATGAGCATGGTGAAGACCTGGTCAGCCTCGACCGCATCCGTCACCTGCACGCGCAGCATGCGGCGCGTGGCCGGGTCCATGGTGGTTTCCCAGAGCTGCTCGGGGTTCATTTCGCCCAGGCCCTTGTAGCGCTGGCGGCTGGTGGTGCGCTCGGCTTCGGCGAGCAGCCAGCGCATGGCCTGGCGGAAGTCGCTGACCTTTTCTTCCTTCTTCTTGTCGCCCTCGCCGCGCATCACGCGGGCGCCTTCGGCGAGCAGGCCGTGGAAATTCTTGGCGCCTTCGGCCAGCGCCTCGTAGTCACTGCCGGCGATGAAGTCCTGCGCCACGATGCTGCTCTTGATGTTGCCGTGGTGGTGACGGCTGATGCGCAGCAGCAGGCCGCCGTGGCGCGGGTCGGTTTCGGCGGTGACTTCGGCCTCGGTGCCCGCGTGGTCGAGCTCGCGCAGCTTGGCCTGCAGCCTGCTGGCGCTGGCCCGCGCCGCCTCCAGGCTGGAGAGGTCGAGCGCCACGCCGTCGGCCACGGCGCGCAGGGCCTCGGCGTCCATGTAGGCCGAAAGGCGCTCGATGATGGCTTCCATGCGCTGGTGCTGGCGCGCCAGATCGGCCAGCTCCGTGCCTTCGAGCGTGCGCGGCTCGGCCCCGCCGGTGTTCACGGCCGCGCCGACGAGCGCCACGCGCAGCAGGAACTGGTCCAGCGCCGGACCGTCCTTCAGGTACAGCTCTTCCTTGCCGTTCTTCACCTTGTACAGCGGCGGCTGCGCGATGTAGACGTGGCCGCGCTCGACCAGTTCGGGCATCTGGCGGTAGAAGAAGGTGAGCAGCAGCGTGCGGATGTGCGCGCCGTCCACGTCGGCGTCGGT
>OFTX01000600.1_pt1 | contig 18003 bp, 17 predicted proteins | sample 1775051 | NCBI WGS metagenome assembly OFTX01 (sample SAMN08195772, study PRJEB24354) | sludge metagenome | isolation source: sludge from phenol fed wastewater aerobic bioreactor A | place: India: Nagpur | collected 2016-09-15
GCGGCCTCGCCCATCTGCTGGCGCAGCGCCGGCGTCATGCCGGGCGCGGGTGCTTCTTCCAGCACCTTCTGGTGGCGGCGCTGCACCGAGCAGTCGCGCTCGAACAGGTAGACGTAGTTGCCGTGGCGGTCGCCGAAGATCTGGATCTCGATGTGGCGCGGGCGCTGCACGTATTTTTCGACCAGCACGGCGTCGTTGCCGAAGCTGTTGGCCGCCTCGCGCTGGCAGGACGCGAGCGCGGCGGCGAAGTCCTCGCTTTGGTTCACCTCGCGCATGCCCTTGCCGCCGCCGCCCGCGCTGGCCTTGATCAGCACCGGGTAGCCGATGCGGTCGGCCTCGCGCTGCAGCAGCGCCGGGTCCTGGTCCTCGCCCTGGTAGCCGGGCACCAGCGGCACGCCGGCCTTGGCCATCAGGCGCTTGGACTCGGCCTTCAGGCCCATGGCCAGGATGGCGCCGGCGGGCGGGCCGATGAACACCAGGCCGGCGTCGGCGCAGGCCTGGGCGAAGTGCTCGTTCTCGCTCAGAAAGCCGTAGCCCGGATGGATGGCCTGCGCGCCCGTCGTCTTGGCGGCGTCGATGATGCGCTGCCACTGCAGATAGCTGTCCTTGGGCGCGCTGCCGCCGATGTGCACGGCCTCGTCGCAGGCCATGACGTGCTTGGCGTGGGCGTCGGCGTCGGAATAGACGGCGACGGTGCGCACGCCCAGGCGCCGCGCCGTGGCGGCGACGCGGCAGGCGATTTCGCCGCGGTTGGCGATCAGTATTTTTTTAAACATGGCGCCCTCCGCGGCTCATCGCCTGCCGCACGCTGCGCGTGCCAGGCAATTTGGCTAGCCCGCGCTGCGCGCGAACGCCGCGATTGGCAATCAGGATCTTGGTGAACATGGTCTCGACCTCGTGAGCGTCAGGGCACGCCTTGCGGCGCGGGCGGCGAGCGGCCCAGGAAAGCCCCGAGCTTGCGCAGCACCAACTTGAAAAACTTGAACAGCAGCACCAGCAGCAGCGCCGACAGCACCAGCATCACCGCCAGCGCCACGCCGAACAGCAGCGGGTGCTGCGTGGCCAGCCACACCACGGCCACCGACAGGCCGTCCTCGAACAGCGACGCCCCCCAGTTGCTGAACGGCTCCGGGCTGGTGTTGATGGCCGCGCGCGTGGTGGCCTTGGTGGCGAAGGCCGTGGCCGCCAGCGAGCCGCCCAGCAGGCCCGCGACCAGCCCCATGGTGCCCGAGTCGGCGCCGAACACGCCGGCCGCCAGCAGCGCGCCGGCGGGAATGCGGATGACGCTGTGCACCGTGTCCCACAGGCTGTCGACCCAGGGGATCTTGTCGGCAAAAAACTCCACCAGCATCATGAAGCCGCTGGCGGTCAGCACCGCCGGGTGCGCCAGCACGTGCAGGCCCGGCGGCAGCGCGATCCAGCCGGCCGCGCCCAGGGCGCCGGTCAAAAAGACGACGGCGTACAGCCGGAAACCGCTGGCCCAGCCCAGCGCCGCGGCCAGTGCCACCAGGCTGGGCATGTCCATCCTGGCCGTCGCCTGGCTGACGGCATCGCCCACCTGGCCGGCGGCGCTGCCGACGGCCGCGGCGGTGCCGGCGTCGGGACCGAAGCCGATGCCGTGCAACCACTGGACGAAGGTCTGGACGAGTTCCTGCATGGACGTGCCTCGTGGGGTCAATCAGTCCCGACGTACCTTGGTTCGCTCGATTACTATCATATCGATAGCTGTTCGCGCTTGATTCACCTGGGCTTGAGCAATAAAACGCTTGAAATTCATGATGACTGCAACCATGCCGGCTTGCGCTTTTGCAGAAAGCTCTGCACGCCCTCCTTGCCTTCGTCGCTGGCGCGGATGTCGGCGATGCCCTCGACCGTGCGGTCGATCAGCAGGCGGGTGATGTCGCGCCCGGCCACGTCCTGCACCAGGCGCTTAGCAGAGCGCACCGCACCCGGGCTGGCCGCGGTGAGGGCGCGCACGATCTCGCCGACCTGGTCGTCGAGCTGCTCGGCCGGCACCACCTCGTGCACGAAACCCATGCGCAGCGCCTCGGCGGCGCCGAAGCGCTCGGCCGTCAGGAACCAGCGGTGCGCCGCGCGCGGCCCCATGGCGCGAATGACGTAGGGGCTGATGGTGGCCGGGATCAGGCCCAGCTTGACCTCGCTCAGACAGTAGTGCGCCGTGTCCACGCTGACGGCCACGTCGCAAGCCGCCACCAGGCCCATGCCGCCGGCGTACACGTCGCCCTGGATGCGCGCCACCGTGGGCTTGGGGCATTCATAAAGCGTGCGCAGCATGAAGGCCAGCTGGGCGGCATCCTGCAGGTTCTCCTCGCGGCTGTAGTCGGCCATGCGGCGCATCCAGTTCAGGTCGGCGCCGGCGCAAAAGGCCGGGCCCTCGGCGGCCAGCACGATGGCGCGCACGTCGGCGCGCTCGCCGAGCTGGACAAAGGTCTCGGACAGGCGAGCGATCACGGCGTCGTTGAAGGCGTTGCGCACTTCGGGGCGACTGAGCGTGACGGTGGCAACGTGGCTGTAGACGTCGATGCGGATGTCGGTGCTCATGGCTTGGCTTGTTCCTGTTGCAGCATGTAGACCAGATCGAGTTCGGGGCAGGGGCGGCCGAGCGCGGTCAGCGCGGCGGTGATCTGGCCGCGGTGGTGGGTGCCGTGGTTGAACACATGGGCCAGGGTGGCGGCGAACGGCAGCGACACCGCAGTGCCGCGCATGGTGGTGTAGTCGAGCGTGCCATCCCAAGCGGTGGGCGCCAGGTCGGCGATCAGGGGCGCCCAGCGCTCGGCGCCTTCGCGCAGGCGCTGCGCCAGACGGTGACGATCCGTCTCCAACTCCGCGTCGAGCGCCACGCGTGGTGACGTCCCCTCGGCAAAGCGCACGAACCAAAGTTTGTGCTCGCCCACCAGCAAATGATTCAGCGTGCCGTGGATGCTCTTGAAGAACAGGCCCATGTCGCGTCGGTAGTCTTCGTCGCTGACCTGTGCCACCGCATCCAGCAACCGCGCGGTGGCCCACGCGTTGTAGCGCGCCAGGGTGCTGAAGTGATCGGTCCAGTTCACGTCAATGGCCCCAGACGCGCAGGCCCCGGTGCGCGGCCATGGCGTCGTAATCGCGGTCGCCGTGCAACAGCAGGTAGTCGCGGTCGATGCAGAAGGCGGCAATCATCACGTCGATGCTGCTGCGCACGGAGATGCCGCGCGCGCGCAGGTGACGATAGTGGTCGGCCGCGGCCAGAGCGATGTCCTCGCCGCCGCAGGGCTCGACGCTCAGCGTCAGCAGCAGCAGGCGCGCCTGGCGCATGGCGCGCTCATGGCGAAATCCGCGCAGCACTTCGTAGAGCACCAGGTCGGGCACGACCAGGCGCGTCTGGCCGTCCTGCAGCAGGCGATCGAGCTCGTCGCAGGCGGCGGTGGGCCGGTCGGCGAAGAAGTCGATCCAGACGCTGGAGTCAACGACCAGCACGACGGCGCTTCTCCTGTGTTGACTTCGCCGACGTTCTGGCTTGCGGTTTGGTACGTTCTACGCGGTAACCGGCCCGGCGTTCGTGCAGTTCCAGCGCGGCGGGCACGGGTGCGTCGTCGGATCCAGCCTCAGGATCCGGCTGCGTCCAGTCGATGGATTCGTCGCCTTCCCACTTCAGCTTGCCGCGCCACTTCAGGATTTCACGATAGGCGGCCTGCCGCGCCAACAAGCGCAAGCCGGCTTCCACTGTGTCCTTCTTGGTGGTGTACGGGCCCGCTTGCATGGCCTTGGTCAGCAAGTCGTCGTCGATGTCAATGTTGGTTCGCATGATGTGTATAAATTATCACATGAGCACACATTATGCACATCACATGCGAAAAACGCCAAATCTGACGTCCGGCACCGGCGCGTTCTGCGCCGCCGACAGGCCCAGCGCCAGCATGCGGCGCGTGTCGGCGGGGTCGATGATGCCGTCGTCCCACAGGCGCGCGGTGGCGTAGTAGGGGTGGCCCTGGTGTTCGTACTGCTGGCGGATCGGGGCCTTGAAGGCTTCCTCTTCCTCGGCCGACCATTGGCCGCCCTTGGCCTCGATGCCGTCGCGCCGCACGGTGGCCAGCACGCTGGCGGCCTGCTCGCCGCCCATCACGCTGATGCGCGCGTTGGGCCACATCCACAAAAACCGCGGGCTGTACGCGCGCCCGCACATGCCGTAGTTGCCGGCGCCGAAGCTGCCGCCGATGATGACGGTGAACTTGGGCACGTTGGCCGTGGCCACGGCCGTGACCAGCTTGGCGCCGTGGCGCGCGATGCCTTCGTTCTCGTACTTGCGGCCCACCATGAAGCCGGTGATGTTCTGCAAGAAAACGAGCGGAATCTTGCGCTGGCAGCACAGCTCGATGAAGTGCGCGCCCTTTTGCGCCGATTCGCTGAACAGGATGCCGTTGTTGGCGACGATGCCAACCGGCATGCCCTCGATGTGGGCAAAGCCGCACACCAGCGTGGTGCCGAAGCGCGCCTTGAACTCCTGGAACTCGCTGCCGTCGACGATGCGGGCGATGATCTCGCGCACGTCGAAGGGCTTGCGCGAATCGGTGGGGATCACGCCGTGCAGTTCCTCGGCGGCGTACTTGGGCGCCACGGGGGGTTGCAGCGCGCCGGCGCGCGTCTTGGTGCGGTTCAGGTGCGCCACCACCTCGCGCGCCAGCGCCAGCGCGTGGGTGTCGTTTTGCGCCAGGTGGTCGGCCACGCCCGACAGGCGGGTGTGCACGTCGCCGCCGCCCAGGTCTTCGCTGCTCACCACCTCGCCCGTGGCGGCCTTGACCAGGGGCGGGCCGCCCAGAAAGATGGTGCCCTGGTTCTTGACGATGATGGCCTCGTCGCTCATGGCGGGCACGTAGGCGCCGCCGGCCGTGCAACTGCCCATGACGACCGCGATCTGCGCGATGCCCTGCGCGCTCAGGTTGGCCTGGTTGTAGAAGATGCGGCCGAAGTGCTCGCGGTCGGGGAAGACCTCGTCCTGGTTGGGCAGATTGGCGCCGCCCGAGTCGACCAGGTAGATGCAGGGCAGGCGGTTCTGCTCGGCGATCTCCTGCGCGCGCAGGTGCTTTTTGACGGTCATCGGGTAATAGGTGCCGCCCTTCACCGTGGCGTCGTTGCAGACGATCATGCAGTCCACGCCCGACACGCGGCCGATGCCGGCCACCAGCCCCGCCGCCGGCGCCGCGTCCGTGCCATCGCGGTCCGGGTACATGTGCAGCGCGGCCAGCGGCGCGATTTCCAGAAAGGGCGTGCCCGGGTCCAGCAGCATCTGCACGCGCACGCGCGGCAGCAGCTTGCCGCGGTCCATGTGCTTCTTGCGCGCGGCCTCGCCGCCGCCCTGCCCGACCTTGGCGACCGTGGCATGAAGGTCGGCCACCAGCGCGCGCATCGCGTCGGCGTTGGCCTGAAAGTCGGCCGAACGGGCATTGAGCTTGGATTGAATGACGGGCATGGATAACCTTTACTATGAATCGAATAGCTGTTCGCGCTTGTCGGACGCCGGCTCAAGCCGTTTTTTGTTCGGATATTCCAAGTTCGCGCACCATCGCCTCGCGAATCTTGAACTTCTGGATCTTGCCCGTCACCGTCATCGGAAAGGCGTCGACGAAGCGGATGTAGCGCGGCACCTTGTAGTGCGCGATCTTGCCTTGGCAGAAGGCGCGCACCTCGTCTGCGGTCAAATCCTGTCCGGGCTTGGTGATGATCCAGGCGCACAGCTCCTCGCCGAACTTCAGGTCGGGCACGCCCACCACCTGCACGTCCTGCACCTGCGGATGGCGATAGAGGAATTCCTCGATCTCGCGCGGATAGACGTTCTCGCCGCCGCGGATCACCATGTCCTTGATGCGGCCGACGATGTTGACGTAGCCCTCCTCGTCCATGGTGGCCAGGTCGCCCGTGTGCATCCAGCCCTCGGCATCGATCGCCTCGGCGGTGCGCGCCGGGTCTTCCCAATAGCCCTGCATCACCGAGTAGCCCTTGGTGCAGAACTCGCCGCGTTCGCCCACCGGCACGGTCTCGCCGCTTGCGGGGTCGATGATCTTGATCTGCAGGTGCGGCTGCACCCCACCGACGGTGGACACGCGCTTGTCCAGCGGCGTGTCGGTGGAGCTCTGGCAGCTGACGGGCGAAGTCTCGGTCATGCCGTAGGCGATGGTCACCTCGCGCATGTGCATCTCGCTTTGCACGCGCTTCATCACCTCGACCGGGCAGGGGCTGCCGGCCATGATGCCGGTGCGCAGGGTGGACAGGTCGAACTCCGCAAAGCGCGGGTGATCCAGCTCGGCGATGAACATGGTGGGCACGCCGTGCAGGCCGGTGCACTTTTCGTCCTGCACCGTCTGCAGCACCGACAGCGGCTCGAACGCGTCGTTGGGGTAGACGATGCAGCCGCCGTGCGTCAGCACCGCCAGGTTGCCCAGCACCATGCCGAAGCAGTGGTACAGCGGCACGGGGATGCACAGGCGGTCCTGCTCGGTCAGCTTCATCGCCTCGCCGATGAAAAAGCCGTTGTTCAGGATGTTGCGGTGCGTCAGCGTGGCGCCCTTGGGAAAACCGGTGGTGCCGCTGGTGAACTGGATGTTGATGGCATCCTGGTTGTGCAGCAGCCGCGCCACCTGCGCCAGGCGCGCATCCTGCGGGTCGCCGGTCTTCAGCAGCGCCGAAAAGCGGCTGAAGCCCGCTTCGTCCGCTCCTTCGCCTTCGACGTCGATCCAGAACACGTGTTGCAGATGCGGCAGGGTCTTGGACTGCAGGGCCTCGCCTGCCTTGGCGTGCGCCCACTCGGGCGCCAGCTCGCGCAGCATGCCCAGGTAGTCGCTGGTCTTGAAGCGCGGCATGGTGACCAGCGCCTTGCACGCCACCTTGTTGAGCGCGTATTCCACCTCGGCCGTGCGGTAGGCCGGGTTGATGTTGACCAGCACCAGCCCCGCCATGGCGGTGGCCAGTTGCATCAACACCCATTCGGCGTTGTTGTGCGACCAGATGCCGATGCGATCGCCGGGCTTGAGGCCCAGCGCCAGCAAGGCGCTGGCCAGGCGGCGCGACTCGGTCTGCAACTGGCGATAGGTGTAGCGGCGCTTCTGGTGCGCCGACACCAGAGCTTCGCGCTCGGGAAAGCGCGCGACCATGTCGTCGAAGAAGGCGCCGATGGTCTGCTCGATCAGGGCCGGGCGGGTGGCGCCCTGGGCGTGGCTGTGGGTCAAGGTTTGCTGGCTGCTCATGGTGCTTGTCTCCGCTGGCGTCGGCAGGCGCGGCTCATCACACGCGCAAGTTCCGCCTGTCGGCGCAGCTTACGCCGCCAAGGCCGTGAGTGAAATGACAAAATGGTTGCAAATCCAGCCATCGTTCATGAGCTCACCTGATCGAACCGGGGCCGCGCCCGACATTGCGGCGCCCACCGGCACACCGATGGCGTTCGTCCGCGCCATCGTACAGGCCTACGCGCAGCGCGGCCTGGATGCCGATGCCGCCCTGGCCAAGGCACAAATCACGACACCTGCCGGGGCGGCAGAGGCCGGGTACGTCAGCGCCCTGCAGTTCGAGCGCCTGTGCTTTGCGGCCATGCAGGAACTGGACGACGAGGCGCCCGGCTGGTTTCACCGCCGCCTGCCTTGGGGCAGCTACGGCATGCTGGCACGCGCCTCGCAGGGGGCCCCCACGCTGGGCGTGGCGCTGACGCGCTGGTGCCGCCACCACGGCCTGCTGACGTCGGACGTTCAATTGCGGCTGGCGGTGGCGGGCGACCGCGCCAGCGTGCAACTGACGGGCCAGCTGCCCGCCACGGCACCGCGCGAGTTCGCCCTGCTCTCGCTGCTGCGCAACGTGCACGGCCTGGCCTGCTGGTGGACCGACTCGCGCATCCCTCTGCAGTCGGCCGACTTTCCCTTTGCCGCGCCACCGCATGCCGAGGTCTATGCCCGGCTGTTTCCGGGCCCGGTGGTGTTCGACGCACCCGCCGCCGCCCTGCGCTTCGACGCCCGCTACCTCGACTTGCCCTTGCGCCGCGACAACGCCGCGCTCGACCAGATGCTGCATCGCGCCCTGCCGCTGATGGTGCGGCCCTATCGGCGCGACCGCCTGCTGGCGCTGCGGGTGCGCCAGCTGCTGCAGGCCGACCTGGCGCACACGGCGCAATCGCTGGCGGCCGCGCTGGCCTTGTCGCCCCGCAGCCTGCACCGGCAGCTGGCGGCCGAGGGCATGGCCTTGCAAGCCCTCAAGGACGAGCAGCGCCAGGCGCGCGCGGTCGAACTGCTGCAGCGCAGCCGGCGGCCCGTCAAGCAGATCGCGCGCGAGGTGGGTTTTGGCAGCGACAAGAGCTTTGCCCGCGCCTTTCGCCTCTGGACCGGGCAAACCCCCGAGGCCTGCCGCAACGACGGCCGCGCCGACGCTCAGGCGGGCGCGCGACCCGCGAACGCGGCGTAGAGCGCACTGGCCGCCGCCTGCGGATCGGCCGCGCTGCAGATCGCCGACACCACGCACACCCCGACCACGCCGCTGCCGCGCAGCAGGGCCGCGCGCGCCACGTCGATGCCGCCGATGGCGACGCAGGGCAGGCCGGCCTGCGCGGCCAGGGCGCGCACGCCGTCCAGGCCCAGGCCCGCGCCGGCGTCCGGCTTGGTGGCGGTGTCGAAGGCCGGCGAAAGCCCGATCAGATCGACATAGCCGCTGGCCCGCGCGGCAGCGCATTCCGCTGCGCTGGCGGCCGACAGCCCGAGCAGGGGCCGCGGGCCCAGGATGCGCCGCACCTCGGCCACCGGCACATCGCCCTGACCGACGTGGATGTGCACGTTCCGACCTTCGTCCAGCAATTGCCGTGCCACGGCCACCCGGTCGTTGACGACCACCGGCACGCGTCGCCCGGTGCCACGCGTGACGGCCTGCACGGCATCCAGCACTTGACGCGTCAGCTGCGCAAAGGCCTCATCGTCCAAGTTCTTGTCGCGCACCTGCACGATGCCCGCACCCCCGGCCACCGCCGCCGCCACCGTCTGCGCCACCGTGCGGCCGGCGCACGCGCACAGGTCGGTGTCGGTGACGAAGTACAGGCGGGGATCGACCCCGCTCCAGCGCGCATCCATGGCGGGGTACGGCTTTCTGCTCAGAGCGTTCGCGTTTCGACCTGCACGTCGGCCCGTGCGAAATCGGCCGATGGCAGCGCATGCAGCGCGTCGACAAACGCCACCTGAAAACTGCCAGGCCCCGCCGCCCGCGCACCGGCTGCCGCCCCGGCCAGCGCGAAGTGCGCGTGCGCCGCCACCGTGGCCGCCCAGTCGCCCGCAAGCCGCTCGCCGCCCAAGGCGCGACCCGCCGCCAGGTAGGCGACGACCAGCGCGCCCAGCGCGCAGCCCATGCCGACCACCTTGGGCATCAGGGCGTGACCGCCGCCGATGCGGGCGACGAGCGCTTGCGCGCCCTCCACGGCCACCACCGCATCGCGCGCGCCCGACACGGCCACCACGCCACCCGTGGTCTGCGCCAGCCGGATGGCCGCCGGCAGCACGGCGTCGACCTCGTCGGTCGAGTCCACGCCACGGCCGCCGGCGCCAGCGCCCGCCAGCGCGGCGATCTCCGACGCGTTGCCGCGCACCACGGTGGGCCGCGCCGCCGCCGCCTGGCGAATCTTGATGGTGCGAAAGGCCACGACACCCACGCTCACCGGGTCCAGCACCCAGGGCTTGCCCGTCTCGCTGGCCACGCTGATCGCGGCATCCGCAGCCAGCAGTTGGTGGTTGCTGGCCGTGCCCAGGTTGATCAGGATGCCGTCGGCCACGCCGGCAAACTGCGCCGCGTCGGCCTCGTGGTCGATCATGGCCGGCGCAGCGCCCGCGGCCAGCAGCACGTTGGCGCTGAACTGCTGCACCACCGTATTGGTGATGGCCTGCACCAGCGGCGCCGAGACCTGCAGGCGGGCGTGCAGGGCCGGCAGATCGGGCGTGAAAGCGGTCGTGCTCATGTCAAAAGATGGGAAAGGCGCCGGTCAAGCGCGCGGCCACAGCTGCTGCACGAACAGCACGGCAAAAAAACCGAACGCTGCCAGCAAGGTCCACTTCAGGATCAGCCAGCCGCGCCGGCGATGCCGCTGCTGGCCGGTGAGAGCGAACATCCCGTAGCTGACGGCGGCTGCCAGCAAAGCCAGCAGGATCAAAAGGCGAAACAGCGTCACGGCAGTTCAGGCTGGCCGATGCGCCCGCGCCCTACCAGGCCCGCGCCAGCTCGGCAAAGCCCGCCGGCGCCTGGCGCGCGTGCTCGAAGCTGACCAGCTCCCAGGCATCGGCCTGCGCCAGCAGGGCGCGCAGCAACTGGTTGTTGAGCGCGTGACCGGAGCGAAAGGCGCTGTAGGCCGCCAGCATGGGGTGACCGATGCAGTACAGGTCGCCAATGGCGTCCAGGATCTTGTGCTTGGCGAATTCCTCCGCGTAGCGCAGACCGTCGGCGTTGAGCACCTTGGTGTCGTCCATCACGATGGCGTTGTCCAGGCCGCCGCCCAGCGCCAGGCCGTTGGCGCGCATGGTCTCGACGTCGCGCGAGAAGGCGAAGGTGCGCGCGCGCGCGATGTCGCGGCTGTAGCGGCCCGAGCCCATGTCGAACTCGACGCGCTGCCCGGTGGCGTCCACCGCCGGGTGATGAAACTCGATCTCGAAACTGAGCGTGAAGCCGTGATGCGGCGTGAGAAGCGCCCACTTGATCTGCTCGCCCTCGCCTTCGCTCACCTCCACCGGCTTGAGCACCCGCAGAAACTTCTTGGGCGCCTTCTGCGGCTCGATGCCGGCGCTTTGCAGCAGGTAGACGAAGGAGGAGGCCGAGCCGTCGAGAATGGGCACCTCCTCGGCGGTGATGTCGATGTACAGGTTGTCCAGCCCCAGGCCGGCGCAGGCCGACATCAGGTGCTCGATGGTGCGCACCTTGACGTCGCCACGCGAGATGGTGGAGGCCAGGCGCGTGTCGGTGACCGATTGCGCGTTGACGGGGATGTCGACCGGCTGCGGCAGGTCGATGCGGCGAAACACGATGCCGGTATCCGGCGGCGCCGGACGCAGCGTGAGCTCGACCCGCTCGCCGCTGTGCAGGCCGACGCCCACCGCGCGGGTCAGCGTCTTGAGGGTGCGTTGCGCAAGCATAACCGTGGATTTTAATTTTTTTGGCGCACGTCATCCTGCCTGGCCGCCAAAGCGAAGCGCCCCGGACGGGGCGCCTCACCAGTCCGTCCGGCACGCGCGGACGGACCGGAGCCGATGACCGATCAATCGGCTTGTTTGCGCAGGAAGGCCGGGATCTCCACGTCGTCCATGCCGCCCGAGGACAGCGCATCGACGCGCGCGGCGGCGTGGCTGCGGTCCATGGTGCGCGGCGAGGTCCACACGCGCGGCACGATGGCCGGGTCGTAGCCCGCCTGGCCGCCGGCCATGCGCGTGCCGGCCGGCGCGGCGGCCATGCCGCCCATCGTGAAGGGCACGTTGTCGGTGCCGGTGCGCAGGCCGCCCTGCACCACGGTGATCGGCTGGCGCCGACCGGCGCCCTGGCGCGACAGCCCCGTGGCAACCACGGTGACGCGCAGCTCGTCGCCCAGCGCGTCGTCGTAGGCGGCGCCGTAGACCACGTGGGCCTGGTCGGAGGCGTAGGCGCGGATGGTCTCCATCGCGGCCTTGGACTCGCTCAGCTTGAAGCTGCCCTTGGCGGCGGTGATCAGCACCAGCACCCCCTTGGCACCCGACAGGTCGATGCCCTCCAGCAGCGGGCAGGCCACGGCCTGCTCGGCGGCGATGCGCGCGCGGTCCGGGCCGCTGGCCGTGGCCGTGCCCATCATCGCCTTGCCGGGCTCGCTCATCACGGTGCGCACATCCTCGAAGTCGACGTTGATGTGGCCGTAGTCGTTGATGATCTCGGCAATGCCGCCGACGGCGTTCTTGAGCACGTCGTTGGCTTGGGCAAAGGCCTCGTCCTGCGTGATGTCGTCACCCAGCACTTCGAGCAATTTCTCGTTCAGCACGACGATCAGCGAATCGACGTTGGCCTCCAGCTCGGCCAGGCCGGTCTCGGCGTTGGTCATGCGCCGGCCTCCCTCCCAGTCGAAGGGCTTGGTGACCACGCCCACGGTCAGGATGCCCATGTCCTTGGCGACACGCGCGATCACCGGCGCCGCGCCGGTGCCGGTGCCGCCGCCCATGCCGGCGGTGATGAACAGCATGTGCGCGCCGCGGATGGCCTGGCGGATTTCGTCCGCGGCCGCCTCGGCCGCCTCGCGCCCCTTGTCGGGCTTGCTGCCCGCGCCCAGACCCGTGGAGCCCAGCTGGATGACCGACTGCGCCAGCACGCGCGACAGCGCCTGAGCATCGGTGTTGGCGCAGATGAACTCCACGCCCTGCACATGGCGCTCGATCATGTGGTCGACAGCGTTGCCGCCGCCGCCGCCGACGCCGATGACCTTGATCTGGGTGCCCGAGTTGAAGCTCTCGGTTTCAATCATCTCGATGCTCATGGTGTACTCCTTAACGTGCCTGCAGTTGCCTTGAATGAACGACTTTTTTGAAATGAACTGACGAATTGCCTAGCAAACCTTCGGGGCGCCGCCCCTCACGAGGGCGGCCCCGTACTCGGCCAGGGCGGGGGGATGGGCGGCACCAAGGCGCCGTGCTTGGGGCGGTGCATGCTCAGAAGTTCCCCACGATGAATTCCTTGATGCGACCGAAGGCCGACTTCACGGAGCCGGCCTTTTGCGCCACCTTGAAGCCGCGCAGGCGCGCCAGCCGCGCCTCTTCGAGCAGGCCCATGACGGTGGCCGAGCGCGGCTGGGCCACCATGTCGGACAGCGCGCGCGAATACTTGGGCGCGCCGCGGCGCACGGGCTTGAGGAAGATGTCCTCGCCCAGCTCGACCATGCCGGGCATCACCGAACTGCCGCCGGTGATCACCACGCCGGAGGACAGCACTTCCTCGAAGCCCGAGTCGCGGATCACCTGCTGCACGAGCTGGAAAATCTCTTCCACGCGCGGCTCGATCACGCCGGCCAGCGCCTGCTTGGACAGCAGGCGCGGCGTGCGGTCGCCCAGGCCCGGCACCTCGACCTGGGTGTCGGCCTCGGCCAGCAGCTGCTTGGCGCAACCGTGCGCCACCTTGATGTCCTCGGCGTCCATGGTGGGAGTGCGCAGCGCCATGGCGATGTCGCTGGTGATCAGGTCGCCGGCGATCGGTACCACCGCGGTGTGGCGAATGGAGCCGCCGGTGAAGATGGCCACGTCGGTGGTGCCGGCGCCGATGTCCACGCACACCACGCCCAGCTCGCGCTCGTCGTCGGTCAGCACGGCATGGCTGGAGGCCAGCGGGTTGAGCAGCAGCTGGTCGACCTCCAGGCCGCAGCGGCGCACGCACTTGACGATGTTCTCGGCCGCGCTTTGCGCGCCGGTGACGATGTGCACCTTGGCCTCCAGGCGCATGCCGCTCATGCCCACGGGCTCGCGCACGTCCTGGCCGTCGATGATGAATTCCTGCGGCTCGACCAGCAGCAGGCGCTGGTCGCTGGAGATGTTGATGGTCTTGGCGGCGTCGACCACGTGCATCACGTCCGAGGGCGAGACCTCCTTGCTGCGCACCGCCACCATGCCGCTGGAGTTGAAGCCGCGGATGTGGCTGCCCGTGATGCCGGTGTAGACGCGGCCGATCTTGCAGTCGGCCATCAGCTCGGCCTCTTTCAGGGCCTGCTGGATGCTTGCCACCGTGGCGTCGATGTTGACCACCACGCCGCGCTTGAGCCCATGGCTGGGCGCGCTGCCCAGGCCCGCCAGGCGCAGGTCGCCGCCGGGCAGCACCTCGGCCACCACCACCATGATCTTGGCGGTGCCGATGTCCAGCCCGACGATCAAATCCTTGAACTCTTTTGCCATTGTTCTACCTGTCGTTGCCCGTGTGCCGGCGCCTCAGCGTTTCGCGCGCCGGTCTGCCGCCTGCACCGTGGTGACGCCGCGCAAGCGCAGCGCGTACCCTCCCACGTGGCGCAGGTCGGCCGTCTCGATGTCCGCCACCGTGCGTTGGTGGCGCGCCGCCACCTCGGCGGCGGTGCTGGCGAACTGGCTCAGGCGCTCGGCCAGCACCGGCTCGGCACCCTGGCCCAGCTCGATCGCCGCGCCGCTGGCCAGGTTGGCGTGCCAGTGGCCGCGCGGCTCCAGCTCCAGGCTGTCGATCGTGGTGTCCAGCGGCGCCAGCAGCGGCTCGAGCGCGCGGTACATGGCCAGCACCGCCGGCGCCTGGCCCTCGGGGCCCAGCAGCGTCGGCAGCTCCGAGTCGGCGCCATCGAAGTCGGACACCTCGAACACCTTGCCCTGCCCGTCGACCAGGTGCGTGTCGCCCTCGCCCCATTGCGCCACCGGCACGTATTCGTGCAACTGCACCGCCAGGCGATTGGGAAACTCGCGCCGCACGGTGGCCTTGCGCACCCAGGGCACCTGCTGAAACGCCGCCTGGACGGCGCCCAGATCGAGCGTGAAGAAATTGCCCGCCAGGCGCGGCTCCACGCTGGCGCGCAGGCTGGCGCGGCTGATGTGCTGGGTGTCGCCGGTCACGGTGATCTGGCCGATGGTGAACATGGGGTTGCGCAGCACCCACCACAGGCCCGCGGCCACCCCGGCCAGCAGCAGCGCCGACACCAGCACCGCGGTGGTGAAGTTCATCAGCCGCACGTCGAAGGGCAGCGCCAGGGACGAACTCATTGGTCCCCTCCCGTCGCGTAGTCCAGCCCGGCATCGGCCAGCACCTGCAGGCACAGATCTTCATAACTGATGCCCGCCGCCTTGGCCGCCATCGGCACCAGCGAGTGGCCGGTCATGCCGGGCGAGGTGTTGAGCTCCAGCAGCCAGGGCCGGCGCGTGGCGGCGTCGATCATCACGTCGAGCCGGCCCCAGCCGCGGCAGCCCAGCAGGCGGTAGGCCTTGAGCACCAGCGCCTGGATGGCGGCCTCCTCGCCGGGCGGCAGGTCGCAGGGCACGCGGTATTCGGTGACGTCGGTGAAGTACTTGTTCTGGTAGTCGTAGTTGCCCTCGGGCGCCACGATGTGAATCACCGGCAGGGCGCGCGCGCCTTCGCCCGTGCCCAGGATGGAGCAGGTCACCTCGTCGCCGGCGATGAACTGCTCGCACAGGATGTCGGCGTCCAGCCGGGCGGCGGTGGCCACGGCGGCTTCCATCTGCTCGGCGCGCGTCACCTTGGTCAGCCCGATCGACGAGCCCTCGCGCGAGGGCTTGACGATCAGCGGCAGGCCCAGCTCGGCCACCACGGCCTGCAGGCGCGCGGCGTCGTGCGGGCCGCGGTGCAGCAGCACGTGGCGCGGCGTGGGCAGGCCCTCGGCCAGCCACGCGCGCTTGGTCATGATCTTGTCGATGGCCAGGCTGGAGGCCAGCACGCCGGCGCCGGTGTAGGGAATGCCCAGCAGCTCCAGCGCGCCCTGCACCGTGCCGTCTTCGCCGTAGCGCCCGTGCAGCGCGATGAAGCAGCGCGCAAAGCCCTGGCGCTTCAACTCGTCCAGCGGCTGCTCGGCCGGATCGAAGGCGTGGGCGTCGACGCCGCGCGCGCGCAGCGCCGTCAGCACACCCCGGCCGGACATCAGCGAAATCTCGCGTTCCGCCGAGCGTCCACCCATCAGCACGGCCACTTTTCCAAGTTGAAGGTCGGGTTGCTGCATGGTCATCACGATGCGCCCGAATTATGCTCAGGTTTTTGTAGCAAATCAACGACTTTCGCCGAAATGCCGCCAATCGATCCCGCGCCCATGCACATCACCACGTCGCCGCCGCGCACCTGCGCGATCAGCTGCGCGGGCAAGTCCGCCACGTCCGCCACGAAAACCGGTTCCACCTGGCCGGCCACGCGCAGCGCGCGCGCCAGCGCGCGGCCGTCGGCCGCCACGATCGGCTCCTCGCCGGCGGCGTAGACCTCGGTCAGCAGCACGGCGTCGGCACGGCCGATCACCTTGACGAAATCGTCGAAGCAGTCGCGCGTGCGGGTGTAGCGATGCGGCTGGAAGGCCAGCACCAGGCGGCGGCCCGGAAACGCGCCGCGCGCCGCAGCCAGCGTGGCCGCCATCTCGGCCGGGTGGTGGCCGTAGTCGTCGATCAGGGCAAAGCGCCCGCCGCCCGGGGCCGGCAACTCGCCATAGCGCTGAAAGCGCCGGCCCACGCCCTTGAACTCGGCCAGCGCCTTTTGCACCGCCGCATCGTCGATGTTCAGCTCCACGGCCACCGCGATGGCCGACAGCGCGTTGAGCACGTTGTGCTCGCCCGCCAGGTTCAGCACCACCGGCAGGTCGGGCAGCCGCACGCCGTTGCGCCGCTGCACCGTGAAATGCATTTGCCCGGCCACGGCACGCACGTCCACCGCGCGCACCTGGGCGTCCTCGCCGAAGCCGTAGGTCGTCACCGGCGTGGTGAGCTGACCCAGGATCTCGCGCACCGCCGGGCTTTCCAGGCACAGGATGGCGGTGCCGTAGAACGGCAGGCGGCCGAGAAAATCGACGAAGGCCTTTTCCAGCCGACCGAAGTCGTGGCCGTAGGTCTCCATGTGGTCGGCGTCGATGTTGGTGACCACCGCCAGCACGGGCGAGAGATTGAGGAACGAGGCGTCCGACTCGTCGGCCTCGACCACGATGTAGTCGCCCGCGCCCAGCCGCGCGTTGGTGCCGGCGCTGTTCAGCCGCCCGCCGATGACGAAGGTCGGGTCCAGCCCGGCCTCGGCCAGCACGCTGGCGACCAGGCTGGTGGTGGTCGTCTTGCCGTGGGTGCCGGCAATGGCGATGCCCTGCTTGAGGCGCATCAGTTCGGCCAGCATGATGGCGCGCGGCACCACCGGGATGTGGCGCGCGCGCGCGGCCAGCACCTCGGGGTTGTCGGCCTTGACCGCGGTGGAGGTCACCACCGCGTCGGCGCCGGCCACGTGCTCGGCCGCGTGGCCGACGAAGGTCCGGATGCCCAAGCCGGCCAGGCGGCGCAGCATCGCGCCGTCGGCCAGGTCGGAGCCCGAAACGACGTAGCCCAGGTTGTGCAGCACCTCGGCGATGCCGCTCATGCCCGAGCCGCCGATGCCGACGAAGTGGATGTGGCGGATGGCGTGCTTCATGCGGCCAGTTCCTCGCACGCGGCCACGATCTCGCGCGTGGCCGTCAGTTTTTGCATGGTTTTGGCCTTCAGCGCCCGCTGCAACAGCGCAGTACGCTCCATTTTTTGTAGTATTTCCATCAGTCTCTCGGCCGTCAGGTCGGCCTGCTGAACCAGCCAGCCCGCGTCCTGATCGACCAGAAAGCGCGCGTTGCTCGTCTGGTGGTCGTCCACCGCGTGCGGAAAGGGCACGAACAGCGCGGCGGCGCCCACGGCGGCGATCTCGCTCACGGTGGTGGCGCCGGCGCGGCAAATCACCAGGTCGGCGTCGGCATAGGCCTGGGCCATGTCGTCGATGAAGGGGCGCAGCTCGGCCTCGACGCCCGCCGCCTGGTAGTTGGCGCGCAGTGCGTCGATCTGCTTGGCGCCGCTTTGATGCAGCACCGTCGGGCGGCTGGTCGCCGGCAGGCGCGCCAGCGCCTGCGGCACCACGCTGTTGAGCGCCTGCGCGCCCAGGCTGCCGCCCACCACCAGCAGGCGCAGCGGTCCGCTGCGGCCGGCAAAGCGCGTGGCCGGGTCGGGCACCCGCGTGAACTCGGCGCGCAGCGGGTTGCCCACCCACTGCACGCGCCGCGCCTTGGCCAGCACGCCCGGAAAGGCCGTGAACACGCGGTCGGCGATGCTGGCCAGCAGCTTGTTGGCCAGGCCCGCCACCGAGTTCTGCTCGTGCAGCACCAGCGGCTTGTTCAGCGCCACGCCCATCAGCGCGCCGGGGAAGGTGATGTAGCCACCCAGGCCCACCAGCACGTCGGGACGCACGCGGCGCAGCACGCCGATGCTTTGCCAGAACGCCCGCAGCAGGCGCAGCGGCAGCAGGGCCAGCGTCAGCGGCCCCTTGCCGCGCACGCCGCCG
>OFTX01000601.1_pt1 | contig 17999 bp, 8 predicted proteins | sample 1775051 | NCBI WGS metagenome assembly OFTX01 (sample SAMN08195772, study PRJEB24354) | sludge metagenome | isolation source: sludge from phenol fed wastewater aerobic bioreactor A | place: India: Nagpur | collected 2016-09-15
AATGAAAAAGTGTATATAACCTCTGATAACGGTATTTTAAAATGGGAGAAAGGGAAAAAAAATATAGAGCCGGCACCTGAATTAGGAAAACAACTGGGAGAAAATAAAAGATGCAAGAAAATTATTCCCGGTAAAAAGAATGATTATTGGATATTGCCCAGGGACAGAAATGGCAATTTTGATTACCTGGTTACAGGTGACGCTGGTGAAATAAAAAGCCAGCATAATTTTTGCATTCGCAACTTTAATCTGAGCTATGACTATGAAAAAATAAAATTATTGGATGACGACCATTATCTCTTTTTCGGGGGTAATGTATTAGCTCTATTTTCAATGCAAACGCCTTTTAGGGAAAACTATCTGTCCTACAAGCCTTATTTTTCTCAATTATTGTTCAGGGACGGAAGTAAATGGATGGACCAGGAAATAGGAAGTGATTCTGTTATTACTGTTCCCAACGGATTTAATTATTTCCTGCTGCGCTATTCTTTTCCCGTTTTTGACAGGCAAGTGCGTTACAGGTATAAACTCGAAGGCAACGGTGCATCTGGCAATTGGTCCGATTGGGTGGCTGCCGGAGAACGTGAATTTTTAAATATGTCACCCGGTACGTATCGTTTTACCGTTAAAACTGACCTGGTGCCCCATACAATATCTATCACCATAACCGTAATGCCACCCTGGTACTGGTCTTTATGGGCGAAAATCATTTATCTGGCCCTGGCAGGTCTTGGGATATTCTTTTTCCTGCGTTGGTATGCCGTCAGGTTAAAATTAAAAAATCAGTTGGTAATGCAAAAAATGACTGAAAGGCTGGAAAGGCAACAGGAAGCCATAGAAAGAGAACAGGAAAATCTCAAAAAAGAGCAGCTGGAAATAAATTTAAATGCTAAAACCCGTGAAGTAGCTGATTCGGCAATGACATTGATTAAGAAAAATGAGTTTTTGCAAAAACTAAAGAAGGATTTGATTAAAGTCAAAGAAAGTAACGATATGGAAGCTGCGATAGGCCAATCTAAGCGGCTCATAAAATTGATAGAAAAGAATATAGAGGATGAACAGGAAGAGTGGATGCTATTTGAGTCGAACTTTAACCAGGTACATGAACAGTTTTATAAAAAGCTGCTGGAAAACTATCCGGGTCTTACAGCAAATGACATAAAGTTCGCTGCTTATGTGAAAATGAACCTGACTTCAAAAGAAATCGCTCCATTATTAAATATCACTGTAAAAAGCCTCGAACTGAAACGCCATCGTTTAAGGAAAAAAATGAACCTGGCAACTGATCAGAATCTAAATGAAGTATTAATGCGATTTTAAATCATTACCAACCTACTTTTCCGGTTTTTCGGTGGGTATATCCAACTATATGGCGTATGTAGTGTTTTGTTTTTCTTAATTTTTATGAAAAAAGTTTATAATCAATATTATACGAATTTAAATTTTTAATTATTGATAAGCTAATGATGTGGTAAAAACTGGTATTTGTTAGAGGGTGATAGGGTTAAATAAGGGTAAAAAATTTTGCACTCCTTGTTATAAAGGGAAACTTTGAAGTGAATTCAATACCCCCTATTATAGACCATTCTGTTTTTTAATTACCTATTAAAAAAACTATTGTTAGCCATGTTTAAACCAAAACTCAATTTCTTATCATTTCTGGTAGTACAGTTATTACTCATATTCCTGTACGTTTCATGTACCAAGACCAACCAGTTAGTAAAAGACAAATATTTTATCCAAACAAGTGTGGATTCAATTTCTTTTACTGAAGTGGGAGGGGATAGTACATTTACCATAACCACCAACGCACCCATGGCGGTTTATCTTAATTCCGGCACCAGTTGGGTCAGCTATTCTCCAAAGGATACATCAAAAACTGGCGTGAATGGTTATACTTTAAAAGTTACCGTTCCTCCATTTAGCGATGCAAACAGTAAACGAACGACCCAGCTTACGATTCGTTGCGGGGATTTAGCTACCGATGCGGTGGTTAGAAAATTTATCATTATTACACAATATGGCCCTGTGGTAGGCGCACGTGCTCCGGGTATCTATTCCGTTAAGGATTTATCGGATCTCTCGACGGCAGTTGCCGCAAACCAGAGTTACTCCCAGTGGCAAGATGCCAATGGCGTAATTAATTTAATGAACGACATTATTGCAACCGGAAGCACTTTAATTCCATGTATTGGCGGGCAAGGAGTAACCAATGATACCATTGGCGCTTTTGGCGGCATATTCGAGGGAAATGGACATACTATTAAAGGAACTCTTGATGGAAGCGGAAAACCGATTGTAGCTCTTTTTACCCGTTTAGCACCTGCAGGACTGATTAGAAATCTTACAGTTGATGTTACTGCAGTAAATGATTATGCTAACACGGATGTACAGCCTCATCTTGCAGCATTGGTAGGATTTTCGGTTACGGCAACTACTGGAGATATTGAAAATTGTGTTACCAAGGGCACTCTTACACGTACGGGTACAGCTACGAATCCGCGTGTGGGAGGCATTGTAGCCTATGGACGTTGTAATATTATAAACTGTAACAACTATGCTAACATCAGTTCTACGTCCAATCGTGTAGGAGGTATTAATGGCGCCGGTGGTGGTACGTTTACTATCAAAAACTGTAATAATTATGGAAATATTACTGTAGACTGCAGCGCGGCGCAGGTAGGAGGAATTATTGGTCAGTTAAATGGACAAACAGTTATCGGTTGTACTAATTATGGGAAATTAACGGCCACTGCGAATGGCGCTACCGTTATAGGAGGCATTGCAGGAAATAGCCAGGGTACGTCTTCCATTGGTTCAGCTAATGCTCCATGCTTAAATCAGGGTAATATTATATTAAGTGTGTCTGCAACTGCTCCGGCAGCAGGTTGCGCTGCAGGCGGTATTTCAGGTGGTGAATCGGCAGCAGTTCCATTTGTTAACTGCACCAACTCCGCCAATGTAACAAACCAGGTAGATAATGCTATTATAGCTGTTGGTGGTATGGTAGGAACAATGTCAACGGCAACTACTTTAACTAACTGTACAAATGCAAATTCAGCCAGCATTACTTCAGCTCAAAATGCAGGAGGTATGGTCGGCACTACATCAAAAGCAATGACTTTAACAAGTTGCACCAATGTCGGCAATATTATCTGGCTGGGAGCTACTGTAGCATCAAAATATATGGGCGGTATGATCGGTAAAGACGCATCACCTGCTTCAACATTAACCACTTGTACTTACGGCGGACTGGTACTCGGAGCGGCCGGCACGAGCAGTAATGCGATCGGACAATAAATCGTAATGCAAAGTGCATTTTAGTAGAAAAAGTAAAGTGGTTAAATCATACATAAACAACAATCAAAATGAAACAAACATATAATCATATATTTTCAATTGCGCTGGGGCTTTTGTTGCTGTGCATACTGATTCCTGCACCGCAGGTGATGGCTCAGGCTAAAACAGGCCAGGTGATTACTGTGAAAGGTATGGTAACAGGTTCCGATGGATTGGCTCTTGCCGGCACTTCCATAACTGAAAAGAAAACAGCCAAAGTGGCAATTGCTGATGATAAAGGTAATTACTCCATATCGGTAGCAGATAATGCTGAGTTAGAGTTTAGCATGGTTGGCTACGCTTCCCAAATAGTTCATGTGAATAAACAACATATCATTAATGTCAGTATGCTAGCAAGCATTGCACAATTAGATGAAATGGTTGTTGTGGGCTATGGTACACAAAAGAAAAGTGATCTGACAGGCTCTGTATCACAGATAAGCATGTCGTCTAAGGTAGCAACACAGGAAGCTATATCCATTGCTGATTATTTGCGGGGGTCCATTGCAGGTTTAAACGTACAGCGTAGTGCATCAACAAGCGGGCAAACCTCATTACAAATTCGCGGACAAACTTCTTTAAGTGCAAGTTCGGCTCCGTTAATCATTGTAGACGGAATGATTTATAACGGTAGTATTAACGATATTAACCCAAATGATGTTGAATCCGTATCCGTACTTAAAGATGCCTCATCGGCTGCTGTATACGGTGCAAGTGCTGCCGCAGGGGTAATTAATATTACTACTAAGCAGGGAAAAAGCGAAAAACCGGTCATTCGTTTTGATGCTAAAACAAGCGTATCTATTCTTCAAAAAATACCCCAGGCTTATGATGTTAACGGGTACCTGCAGGTGAGGGCTGATAAGCTGATTGGAAATAGCAACCTGGACAGCCTTATGCCCGGATACTATTCTAATCCCTATCAATTGCAAAATATTTCTATTGCAAAATGGCTGAGTTATTCAGCAGCGGCTTCAACAGCTGATCCGACAGAAATTTGGCTGACCCGCTTAAACCTATACCCGGGCGAAAAAACGAATTATTATAACCATAACAGCATCAACTGGCTGGACCAGGTTTTTCGCACAGGAATTATGAAGGACTATAATCTTAGTATTTCCGGTAAAACAAATACATGGTCATACTATTGGTCGGCTGGATATATGAAAAATCAAGGTGTTGTTGTAAACGATAATTATCAAAACATTCGTTCACGAATAAATTTATCTAATAAGGTAACCAAGTATTTAGAAGTCGGTTTCCGTGGCGGACTCTCAACAACAAATCAGGATGCCACTCCGGCTAACTGGGCCAATGCTTATGCTAACAGCCCTCTTGGTAGCATGTACAATGCCGACGGAACTTATACATGGTATCCAAATAGCGACATCATGGCCCGCAATCCACTTGAACAAATGCAGTTTGATACCTACAATCGAAACACTGTTTTGACTGGTTCATTTATCGTTAAACTTAAATTACCATTTGGTTTCCGCCTGGAAAGTTCATTTAACAACCATGTTCAATTTAACGAACAAAACCAGTATCGTCCTTCTTACACGATTGAAGGAGCAGCTTCAGGAGGATTAGCCACGCGTAACTATACCCGTCAATACGACTGGTCGCAGGAAAATGTGCTTTACTGGAACAAGACTTATCATAGAATTCATCGTTTCGATCTGACCTTAATGCAAAGCTCTGCAAAATGGATGCAATACAATACCGTTGCTACCGCAAGCCAGTTCACCACGTCAGAAGCTTTAGGTTGGCACGCTATGAACATGGGAATGGTGCAATCCAACACCTCAAAAGATCAGTACGATACAAAAGCATCTTATATGGGTCGCTTTAACTATGCGCTGATGGATCGCTATTTTCTAACATTAACCATGCGTCGCGACGGCTATTCTGCATTCGGACAAAATAATCCCTGGGGCGATTTTCCGGCAGCAGCTGCAGCCTGGCGAATTTCTAAAGAAGACTTTATGAAAGATGTTAACTGGCTTTCTAACCTGAAACTTCGCTTCTCATACGGAAAGAATGGCAATAGCAATATTGGACGATACACTGCTTTAGCGGGACTTACAAATGGTAATTATCTTAATTCTTCTGGTCAGAATATTACTACCATATACCCAACGTCTATGGGTAATGCAGATTTAAAATGGGAACAAACCTTGGCATCTAACCTGGGTTTGGATCTGGGTATATTGAATGATCGCATCAATTTAACCATTGAAGCGTATAAAATGATAACAACCAATATGCTGGTAGACCGTACGCTTCCTACCATTAGCGGTTATACAACTGTAAAAGCGAATCTTGGCCGTGTAGATAATAAAGGATTAGAATTTACGCTGAATACGTTGAATATAAATACAAAAAATCTAAGATGGAGCACAGATGTTACATTCTCGCTAAATAGAAATGAAATTAAATCATTGTATGGGGATAGGGTTACCGTTTATGATTCAACAGGTAAAGCAATCGGCACCAGGGAGTTAGATGATCCTACTAACGGTTGGTATATTGGCCATGCAATAGACCAGGTATTCAACTATAAAATTATAGGAGTTTGGCAAACCAGCGAATCGGCACAGGCTTCTGCATTAGGCTATACTCCTGGTGATTACAAAACCCTTAAAGTAGCAAATAACAATAGTTATTCAAGCGCTGACTATCAATGGTTGGGATATACGAAACCTCGTTACAGAATTAGCCTGAACAACAGGTTAACTATCCTAAAAGATCTTCAGTTACAATTTATGATTCGTTCGGAATGGGGAAATATTAAAGCCAATAACGAACTGAATGTTGGTAGCTATGCTGATCGTGTATCGGAAATGAAATTTCCTTACTGGACCAAAAACAATCAATCCAATCAATGGGGTAAGTTAGGGGCAAAACAAACCGGTACACTTTATAAAGACGCTTCATTTATCCGTTTGGAAAATGTTTCCCTGTCTTATACACTACCGAAAAGCTGGGTAAAAACACTCGCAATGCCCGAAGCACCAAGAGTATTTTTCAACGTGGACAATGTTTATTGCTGGAACAAATGGCTTTACTGGGATGTAGAAACAAAAGCCCCCACACCTACAACATTCACTTTTGGTATTAATGCAACTCTCTAAAATTTTAGATAATCATGAAGAAGATATTTTTATATACAACCATTTCGTTCCTTGTTATATCACTGGGAGCGTGTTCTAAAAGCTGGTTACAGCCTAACGACCCATCCGATCTATCACCCAATAATGCATACAATACTTATCAGGGTTGCATTGGATTAGTGAATCAACTATGTGGAGACCTGCGTTCTGAATCTATGGGTAGAAATTCAAATATGAAATGGGCTTACGAAGGTTCAGATCTTGCAGTATTGGTTAACGGATCGCCACGTAACTGGAATACCCAGATGATTCCTTCTATGGGAAGCAAGATTCAGGATTTCTGGAATTATTCCTATCAGGAAATTTCTTATGCCAACATGCTTACAACAAGCGCTCCGTCAATAAAAGGAACACAGGATCAGATTAATCAAATACGGGCCTACGGGGAATTTTTCCTTGGCTATTGGTACTATCGTCTCATCACTACTTATGGAGATGTACCATTAGTTACAACACAAATTACTTCTCCGAAATTAGACTTTCAAACATCAACCAAACAGAGGATCATTACAAAAATGATCAACTTGTTAAATGACGCTGTGCAATATTTACCACTTAACGCACAACCTGGTCAAGTAACTCGTGCTGCCGGATATATGATCCTGACCAAGTTTTATTTGATGGATGGACAATTTGATAAAGCCGTACAAACTTCAACAGCCGTTATTAACAGCCCCGGCCTCGCTTTAATGAAAACACGTTTCGGTGCTTTGGTAGGTACAACAAATGCTAAAATTCCTAATCCAAACGTAATGACCGATCTGTTCTACAAGTATAACCCGGCAAACGCAGCAAACACAGAGCAAATCCTGGTCGTACTTAATGATCCTTATGCAAGCGGAGGCACTTCTACATCAGGCGGCGGCGGTGGTGGTGAACGTATGCGTGAATTTTTGGTGGAATGGTACAACGGACAGTATGATCAGGCTCAGCCTAATCAAACCGGATTACGTTTGAATGGAATAGGTGGCAAAACTACTATTGATGGCGCTACGGGTGGCCCGGGTCCGTTTAGCTTTTCTACCGATCCTACTTTAAACCTTGAAATTCTTTGGACCGGACGTGGTATTGGTGCCCAAAAAAAGACATCTTATTTTTCATCAGGAATCTGGTCAGATCCGGCTTTTGCTCGCGACATGCGTCATAGTTCTCCCAACTGGTATCCTATGGATTCTTTGGTTTGCAATGTTAAAACCTCAAGCCTGTATGGTAAGAGGCTTTCAAAAGCTAATTGTAGCGACACCATACGTTGCTGGGATGATATTCAATACAACAAAATAGTAGTGGATGATGAAAAACTTCTTCCCAATGTTAGCGGAAACTATAACCTGCTTGGAGGGTTCCAGGACTGGTATATTTATCGTTTAGCTGAAGCTTACCTGATGCGTGCAGAAGCCTTGGTTTGGTTAGGAAGGGGAGCAGATGCTGTAGCTGATTTGAACATGATACGCACACGTGCGGGAGCATTACCAATGGCCGGAGTTGCAACGCTCGACGATGTGCTTGACGAACGTGCCCGTGAACTGTTTCTGGAAGAATTTCGCCGCAATGAAATGGTTCGTATTGCTTTCACAAAAGCAAAACTTAATCAGGACGGTTATTCTTTAGCAACACTATCTACAAAAAATTGGTATTACGACAGGATGACTAAGAAAAATAATATCTTTTTCGATGTCGCAACAGGCAACCCTCGCCATTTTGCTTACGGTGACGGAGGCAGTAATGTACTGACTTACGAGATGAGTCCTTTCCACATTTTTTGGCCGGTTCCTGAAAGTGCTATTAATGCCAATACAAAAGCGCAGTTAAATCAAAACCTGGGATATGTAGGTTCCGAAAAAAATGTACCACCGTTAGATAATTAATCCCCCCTTTACGTATTATCATTCCCAGAGAACTAATACCTCAGGGAATTGATAATGATCAATGATCTTTTTTATACAAAAAATTATGATAAGGAAAAGTGTATTCGCACTTGTAGTTATTGCTTTGTGCAATAGTTGTGCAGCTTTCGCCATCTCTGATACTACAGGAAAAAGTCGAAGATTATCGTTTACAAATGATGATGAATTGCTAACCTATATTCAGCAGCAGTACTTTAAATATGTTTGGGATGCTGCCCTTCCTAATTCAGGACTATCTCGTGTGCGTATAATTGCTGAGGATCCCGAAAAAGATAAAAATACCATTACGGTAGGCAGTTCCGGGTTTGGACTGGCAGGTATTATCGTAGGAATAGAGCGTGGATTCATTTCAAGGAAACAGGGCATTGAACGGCTGGAGAAAATTGTAAGTTTTTTAGAAAAGACGGACCGCTTTCATGGTATGTGGTCACATTGGATTGATGATAAAACAGGAAAGACCATTCCCTTCGCCAATGCAACCAGTAAAGACAATGGCGGTGATATTGTTGAAAGCGCTTTCCTGGCGGAAGGACTTTTGAGTGTACGCCAATATTTGCTAAAAGGAAATAATAAAGAAAAAGCACTTGCTGCAAGGTATGATAAACTTTGGAAGGGAATGGAGTGGAACTGGTATCAAAAAAACGGCGAAGATGTAGTGTATTGGCACTGGTCGCCCGATTATGGATGGGAAAAGAACTTTCCTTTAAAAGGTTATAATGAAGCTTTGGCTGTTTATTTGTTAGGCGCCTCTTCGTCCACCTTCCCCATTACAAAAGATGCATATTACAAAGGCTGGGCACGTGGAGGCGCTATGCTAAACGATACAACACTGTATGGTATTGCTCCAATAGTGGTACACAACACCGGTAAACAATTTGTAGGCCCTGTTTTTTGGACAGCTTTCTCTTATGTAGGTTTTAATCCCGGGGGACTAAAAGATGAATTAGGTATTGACTACTTCAACGTAAGTGTGGCGCAGGCCAAAATTCAACAAGCCTATTGTATAGCCAATCCCAAGGGATATAAAGGCTATGGTGCTAACTGTTGGGGTTTTTCTGCGGGTTATTCAGTGAAAGGGTATAAAGCACACAATACAAAAACAGATCTTGGTGTCATTACACCTTCTGGTACTTTGGCTGCAATGCCGTTTGCGCCGGAAGCAGTAATGCCTGCACTCAAACATTTTTATTATGACCTGGGCGATCGCCTATGGGGGCCTTATGGATTTTATGATGCTTACATTGTTAACGAGGATAGAGTCGTTTATAATTACCTCGCCAATAATCAATGCGCCGTACTTCCCATGATTGAAAATTATCGTACGGGTCTTATTTGGAATCTCTTTATGAGTGCACCTGAAATAAAAGAAGGATTGAAAAGATTGAATTTTTCAAAATAATGAAAGCAATAATTGTATATATGAAATGCTGGACCGTTCTTCTAATGACACTGTGTTTCTCCAATAGTTTCGGGTCGCGTTTTGTTATTTCAGAATCCGGTCAGGTAGATGATTGTATTCTGCGACAAAGCGATGTCACTTATCACCAGGAAAACTATTGGACAGGATGGAATTTCGGGGCATCACAAACACTTGATGCGGGTTATGCCATTGCCATGTGGAATCAGTGGCGTGGTAATGTGTTGATTCGATTTGATGTGCGAGGAATAAACTGTACAAAAGTTGGTAAAGCTACATTTCGTATCTACAAACCGAAAAACATTACCCAAACCTCAGCAGATGTACCCTTAGCACTTTACCGTGTACTGGAAGCAAATAGCGATTGGAAGGAAGGTCATTCTGAATCATTACCTGAATTTGATGCAGCAAGTTGGCAATACAAGGGTCGTGGAAAGCCTTGGGCTGGTGGACAAAACGGTTGTTCCGTAGCAGGAGTGGATTATGACGCTACACCGATTGGTCATGCCATAGCGTGCAAATACAGGGGCGATTGGCTTGAATTTGAATTGCCGTCTTCGCTCGTACAGAGCTGGATTGATCATCCTTCCAAAAATGCGGGACTATTGATAAAAGTAGATGAAAAAGAAGAGGTACTGGGCGATCATGTTCTTTTCTATTCTTCCGAACATGCTTCAGGAAAAGGCCCACAGTTGGTCATCGAAGGGCAGGAAGGAAAAGCAAAATTCGCGGTAGATAAAAACAAAAAAATTAATCCGCGTTATGTGATGCCTGTTGAAGGAACGGCTTTTAAACGTTGGCTTCAAGACAGGAATTTTCGTTATGTACAATGGACCCTCGATTCCGTAGTGAATCTGCAAGGAACACAGCGCATCTATCCCTATTACTGGGATGTAGTGGTACAAGGCGAGTTTGTTTTGCCGGAAGCCTATTACCCGTTTTCACAATCTATACTTGGACTTGATTCAATGATTAAGAACAAGGATATAGAAGGACTACGGAAGTTTCAAATCAATCGCTTACGGTACTTACATCTATGGGAATACGTTCGTGAACAACGGTGGTACGATTGTGGAGATGTAATTGAGATCTTATCACCTTACCAGGCCGCATTGATTTGGTTGGGTTCTAAGAAAGATAATGGTATGAGTTTCGACGGCGTATTGAATAAAGAGCATCCTAAAGGAAATAAAAATCTAACGGAAGAAGAAATTAAGAACCGTTGCAAAAAAGAGGTGGAAGAAATTCAGAAAAACTTACAACTCACCCAACAACAATCTGATTCAATTGCAGCTTTTATCAGTGAAATGGAATATCAACGTTGCCTGAATTACAATAAGTGTAACGATGCAGCGCAGAAAGTACATCTTCTGCTGTCTAAGAAAAATAATGGCAACGAAATGATCGATGCATTAGGTGCTTTTATGAATTATCATGATGTCTATCTTTTTTACGACTCTTACTGGCAAATGAAACGCTGGTCATTCCTGATGGATCATACAGATATGGTTTCATTCAATGTTTTTTGGAAGAATCAAAAATATAAAGAGTATTCACCTGACCGGGTTGCAAACCGTTTTAAAATGTGTGCCGAATTCTGGCCCGAAAACAGGAAACCCCTTGAAGTAAAAATTAAAAATAACAATTGGATACATTAAAAGCGAAGTGCAGGATGCATGACTAAGATGCAATTGATTTCGTTTTGCAGAGCTGTCTCAGATCAGAATAAATAAAAATGAAAAGATGAAAAAAGGATTTATTGTCGCGCTGGCGTTATGTATGATTACAAGTGTTTTCGCATCACCACGAAAAGAGCTCACTATTAATACAGGCTGGTATTTTCACAAAGGAAATATTGCACTTGAAAATAATAATTTCGATTCACCGGAATGGACGAAACTGAATTTGCCCCATACCTGGAACAACCTGGATGCATTTGATGACGAGCAGGGCTACTATCGTGGGATTGGATGGTATAGCTATACTTTACGCCCCAATAAAAATTGGAAAGGCCAGGATATAATCATTCACTTCGAAGGAGCCAACCAGGTGGCTGAAGTGTATGTTAATAATAAACTTGTAGGAACGCATATTGGCGGTTACACGGCTTTTAATTTCAATATTACCCATCTTCTGGACTTTGAAAAAAAGAACATCATCAAAGTTAAATTGGATAACAGCCATAATAAAGATGTGCCGCCACTGAATGCAGACTTTACCTTTTATGGAGGCATCTATCGTAATGTGAAATTGCTGGCTGTTGATCCAGTTCGTTTCGATGTACAGAATTGTGCTTCTGAAGGCGTATTTGTTGAAACGCCGAAAGTAAGCGAGCAAAATGCTAATGTTATAATAAGAGGGGATATTGTGAACACAAGCGAAACTGTAAAAAAAATAACGGTTGAAGCAAAAATTGTAGACAAATCGGGAAGGGTAGTAGGACAAAAAAATCAGTCACTGCAAATTAATGCCGGTTCTAAGATCGTTTTTAAATTAGATGATATTAATGTTGCGCAACCACAATTATGGTCGCCCGAAGATCCTTATTTGTATAGGACTGAAGTGTCCATTATTGAGCAAGGAAAAAATATTGTGTTAGATGCTACCACAATTCCCATTGGTATGCGTTGGTTTAAGTTTGATGGGAACGGTTTCTATCTTAATGGGAAAAAATATGATTTAAAAGGCGCCAACCGTCACCAGGATTTTCAGGGAAAAAGTAATGCGTTAACGAATGATTACCATTACAATGATTATAAAAAGATAAAGGAGATAGGATTCAATTTTGTGCGTTTAGCACATTATCCGCAATCTCCCGAAGTGTACCATACCTGTGATGAACTGGGACTTTTAGTTTGGTCAGAAATTCCGGTTGTAAATGAAGTAACTCCTTCAGAAGCATTTACCAATAATTGCTTGCAGATGATGCGTGAGCAGATCCGTCAAACATACAATCACCCATCCATTATCCTTTATGGCTACATGAATGAGATCCTGATTAAGATGCTTTCCAATAGCCGTCTTAGTGAAGAAGAGCGAAGTAAAATAGCAACAGATACGCGCAATTTAGCGCTGAAACTTCAGGCACTTACTAAGCAGGAAGCCCCATACCGTAATAGCGTGATGGCTATCCACTACGAAGATGGCTACAATAAATATAATGTTTCAACCATCCCGGATGTACTTGGATATAATCTTTATTTTGGTTGGTACTATGGAGAGCGTGAAGATTTGACCAAATTTCTGAATAGTGAACATCAGCGATATCCCAACCGCCCGATCATAATTTCAGAAATAGGCGCCGATGCGGATTTTTATAATCACACGGAACAGCCTCGCTCATGGGATTTTTCACAAGAATATCAAACGGTATTTTATCATTCTGCGCTTAAACAAATGGCAGCATTGAAATACCTTGCCGGGTACACGATATGGAATTTTGCTGACTTTGGTGCGAAAAATCGTACTGAATCAACCCCGTTTATCAACAAAAAAGGGATAGTTGGTTATAATCGTCATGAGAAGGATGTGGCATCGCTATTCAAAGCCAATTTGTTAACCACACCTATTATCTCAATCGCTGCACATAATTATACGAAACGTGAAGGATATGAAACATCAAAAGACATATGTATAAATCACATTAATGTGTTCTCAAACGGTAAACAGGTTACATTAAAACTAAATGGAAAATCCTTAGGTCAAAAAGAACTGGATGGAAACATGGCTGGTTTTGATGTGCCTTTTGCTGAAGGTTTAAATTCTTTAGAAGCCGTGGATGACAGAGGAGCAAAGGACCAGGTTGACATTAATTTTCATGTGGTGCCATCTGATTTAAAAGCATTGGATAATATAGACCTGGCAGTTAATGTAGGATCATACGAATCGTTTGTTACGCCGAATACTGGCGTGATCTGGAATCCTGATCGTGTGTATGTAAAAAGCGGTTGGGGACGTATTGGTGGCGCCATTAAAGAAAAAAATGACCGCCAGCTAAAGGTTGGTATTGCACAAAATATTGTAGGTACTAACAGCAATGCGCTCTACCAGACTTTTGTAGAAGGTATTGACAAATATCGCTTCGATGTTAAAGATGGTGTGTATCGCATCACCCTGTGTTTTGTTGAAAGCAATCCTAAAAGCCCGGTTGAAGACCAGGTATATAATTTGTCAGGAAAAGATGCTGCGGCTTCATCAGCAGGAGTTCGACAATTTAGTGTGAACGTAAATAACAGTTCGCTATTAGATAATCTTAACCTGGCCCGCGATTATGGGAACCTAAGAGCTGTTGAATTTCAAACAGAAGTGAAAGCCGAAAATGGAGCAGGCGTTGAAGTAGAATTCATACCGGTAATAGGAAAAACAACATTAAGCGGAATTCGGATACAACAAATTAAATAATCAGGAACACAAAAAATATGATTAGAAAGAACCTTATTCTATTAATAGCGTTCATTGGAGCATTTGCAGGTATCGTAGCTTGTAATTCTTCAAAAAAAGCAACAAGCAACAGCAACATCATTAATTCAATTCCAAAGGAATACGACTCCATTTATACAAACGTTCAAAGAGCCACTTTTCAGTATTTCTGGGATGGCGCAGAACCGGTAAGTGGTCTTGGGAGAGAACGTTTCAATGAAGATGGGATCTATCCGCATAATGATAAAAATGTGGTAACAACAGGCGGTAGCGGATTTGGTATCATGGCAATTTTAGTAGCTATAGAAAGGGGTTTTATTACTCGTGAGCAGGGATATAACAGGCTTGAAAAAATAGTTGGCTTTCTTGAAAAAGCAGATCGTTTTCATGGAGCCTGGTCCCACTGGTTGTATGGTGAAACAGGCAAAGTAAAACCTTTTAGCGCTAAAGATGATGGAGGAGATCTGGTAGAGACTTCTTTTATGTTGGAGGGCCTTTTATGTGCCAGGCAGTATTTTCAAAATGGTAACACGCAAGAAAAAGATTTGTCAGCTAAAATAGATAAGCTTTGGAAAGAAGTAGAATTCGACTGGTACCGCAATGGTAAAAATATTTTGTTCTGGCATTGGAGCCCCAGCTTCGGATGGGCAAAAAATTTTGGTGTTACAGGATACAATGAATGTATGATCATGTATGTGCTTGCAGCATCTTCGCCTACTCACTCTGTACCCGCCGAAGTATACCATGAAGGATGGGCAAAGGGTGGGAAAATAAAAGATACTTCAACGCATGCTTACGGCTATACATTACCGCTGGCGCACAATGGAAGCGATGGATATGGTGGTCCGCTCTTTTGGGCACACTACTCATGGATGGGATTAGATCCAAGAGGTTTGAAAGATCAATATGCGGATTACTGGCAAAATAATGTAGCGCATGCCATGTTAGATTATAACTGGTGCGTTGAGAATCCAAAACATTTTAAAGGGTATGGTGAGAACAGCTGGGGGCTTACTTCAAGCTATTCCGTACAAGGTTATAAAGGGCACGCACCGGGAATGAAAAGAGACCTGGGTGTGATTGCACCAACAGCAGCTCTTTCTTCTATGCCATATACGCCCAAGCAATCAATGAGTGCTATGAAGCACTGGTATGTTGATATGAAAGATAGCTTGTTCGGCCGGTACGGTTTTTATGATGCATTCAGTGAAACAGCCAGTTGGTACACGAAACGCTACCTGGCAATTGATCAGGGACCTATTGTAGTAATGATGGAAAATTATAGAACAGGCCTTTTGTGGAAACTATTTATGAGCTGCCCGGAAGTAAAAGAAGGACTGAAAAAGCTGGGCTTTCAAAGTCCATGGCTTCAATGAGTTAGTTAACTCAGTTGCTGACTTGTTCAAAATAAAATTAAAAACATAGAGATGAAAAAATGGTTTATACTGGTTGCTTTTACCTCCGCATTATTGGGGAAGGCTCAAACCAATCAATCTTCTATTGATCTGCAGAAGCGCGATCAATTCATAACATCACTTATGAATAAAATGACGCTTGATGAGAAACTGGGGCAATTAAATTTACCCGCTGCAGGCGATATTACAACAGGGCTTGCATCCAGTACCGGTGTGGTAGAAAAAATTAAAGAAGGAAAAGTAGGTGGATTGTTTAACATCAGGACAGTTGAAAAAATTAAAGAAATACAGAAAGTTGCTGTAGAAAACAGCCGTCTTAAAATTCCTTTGATTTTTGGAATGGATGTTATTCATGGCTATAAAACTGTTTTCCCTATTCCTTTGGGATTGTCCTGTACATGGGATATGGAACTGATTGAAAAAACGGCCAGGATCGCAGCGGTAGAAGCAAGTGCGAATGGTATCTGCTGGACTTTTTCTCCAATGGTGGATATTGCACGTGATCCTCGTTGGGGTAGAATATCAGAGGGTTCAGGAGAAGATCCTTACCTCGGGTCGCAAATAGCAACGGCGATGGTAAAAGGTTACCAGGGCAACGATTATTCAAACCCTAACACAATCATGGCTTGTGTAAAACATTTTGCTTTATATGGCGCTGCAGAAGCGGGACGTGATTATAACACCACCGATATGAGTCGCGTAAGAATGTACAATGAGTACTTTCCTCCTTACAAAGCAGCTATTGACGCAGGCGCAGGCTCTGTGATGTCTTCTTTTAATGAAGTGGATGGTATTCCGGCAAGTGGTAATCGTTGGTTGATGACGGATGTATTGCGTAACCAATGGAGATTCAAAGGTTTTGTTGTAACGGATTATACAGCCATTAATGAAATGACAGATCATGGTATGGGAGACCTTCAAACAGTTTCTGCACTAGCATTGAAAGCTGGAATTGATATGGATATGGTAGGAGAAGGATTTTTAACGACACTGAAAAAATCATTGGAAGAAAAAAAGATCAGTGTCGATCTGATCGATCAGGCGTGTAAAAGAATGCTGGAAGCAAAATATAATCTCGGGCTTTTTAACGACCCATACCGTTATTGCAACGCCCAGAGAGCAACTACAGAAACCTTTACAAGTACCAATCGTACGTTCTCCAGAAAAGCAGCTGCACAAAGTTTTGTTTTGTTAAAAAACCAGGGCAATATTCTTCCTCTTCAAAAGAAGGGAACTATTGCACTTATTGGGCCTATGGCAAATAACGGAGAGAATATGTGCGGCATATGGGCTGTGGCAGCTGATTTTAAACAGGCGGTTTCATTGAAAGACGGACTTAAAAATGCATTGGGTAATAAAGCTGAATTACTCTATGCTAAAGGCGCCAATTTTACAGACGATTCATTACTGGAGTCAAGGGTGAGTACTTTTGGAAAACCTACACATCGCGATAACCGTCCCGAAGCTGTGCTTATCGAAGAAGCTCTTACGGCTGCCAGGAAAGCTGATGTAATTATTGCGGCAATGGGCGAATCTGCTGAGATGAGCGGGGAGAGTTCCAGTCGTTCAGATATTGGTTTACCACAAAACCAGATAAGATTATTGGAGGCATTAATTAAAACAGGCAAGCCCGTTGTGCTGGTTTTATTTACTGGCAGACCACTGGTGCTTAAATGGGAAAATGAGCATTTGCATTCGATATTAAATGTTTGGTTTGGTGGTACTGAAGCAGGCAATGCAATTGCTGATGTGTTGTTAGGTGATGTAAACCCTTCAGGAAGACTTACAACTACATTCCCTCAAAACTTAGGACAGGTGCCTCTTTATTACAATCATAAAAATACAGGTCGTCCGCTTGCAGAAGGAAAGTGGTTTAAGAAATTCCGTTCCAATTATCTTGATGTTTCAAATGATCCGCTTTATCCTTTTGGATATGGATTAAGCTACACTACGTTTAATTACAGCAAAATAACTTTGAGTGATTCTGTGATGAAACCGGGAAAGTCAATTACGGCAACGGTAATGGTTTCCAATACCGGAACTCGGGAAGGTATAGAAACCGTTCAGTTATATATTCGTGATATGGTAGGCTCCATTACTCGTCCGGTCATTGAATTGAAAGGATTTCAAAAAATTACATTGAAAGCAGGTGAAAGCAGGGAAGTTACTTTCACAATAAGCGAAGAGGATCTGAAGTTTTACAATTCAGATTTAAAATATGTAGCAGAACCGGGAGCATTCAAATTATTCATCGGAAGTAATTGTCGTGATGTACAAGGGGTGAATTTTAACTTGGCAGAAGGGTTAGATTTAAAACGTTAATAAATTGGAT